>JAAUXU010067127.1_pt1 | contig 50007 bp, 50 predicted proteins | sample 7278151 | NCBI WGS metagenome assembly JAAUXU01 (sample SAMN14350113, study PRJNA611818) | marine sediment metagenome | isolation source: surface marine sediment (1.8m) | place: French Polynesia: Moorea | collected 2018-08
AAAGAAAGAAAGAATAAAGAAAGAAAGAATAAAGAAAGAAAGAATAAAGAAAGAAAGAATAAAGAAAGAAAGAATAAAAAAGAAAGAATAAAAAAGAAAGAATAAAGAAAGAAAGAATCAAGAAAGAAAGAGTAAAAGAAAGAAAGAGTAAAAGAAAGAAAGAGTAAAAGAAAGAAAGAATAAAGACAGAAAGAATAAAAGAAAGAAAGAATAAAGACAGAAAGAATAAAATAAAAGAAAGAATAAAGAAAGAAAGAATAAAGAAAGAAAGAATAAAGAAAGAAAGAATAAAATAAAAGAAAGAATAAAATAAAAGAAAGAATAAAGAAAGAAAGAATAAAGAAAGAAAGGATAAAGAAAGAAAGAATAAAGAAAGAAAGAATAAAGAAAGAAAGAATAAAGAAAGAATAAAGAAAGAAAGGATAAAGAAAGAAAGAGTAAAAGAAAGAAAGAATAAAGAAAGAAAGAATAAAAGAAAGAAAGAATAAAGGAAAGAAAGAATAAAGGAAAGAAAGAATAAAAGAAGGAAAGAATAAAAGAAAGAAAGAATAAAAGAAAGAAAGAATAAAAGAAAGAATGAGTAAAAGAAAGAAAGAATAAAAGAAAGAATGAATAAACAAAAGAAAGAAGAGTCACACCTCCTTGATGGAAAAGTCCGACATCGTCGCTCCTCCTGCGCTCAGAGGAAGATCCATCTCGAATCCCGAGTCTGAGCCGGCAGCCTGCATCTTACTCGAGTTCGGCTTGGGCCTCGTCATGTCCTCCGACGTGTCATGCAGCGTTTGTTTCTGCTCGTGGAGCCGGCGATGGTGATTCGGCGATCCCGGTTGCGATAGCGGCCGCGTCTCCTCCCTCAGTCTGGCGTGGAAGGAGGCGCTGCGCTCCAGCAGCGTGGCGGCCAACGAGCGAATAGACCCGCGACGCTGATCCAGAGACGAGGACGCCCTGCGACCACCCTCAGCCGTGGGAGGCTGTTTGCTGCTGCCGTACCAGCTGTTGGTACTTTCTTGGCCTTTCTGTTGCTTCATCTGCCTCGCCGCTCCTTCCAGAGAGCCTCTCCGTTGATCGCTCATTGCCTGCATGGCTTGCAGGAGACGGAGGGAACAGCTTTCACGGAGGGCGAAGCCGCCGACATCGCTCGGGACAATGCACTTGTCTTGGTCGAGCATGGTACACGCCGTCATCACATCCTTTATGAGCTCGCACAGTTCTCAACACATGTCTGGAATCGCGTGCCGCCAAGGTTATGCGGACGTCTGAGCTCCAGGAACGTTAAGATGAAGAGTGGACGCGCAAGAAAGCAGCTGTGTTGCTCCACTTAGCTGAGAAACACGGACAGGATACGTACTCGAACGGACGCTACGCGACTTCTGTCGTTCTCACCTTGGCCTCCTGCCTGCCTCCTACCTCCGTAGATTTCTCGCCCTCTCCGTACATTTGCTCCTTCAAGCATAAAGCAAAATTGAGAAGAAAGCTTCAATCTTCGCTTTGCTTCTTCAGAGGAGGCGAGGAGAAAGTCCCACAAGGGAGAAGAAGGGTTGAATATATCATTACTGCAGCTTGAACGCGCACACTTAACTTCTTCATAATCGTCAAGGGTCGTCTTCTTGGACCTGATGAAGTGTCTCATAAACGCACTCCGTGCACACGGTGCCCTGCTACTCTCGGACGGGCGGCGACACAATCAAAGAACACGTGTGCATCAACTGGCACTGAGCGCTCAACTGGTGATAATTCAATATGAACATAAGTTCGTGTCATTTCCAAGTGAGGGAGAAGCCGCCCACTCGGGGAACTCGTCCAGGTCGAACATGGCGTACCCGTAGGTGTTGATTGCGAGCATAACCACCGCCAGACAAATCACATTGAGCACGGTGCCGACCTTGACCATTTCAAAGACGGAGAGCTTGGAGACACGGAAGGCAATGGCGTTGGGACCGGTCGAAACCGGCAGCATGAAGGCGTAGGAGCACACCAGGGTGGGCGGAAACATGAGAAAGAGTGGGTTCACTCGCAGCTCCAAGGCCAAGTCTCTTAGGATCGGCAGGAGAATGCCGGCTGAGGCGGTATTGGAGGCGATCTGGGTAAGCAACGCTGCGACGACGCTGCCGATCAGGACCACGAGCCATGTGGGAAGGCCCTCCAGCTGGCCTAAGTAGCTGCCTAGAAGCGCAGAGAGGCACGAGCGGCTGCTGGCCTCGGCCAAAGCGAAACCACCGCCAATGAGGATGAGGATCTCCCAAGGTACTCTTGATTGAGCAGTTTTCCAGTCAATGAGGGGGGCTGATGTCTTTGCCCGACGAGAAAAGTCATTCCTGCTCAATAAGTCTAGCAGAAAGTGAGGCTCTGCGGGCAGGAAGAAAAGCATTGAGGTCATGAGAATAGCGGGAGTGGCGTCGCCGACGCCAACAGGATCGCCGACGGCGTTTTCTCCTTTGAGCTGGTCAGCCCAGCCAGGCATGAACTTGGGTTGTCGGAAGAACCAGAGTAATACCAAGAGGAGAAACACTGTTAAGACGCTCATTTCATGATAAGTTATGGTGCCAAGTGCCAGGCATCGCTGCTTGATCATGCGCGCCACGGCCACGTTCGTCTCCTTAGCTTTAGCGCGATCTTCATTCTCGTCTCTTGAGACCAACCCAATGAAGTAGAATGAGAGCCACATGTAGATCACGACCAAGCAAAGGACGGCTTGAGGCACCGCGAAGCCCATATACGTCCCAAAGGATACAGGATTGTCGGGAAATGCGTCTAGGTATTCCACGAAGGCAAGATTGGGCGTAGACCCTATGATCGTTGCTGTTCCACCTACGTTAGCGGAGTAGCAAATCGAGAGAGCCAGCATGGCCCTAGTCTTCCGCAGTCCCTTGTTTGGACTCGTGTTGTCACCTGAAGCTTCTTTTTGAGACTCGCTGTAGTCCCCTGTTGTCTTGAGCTCTTCCAAGACAGCCTCCATGATCGGTATCATCATTGCAGTTGTAGCAGTGTTGGATATCCACATGGAGAGAAAACTGCAATCACATTAGCAACGATGCAACGTACTATCCTTTCTGAACGTTCATGTCACTACCTCGTCGGCACCATGAACCCCATCATGATGAACCTCGGACTAGTCCCGAAAAGTCTCAATGCGTTAAGAGCAATTCGGCGGTGGAGATTGCATTCTTCCACTGCAGCGGCCATTATCAAACCTGTGAAGAGTCCAACGATGTACACGGGCAGCCTAAGAACTGGACTAGTGTCACCTGCCCACCTCCGAGGAAGAGCATGCACGTTCCTCTCATGTATAGCATCGAGACATCGTTGGTGCCCAGGATTGCTAGTGGCGGCGCCAGAGCCACGGGTAGTAAAGCGGTCACAGCCAGCGGCAGCAGATCCAGCATCCAATACAGCGCCATAATGAGCGCCATTGCGCCGCACTTGGCCTCATCGCCGGGCACTACCAGAGGCAAGGGCAGGACCAGCACGGGTATCATAAGCGTCAGCACCCCCTTCCAGTGTGCGCGAAGGTAGCTCCATGTCGTCACAGTCATGGTCTCAGCACAAGTATCACTTCTAATTACTTCTTCCTACACCTCGTCAGCGCAATTATCTCTCCTAACCTTTGATTTCACATTCTTTATTGCTGTTGATGTTTGCTTTATGCTGAGGCAGTATAAAACCTAATATGCAGCGTGCCAACACTAATTCATGATAGCAAGAAGCTTCGCAGCGACTTCTCAGCGCAAAGAAACAGCCAATGCTACACGTAGATCTCCGTCATCCTCCAGCTAGAACATGCATGACTTTCCTTGTTTCACATTTATTTTTGCAAAACGTATCTCCTTCAGTCGAAGAGACCGAATCCCATGTCGTCATCGGACTCTTCTTCTGGCTCAGCTGCAGCCGCAGGCTTCGCCGCAGCTTCGGGAGCCGAGGTGGCGGGTGCCGCAGCGGCCACAGCGGCTGCGAACTTGCTTGGGTCGGCGAGGAACTCCTTTAGTTTCTCTGCTTCCTTGAAGGTAATGTCGGTAACCGCAGCCAGAGCAAGGCAGTTCTTCATGCCGTTGACGATGGAGTGAGGCGCGGACGCCATGGTGGGGAATCCGATCTCCAGAGACACCGCAGCCACGTTCAATACTCCAGCAACGAAGCGTTGTCGCAGGTCGTCGTCGGTGATGTCCAGAATCTTGGGGTCGAAGATGGTGCCGGAATCGTACACTTGGACGACTATGAGCCCATACGTGAAGGGCGAGATGTTGAGCATGTTAAGAAGCGTGGCCTCGGACATGCCCACCTTGTCACCGGTCTTGATCAGATTGACATCCTGGATGATTTCGATGGTACCCTTTGTAATCTTGGTGGGGATGTTTAGGGCCTGGAAGAAGGAGGTCTTCTCCGGCCCCAGTCCGGTATTTTGGGCAGGCACGACCACATCAAGCGGGGCGAGAGCACCAGCACGAGCCGGCGCTTTCACCTTGTTGTCCAAGAGAGCATCTCTGATGGCGACGAGATCTTCCTTGGTGAAGACGAATCCTACGTTGCCCTTGATATGCGGCAGGATCCTCTCTAAGGCCGGATTCTGGTCGAGATGACCTCTTATGGCCTTGCGCATCATAGTGTTCTTGCCCATGAGTACGACCGCGCGGCCCCGAAGGGACATGCGTATTTGCTGCATTTGCTTCGAGCCCACATTGTCGGCCTCGACCTGAAACAGGACAATGAAAGTGAGGATGTCTTCAGCTCAAGTCACTTCCTTTTTTTCTTACGAGAAAGCACTTGGGGTACTCGTCGAAGAGCTGAACCAGCCTGAGGAAGTAGTTGGCCTTCCAGGTAGATTTGTCCTCCCTCACCATCTTAATCGTGATCGAGGGACTTCGCCGTGAAATTTAAGGACTGATCGACGCTCTTGCTCTTGCAAAGTCTGGAGGAAAAGGAAAGAAGGAGGAAATGTAAACGATTATGAAAGTCAGTGGCCATGGCAAATTACTTAAGATCTCCAGGATCAAAAATTCTTGATCGACCAAGCAAGAAAAGCTTTCCGAAAAAATGTTACTTCAATGGCTTTGTCTGTTAGTGCAAATTTTGTCCTTGATATATTTTAGTGGAGCCAACATTTCTCTGGGTTGCAGCAACTCTTGCTGCTAGGTTGCGTTGACACCATGGGGGGCAACGCTCCGATTCAGCTCCACGAAGCACGTGGGGAAGCCGTTGCCAAACATCGTCAGGATCAGGATGTCAGAGAACGAGTAGTCTTAATATTGATTTCAACTAACGTAGCAATCTTCATAAGTTCAGGTGTAAAAGATGCTTACTGAATTGTCCCAGAGCTTTGACATCATTGGTTATTGGATGATCACACTGGACAAACTCAACTAGACAATGTGTATTTGGCATTTGTGGCAACTGTGGCTGTGAGAAAGAAATAAACAAATCGCCTCGTTTGGCCATAGCGGCGAGGTCGAAGTTGCCGCGGTGAGGGATATCTCAATCGTCATGCTGGTTTTGTTTGAGACGTCGGCGGGGTTCGCCATCTTCAAGCTCCTGGACGAGAAGAAGCTGAAACAGTCCGAGAACTTGTACAAAGACTTCGAGACTGTTGACAGCGCCAAGAAGGTGGTCAAACTGAAGTCGTTCGACAAGTTCGAAGACACGACTGAGGCTCTGGCGTCGGCCACGGCCGCCATCGAGGGAAAAATGTCCAAGGGCCTGAAGAAGGTGCTTAAGAAGATCGTGGCCAAGGACGCACAGGAGAAACTTGCGGTTGCTGACGCCAAGCTGGGCAATGCCATTCAGAACAAGCTGAACTTGCAGTGCGTGTTCGACTCAAAAGTGTCCGAGCTCATGCGGTGCATCCGTTCTCAGCTAAGCGGGTTGGTGTCCGGACTGCCGGAGAAAGAGATGGCGGCTATGTCGCTGGGGCTAGCGCACTCGCTCTCGCGCTACAAGCTCAAATTCAGTCCGGACAAGATCGACACTATGATCGTACAGGCGGTGTCGCTCCTCGACGATCTCGACAAAGAGCTAAACAATTACATCATGCGCTGCCGCGAGTGGTACGGCTGGCACTTTCCAGAGCTAGGTAAAGTGATCACCGACAACTTGGCCTATGTCAAGACAGTAAAAAAGATGGGCTTGAGGGCTAACGCCGCCAATATCGACCTGTCTGACATCCTGCCGGAGGACGTAGAGGAAAAGGTCAAAGAGATGGCAGAGATTTCTATGGGGACTGAGATATCGGATCTGGACATGTTGAACGTCAGCCATTTGTGCGAGCAAGTCATCGAGATTCAAGAGTATCGAGCTCAGCTTTACGAATATTTGAAGAACCGCATGGTGGCCATCGCACCCAACTTGACCATACTGGTGGGTGAGCTGGTAGGCGCCAGACTGATTTCACACGCTGGATCTCTGCTAAATTTAGCCAAGCATCCGTCGTCCACTGTCCAGATCTTAGGGTCAGAGAAGGCGCTCTTCAAGGCTCTCAAGACAAACCACGACACTCCTAAGTACGGTCTGATCTACCATGCACAACTGATCGGCTCCACAAGCACCAAATTAAAGGGCAAGGCGTCGAGAATGTTGGCGGCCAAGGCCGCGTTGGGCACTAGGGTCGATGCTCTAGGAGAAGATGTTACGAGTGAGCTGGGAGTTGAGCACCGAGCCAAAGTGGAGGCTAGAATCAGAGCGCTCGAAGGCGGGCATTCTTACCAGCTATCTGGAACTGGCAAAAAGTCTGCCAAGTTTGACAAGTACGAAAACAAGAGCGAGGTGGTACAGTACAAGGACGCCGCTGACAGCAGCATGCCGAGCTCTTCAAAGAGGAAGTTCTCTGATGAAGACCAAGAAGAGACAGTCGCTGTAAAAGTGGAAGAAGACGGCGAGACTCCGGTAAAGAAGAAGAAGAAGAAGAACAAGAACAAGGAGTCCAACACGGCGGAGGTTGTCGAGGCCCCACCTGCCAAGAAGAAGAAGGTGTCGGAGGCTTCCGCCGCTCCTGAAGAGACTTCCAAGTCGACCGACTCCGAGAAGAAGAAAAAGAAAAGGGCGTCAGAGAACAATACCGCCACTCCAGAAGAGGATACGGGAATGAACGAGTCTGAAGCGAAGAAGAAAAAGAAGAGGAAGGCTAAGACTGTGTCCAATGGAACCAATTCCGAGTAATATGCTTATTCATTTAGTAAATTAGTACGAGGAATGTCGTTTCTTCAACATTAAGGGTTGCCTATTGTAAATAGTAATTAATGCATTTGAGAGCATTGATTGACAGAGCTGTTTGAGACTTTTTACTGTTAGATTAGTGTCAGGAGCGTTCCTATCGGCATCTTCTTGGCCGAAACTTCCATATTAGGTCTATGGTGGAGACGTCAGTGGGCCGGATCATTTTCCAGGATATCTGAGCTTTCGAAGCTTCTCGCCTTGTATCGTGATGATGGTGGTCAGCATTCTCGGTGGCCAGGACTCTGTCACAGCTCAGCTTCAGTCAGTGTGCTTGTGGAGGCTGTAAAGCTGGAGTTTGAGTTCCCTTTTGCTCCGTACGAGAAGCTATTAATTTGTTCGTAGGTCAGGCTGAATTGTGCCTGACCTTTTCCTAGACAGCCTTGAGTCCGTATACAGTCCTGGCCGTAAGCAGTTGCGTTGAACATGGCATCACCTCATACGCTGTTCTGAAACATGTTGAGGTGCACTTTTGATGTGGAACGTGTAGATGTGGACACTGACACTAGGACTAGGACACTGTTGAGTGCAGATGTTCAATGTCAAGACTGCCCATTTTGGTGCTAGAGTGCTCAAAAGGAGGCCACCTGGAGAGGGGGGCCTGCCAAAGGGGCTTGAAATTTGGCTTTTTCAGGGGGTAAACACTGATGAATTCATGAGTTCTCTCCAGCTGCCGGCAGGTAAAACTTGAGAGTTTGCTTGTGGCATGGACCAAAGTCCAACTGGGGCAGTTTTTAACCCATGACACCACAGCAGCAAGGCTAAGCTTTGGATTATACGAAATGTTTTGCCATTGTGCTTTAAGTATCTTATAAAAAACAACTCTGTCTCTGCCCGTTTGTGTCAGTGTATTGTACAATTGTTCTAGGTACGCCGTTACTACATACGCCCAACGAAGCGGGTCGACTGCACTAGTAATAAATTACACCAATATCCTAGATATCTTTTGTGTGCGCAACGTAGATCCCGAAGTTTAGGGGAAGGATAAAGAGAATTCGGGTTAACATCGTCCCTGTTTTATGTGCGTACATCGAGACGGGCTTAGTTTGCTAATTTATTCCGCCACTATGGCACAGAAGAAGATACAGTTCATATACTTTTATACAGGGGTTTAGACATTAGAATTTCGTGTAATTAATTACATTACTCATTGAATCCCAGAAAAAGTACTTTCATTACTTTTCAGGATAAGGAATTACGTTACACAATACCTCGGCAAATTTCTTTCCAGGCATCATTTACACGCATGAGTAGCTGCACTTCATGCAGTAACTTTTTTCTGACAAGGTGATGTGGTGGTGGGCACCCAAGAGAGTCACTGAGAAAAACAGTTGCAGATGAAGCCCAAGAACTTCCAGTCAGAGTTGCCAGCCAAATTCAGTTGTAATGAGTAATGTTTTGACAAGTAATGTCATCCCATCACTATTCCTGAAAATGTAAGGGAATACATTACAATTACATACAATGCAATTCATTACTCTAAGGCCCTGCTTGTACAGCATGTGTCAAATGCCAGACTTCAACGACTTCACATCAGTACGGACCACACGTGGACCGAACGCAAAAGGGTATAAACGATACCTCAACATAAAGATATCTGCAATGATTGCATTGCCTGAACTCTCTGTGTGGCTACACGAAAACAAAGATGACAAAATGTCCAAGCCCTATGATTGCTTTTTCTTCCCATGTAGAGAAGCGTCTCACGTCTTTGCATTAATACATTAGGTCAGGCAAAAAAACGAAAATTTTGAAATATCCATGACAGGCTTCCATCACAGGTTTGTTTCCTAATCCAGAATGGGGAAGATGCAGTCAAATGGTGTTCAAAAAATAACTATTTCTTCACTAAAAAACAACGAATTTCAAGCTGCAACTCCTGTTTTTCACGCGTCGTTTTCTTCATAACCGTCAATTTTGTGACCAAAAATTCTTACATTATAGTGAAAACGTCATTTTAACAAGAATATTGTTCTTGATCCCCTCTCTTGCAATGAGTCTTACGACATAAGTGCAAAACATAAAGAGGTGTTCAGGTTTACAAGGCCATGGGGTAAAGCAAAACACACTTTGTTTTCAGTTTCATTTATCCACAACGCCTCAGTTTAGGATCTAGAAAGTAACTAAGCAGGTCCACATCAAAATTGCCACGTTGACCTAACCGTTCTGTGTCTATAAAATTTTGAATGCAGACAGGGAACCTCAAAGAATGCTATTTTTTCATTTCCCTGGAATGTCTTTGAAAATAGGTACAAAGTTTTGACCAAATGTTGCACCTCGCAAGAGATAAAAAAAAATGACGTTAACGCTCAGAGCTCGCCAAACGAATAAGTAGACCTCAGAAGCGCTTGAATTCTGTGAAAAACTGAAGATGTAGCGTCAGAAGCCATTGTAACTCGTGCCTCCTAACACAATGATAAGTGCAAAACGTTTTTACATAATGGCCTGGTTTTCTGTCTATACTTACACGTACGTGCACAGTCAGTTCTTTCCACATGCACATTTTGCCACCTAGTCCAGTCATGACAGTGGCATCGCATGTGCTAAGGGAAGACTTCTGCCCGAATTCAATTCCTACGTACAGTACAGAGTTGTGACAAGTATCAATGAAATTATCCGAACTTTTTTTAAAAAAAAGTTTTTTCAGGTAATATCTTGGCTGACCAATCTTTGCATCAATGTTAGAACGCAAAAATTTGTGTTGTACTGTGTTGAACTGCTGCCAGCTTTGCCTCGGTCAACGTGGTGGTCCCTTTGACGTGGGAGATATCTCAAGTTGCAAAAACTTGCCTAGAATCAAGATTTCTCTCGTGCTCCCGCAAAAACTTGCTCGATAACTCAAAACCAGTTCTGTATGACATTTATGGGAGCCCTGTTTCAAACGCCACCAATCACAGCACATCACTGCTCTACCATAGCCACTGACAGGGCAGGCTGAAAGTCAGCTCACCACTGCTTGAAATGCCAAAAATGGCATTTTTCGGGCCGATATTTGGTGGTAAAATTGCCAAATAAAAGTGACAAGGGGGCCCTAAACAATTCGGCATTAGCTTCACTTTTGGACAACATGGCATATTCCAGGCAGGGCCGGACTTGTTCAAGTCTGGTACATTAGCACGATGCAAAAGTGTTCATGTGCAGTGCTGACAAAGTGGTCAGCGCTGCCTCAAATGGTCGTCTTCATCCAAAGTGAAAATGAATTTTGCAAGGATGTAAGTAGATTTCGTGACCTGGCCATGTTTTTGTCTGCACATCCTTGATGCCCGTGGCTCAGCCAAAGCCAATACAATGCAGAGTGTGCAGAAGAATAGCGACAAATTCCCTCACAAACCCTGTTCAGTCCATCGAGATGAAAAAAAAAAGAAACCCATCTTGCCGCATAGCTTATTACACATTGTACCGTGACCACAAGGCAAACCACCAACTTTGATGAGAAAGTCACAAGAGGGAACGCCGGGGTCGGAGATGACCACCTCTTTGTTCACTTGGAGCGTGTGAGCCATAGAGTATACACCAGAGTATGCCGTAGATTTTTGCACGGTTGCCTAAGCCCACCTCACGCCTGACTTGGCTGATCAAGCCGTTTATGGTCAGCCCAGGAGCTGACATCGATGAGCAGCTTTGCCAAACGAGTTCTTGCCTGCTGCTCTTGCTGGAGACCGCAACCTCTCCCTCCTTCTGCGGCCTTCACTCCACGTTCCGGTCTTGAATGTTGCGTACTTTCCTGCCTGCGCGGCCGTTCGTCGTCGGGTTCCTGTGTCGTGGTGCGAAAGCTCTGCAGTTTCATAGAGTTGCTTGCGTCAGTCACCAGGCTGCAATGGAGAGCGTCCTTCGAGCTGCGTGTACCAAGGAGTTGGTCACCGACCGAACGCCCTCCATCGAGCTCTTCGACCTGGACTATTTCAACCGAAGGATCGACCTCTTGCAGCATGCGTTCCCGGAATCCTTCTTCGTGCACTCGGCTGCCTTAAAGGCCAACTCCATCAGGGGCATCCTGCTGACCGCCAAGACCAGGGGCCTCGGGGCCGAGTGCGCCTCGATCTCGGAGGTCCTGCACGCGCTGTCGCTGGGGTTCCCGGCCCGGAACATCATATTTGACAGCCCGTGCAAATCAAAGGTACGAATCACATGCCAGGACTTCGTGGGCGAGGGGAATACAGTATCTTCTTTCTTTCTGTGAGCGAGAAAGAATGAGAAATACTCGAAACATCATGCGTGTGCCCAGTCCAGGGCACCCCTGGATTCGGTTCAACTTGAAGTGTTTGTTCCCGCGGACCTTCGAGGTCCTGAGTGAGTGCTGTGATGATCTTGGCAGTGACTCTGGAGGCTCGACCAGTCGATAAAATCACGCACCACCTCGGTCCCTCATGTCCCAATACTTTGTCTTCACTTAGGCTCTGGTTGTCGAAACACCCAGTACGCATCTCGTTCGACAACGAGTGAATGGACCTTTTCATTACCCGGTTACTGGTATCGGACTCTCTTGCGTGCTTGACAACTTCGACTGTCCGATATCAAAATAGATTCATCTCGCTCTTACAGTACGATCTGGAGTTAGCCCTCTCCAACGGCGTCTACGTGAATGCCGACAATGACCATGAACTCGTCTACATAGATGAGCTCCTCGCCTCCACTTGCAAGAACACCTCATCCAGAATAGGTCTGCGCATCAACCCCATCGTCGGCAGCGGAGCGATCCCAATTGTGTCCACTGCAACAAAGCAATCCAAGTTTGGACTCCCGGTAGCAAACGACACCAGGGATAAAGTGTTGGCACTCTACGACAAGTACCAGTGGCTTAGCGGCATCCACGTGCATGTGGGCAGTCAGGGAGTGCCCATGGAACTCTTTGTTCAAGGAGTCAAGGTAAACCATTAGTTTTAGCACTAGGACTAAACGCAGACCTTGCGAAGACTTTTCCTCCAAGGTGTGCATGGACTTCGTGAAGTTAATTGAGAAGAGCACTATGCGTAAGATACATACTGTGGACATCGGTGGCGGCTTGTCCACCTCGTACACCCACCCCGAGGAGCCTACCGAATTCACATACGAGTTGTATCGCCAGCGGTTGTCAGAAGAGGTGCCTGAACTCTTCACGGGCAAGTACCGAGTGATCACCGAGTTCGGTCGGTCGCTCTTCCTAAAGGCGGGTACCACCGTCACGAAGATAGAGTACGTGAAGCAGTGGCTGCCAGACGTTAAGCCGATCGCGCTGACGCACGTGGGCACTAATCAGTTCATCAGGGAAACGTACCTGCCGGATGTGTGGCGCCACACATTCTCTGTGGCGGGGCCAAACGGCACCATCAAGAAAGGTGGGAGCAAGCGCACGTATGACTTGGCCGGGCCGATGTGTTTTCAGGTAACAGGAAGATTTCTGCTATATACAGTGATACATGCACTTGTACCTTATCCTGCTTTTGTCACAAGCGTATAGTAAAAGAAATAATGTTTTTTTCCAATGTTCAGGGGGATTATCTGGCCAAGGACGTCGAGCTGCCTGAGGTAAACGATGGCGACTGGTTGCTGATTCACGACACCGGCGCCTACACCATGGCCATGTATTCCAAGTTCAACTCGGTCCTCCCCAGTCCTGTGTATGGATATTGGCAAGAAAGTGACGGCTCTGTAAGGTTCAAGTGCTTCAAAGAGAGAGAAACACCCGAGGAATGCTTGGAGTTTTGGGGCCTGAAAGAACCTCGAGATGTCTAACAGGGTAAGAAGGGACTGCAAGTGCGGTCCAAACACACTCGTTTATTAGTAGTACAAAATAAGTTGTCGTGGAGACGTGCTGTATGTACAGTTAGTAGGCGTTACCGTCGCGTGCGTTTACAGGCTGCATTGGTCATGACATCAAAGAATTTGTATGCCCCGCGATTTCTGTTCGGACCGCACTCATCTTCAATATTTCTTTGATAACTCGGTGATGACGCCGCTGAACTTGCCACTCTTGGATAGGAAGAAGAAGTCCTGAAATCGCCTTCTCCAAGTGACGAGGTCCGGCAACTTATCGCACGACGGAATGTTGAGGAACGCGGTGAAGAAGTCTGTCCAAAGCTCGCGATTCCACCATCTGTTGATGTCAAGAGGTTAATGGTAATGGTTAACTGCACAATCTTGCTCGAATGCAAATCTGTAAGTTTAGGAGCTATTCGTGTGTTGTATCAAGGGGAATAAGAGTAGGGAACAAACAAAAACAAGTCATAAGTTTCGTACATTCTTTTCTAAACCTAAAGAATAAACGTGCATACATGTATGATTGCATGTACTTGAGAAAACACTTCCCAATCCGAAACATCAGAAGCTGTAACCTCACCTCCTGAGAGTACCGCTGGGAAAATACTGGCCCTCCGCATTTTTCACCAGCTGCATGTACTGACCAGTCAGAAGGACGTGGACTGTGGACGCGATGCCGAAGTAGTCCAGCTGCAAAGGCACGGCAACATTCGCACAAAAGCCAGTGTCGTAGTAACCTCGGCTAGTACTTACCTGATAGTTCCACAGCTTTCCCTCCAGCATCTCGGTCGTCTTCATGTCCCCCTTGGCGAAGGAGTAGGCAAAGCTCTTTCCTTGAGGGAATAGCTTGAGATCGATAGAGCGACCGAAGTCGATGAGCTGTAGTGACGAGGACACACGGGAGAACATGTGATCTCCGCTGGTAGAGCTCCGATCCACACTGGGTCTGCGGGAAGAGAGACGTAAAGTTTGTCTGGGTTGAACGTCAAAAGACTCGTCGCTTACAGAGTTTGCACCAAGAAGTTGTCTGGCTTGATGTCTCCGTGGATGATTTCTGCCTGGCGGAGCTTCTCGGCCATGCTCAACATCTCCACAAGAAAGTAGACGGCGACGCCCTCGCTGTGATTCTTCTGGGTTCCAGTGGACAAGTGGTTCGCCAGATCCAACAAGGTACCACTGTGGTGCTCCGAGACAAAGACACTGCCGTCGTCGTAGGTGAAGCAGCGAGGGATGGACATGAACATGGCTCGATGATGCCTTTCCCCCAAGTGAGAGAGCCGAGAGTGGAGCTCGGTGCAAATGTAGAACTCCCATTCGCGCGCGGGGCGCTGGACCTGAAAAAAGATTCAGACTTAGCGCCGGTTTCAGCGCGACATCGGCGCACAAACCTTGAGCACGACTTCCATTTGCGCGATAGTGTCGTTGATGTCGATGTTTTTCTTCATGGCTTTAAAGACTTTTCCGTAAGCTCCTTCGCCCTTGCATTCTCCCGTGATGAAGCAATCGTCGCCTATTTTCACCTGTCGGTTGGACGACACCAAGGGAAGCTTCGTGTTGATCCGGGCGTAGCCATGACGCTGAGATACGGGGACTGGCAAGTGTGACAACAGCATGATCTGGAGAGCCTTGTCAAATGGGTCGTTGACGTCAGAAATGTCGACGAGACGTAAGCGGGAGACGTTTCTAGTGATCTCCTCCTCGAAACCCGCTTGTCCTTCATCCTCCGTCTCCTTCTCTTTGCTGTGCTCTTCCAGAGCACTCGACTCGTCCAAGGCTGGCTCAGTGACTTCGGCCAGTGGGAGCTCCTTGTCTTCATCCATAACGCTGAAGGCGGGAGCTCGGTCTTCATCAAAGGGTGCCAGAGCACTGGCGTCAAGATACGAACGGTGCTCTCTGAGACTTTCCATCAGGAAAGACGACTTGGGCTTTTGGTAGGTTCTCTCAGTCATGTTCATGACAAGTGGCTGCCTAAAGGAATTTTCAGAGGTAGATACATTTTTGCGGACTTGATTGCGAGCTACGTCTTTGTTGAACTGGATCATGACACTTTTCACGCACGACGAGATGTCGTCGTCGTCGTCGTCGTCGTCGTCGTCGTCGTCGTCGCCGCCATTGAAGCTCTCGCTCATTTTTTGTCTCTTTTCATCGTTCCTGGAAGGAGTCAGCTCTACGTTTGAACGTTCCCCCGACCCCTGCTTCCCAGTCAGGAAGATCCCAGGCGTCCTTGCCGAGCTGTTGTCAGCCATGTATCCCGACGAGCACGTCATTTCGCTAGGCTTGTTGCCGGCAGCGCTCATCAGCTTACCTAACATGGACCCTGGCGTCTTGTTCATGCTCGCGCCATTGTTGTGGTTGCTTTGGCCGCCCAAATGAGTGTTTCCCCAGTGGGACTTTGTCAGCTGGTGTGAGATGGATGCTCCGGATGAGGAAGTGGTACTCTTGTAGTTGTGCTCTCTCGAGCACTCCATGATGGGAGAAAGTCCAGCCTGTTCTTGAAGCTGGTTTGGGTTCAACTGCTTCTCGTCCTCCTCCACTCCTTCCTGTTCAGGACCCTTCTTGGGAAGATTTCGTCGAATAATTTTAACGGCACAGGTATTTTCATCTAATATATCATCTTCGTCGTCATCAGGGTAAAACTGTCTGCGCCCATTGAACGGCGTGGATGCGAGTTCCGCCATCTTCTCAAAAGCTTCCTCCGAAGGTAACGCCAACGTCTCATTGCCCTTAAATCTGGCTGCTGGAGGCGGCGGCGGCATCTTCTCGAACGACGACGATTCCTTGCTGTGGTCGGGCACTCTCCCTTGTTCAGCAGCCATGATCTCCTGCTCCTGTCTGGCCTCGTCATCATCCAAGATGGCTTCCTGCACCTCCAATGGAACAGATTGAACGTTCTGCGAGGGCTGAAGGACCCCAGCAAGCTGCCTACGGGGCAGATTGGTCGAAGCCTTGACGTTATCGGGGTCAACGTTCTCTTTAAAATCATCGTTCATCTCCTGCTCTTCAGACTCCTTTTGGTCGTCGGTAAAAATAGCGAAAGGTGGCTTCTCTGCTACAGTCGTAGGAGCGCTCTGGTCCTTGAATACGGAAAACGGCATCCTGGGTACCGCAGACGAAGGGGCAGGAGGAGCGTTTTCATCATTGTATAATTGAATCGGTGTCTTAGTGCTAAGTCCAGCTGGCTTGTCTACTTGTAGGGACAACGCATCGTCAGTGTATATCTGGAACCCTTTTTTCTTACTTATGGTTGGAGTGCGCTCTTCCTCCTCTTCTTCAATCTTCTCTTCTCTTGCAGACTCATTCTTACCCCAGAATTGCTTGACAAGGTCGAGGGCTTCTCGTGTGTTGACGGTTGGTGAAGGCGGAGGCAGCCCGCGCATTGACTGATTTGCAGAACTGGGCCGAGATGGAGTTTTGGCGGAGCTAACACTGACTCGGGGATTCTGCGACACAATGACAAACGTTATGATAATGACGATGACGGTGGAGAAAAAAAGCGTGGCAAAATTACCTTTGGATCTGCCTTGAGCAAGGAAACGGTGTCTTCGAGTAGGGAGGACTTCCTGCCGGAAGACGAGTCTCGACTGGATGTCTGCAGTGACGGTAAGTGGCTGGTGGCACCGCTACTTTCTGATGCTACACTGGGACACCGGGACACTTTCTTAGGAGCCTCCATCTTGGCCAGCATTTCATCTCTAAGTTTCCGGAATTCCTCTTCCTGCCTGGCCAGCGACTCGAGTCTCATCCGCTCTATTTCCTCTCGTTGTTGCTTCATCAATGATTCTTGTTGGGCGGCGAATTCTTTTTGCTTCTGCTCCAGTTCTTCCTGTTGTCTGAGCAGAAGCATTTGCTTCTCCTCCACCTCCTTGGTCATGAGGCGCACCTCAGCTCGTTCACGCTCTAGCAAGGCCTCCGCTGCCGCTTTTCGGAACTTGATAGCCCTTAGCTCCTCGAAGCTGAACTCCGTGGTCCCCTGGTACACGAGGTGTTTGCAGTACATTGGACGCTGCGTTGGATCGGGCGGTCCAAAAACTGCTAAGCTGATGTCACGATCCACGTAGGGTTTTGACTTCAGCGGGACGGCAGAATCTAACATGACTGCAGTTCTGTCAGAAGAGGAAGATGCACAAGGCGTGACCTCGTCCTGGTGGATGGAGAAAGAAGGTCGCTGATCCGAGGAAAGGACTCCAGTCCTCTTCCGGCCTTTGCCCAGAGCAGCGCTCGTCCATTTGCCTGCAGACTTCTCGTTCTCCCGATTTCGATGATGTGAAAAGGGGAGGTTCTTGCCATCCACAGAGCCAGAAGACGAGGGAGGAAACGAAGGTAACGCGGGACCTTTGTTTTCATCCTGAACAAAGAAAAGGACGAGGTTAGGTCTTTGCACGTACTATAAACTTCGGTGTGCACATCGCTTACCTGATAAATGGCGAAGACAGGCTTGGTGGCGTTAGGATTCTGGGAGGGTAATGACAGTTTACCAGGTTCATCGGCTATCTTGGCAGCGCCCACTCGCACACTGCCAACGACATGTTTCTTCCCGTGACCTCTGAGAGACGCTAGAGCTGAACGTTCCTCTTCCTCTGCTTCAGACATCTCGCTCCGTTTGGCCACAAGTTCCTTAACGGCTCTCGCTTGGAAGAAGTCTCGCTTGCGTTGCAGCATTTCTCGCGCCTTCTCGCCGTCGACTTTCTGCAGCCCCATGGAAAAGACTTCCTCCGCCTTCTTGAAGTTGGCCGCCTGCTCGAGTTCCCAAGCCCAGCTCGAATAAAAGTCAGGAAGAGCAGTGCAAAGCTGATGAGAGTTCATGAAGGTGTAGATTTCCAAGGGGCTCTGAGACAGAGCAGCCTGCAAAACCCAACAAAGTTCTGCTTTTTAGTCTTTTTCTCTATACATACCATCCGTAGTCAGGAAGAGGATCACTCACGTATTTCAACCAAGCACTGAGATATCTTGGATCCTGTCTGTGTGCCTCATTGTCCTTGAACTCTTTGATGCATTTCTCCAACAAGCCCTTGAGGTTTCCGTCTTTGCCGCCCTTCGGAAAAGTCTGTTCGACCCACACGATGTAGCGGTGCCATGGGTCCAGCGGGTCGTCGGAGTCGGCGGCGCCGCGCAAGTCGACTTCGAATTCGCTGTGAAAGAAGCAGCGTTAAAATATATACACCCTCTGCCATTTTGACATGCAAGAGTGTAAATGAGTTATTTCTGGGCATCCACATTGAGCTATGAGGTGAGACTTTCTGTGTGATTGACATAGGGTTAGAGGCTTTCAGACAGGGTGAGAATGAATACTGAGGTCAACAATGACATACATGTATTTTAGAAAAAACAAGAAATGGCAGTGTGCAGGTTTGCCGTTTTTGATATGCCTCAATTGTCTAACTCCACCTACTTATGTACTTCTGCAGTACAGTAGTATTAACTTAAATTTCTATGTAGTAAAAAAGTGTGACTGATTTCTAATGTGGAGAGTCTTTCTTCACATGTCTCCTCTTCATACCTAAAATTAGCCATACTGTTATTACTATGTTTTAAGGCTTGCATATCAAAAATGGCACGCCTGCACGCTGCCATTTCTTGTTTTTTTTCTAAAATACAGGGTGACAAAGGAAAAATTGCGCCACCACGCAAGCGCAAACAACGCAGCTTTCTAACAAAATAGAGATTGGTCGCCTAGAGAAAAAAAACCTAGATCTCAGCTAGATGAACAACTTGTTATTTGAAAATTTTGCTCTATCTCTAACACAACACGATGGAAGCCCATCACCGACGGATCATTTATCTTCACCTTGCACACCTTGACAACAAGGCAATCACCAACACCTTGGAGGTCTGTTCGGACAGATCATATCATCAAGAAGTTCAATGAAAGGTGTACGGTCAAGAGAAAGGAGGGGAGGGGAAGCCACAAAAAATGTGACTCTGAGGGATGATGTGGAGAAGGTAATCGCCAAAAAGCCAACCAAGTCAATGAGGAAGATGGCCGAAGGAGTTGGGCATGAGCAACAGAAGTGTGCAGAACACTGAAGGAGATGGAGCTTAAGAGCTACATGTGGTGTCATTGCCAGCTTCTGACAACCAAGAACAAGGACAGGGTTCTGAGAGGAAAGAAGCTGCTGGCCTGGATGAAGAAGAAGGGCGACATCATCAGGCTCTTCAGTGATGAAAAAGTCTTCACGGTCAATAAGGTGCGCAACAGCAGGAATGGCAGATACCTGGCAAGTTCTGTAAATGATATCCTGCCTATTCATCTCTCCAAGCATCCTGCCAGCATCATGGTTCTCAGCATCGTGGCCTCCAATGGCAAGAAGATGCTGCTCCACTTCTTTGAAACAGCATTCAGGCTGAAGGCAGATGACTACCTGAAGATCCTGGAGACCGTGGTACATCCATGGGTCAGGGCAGAATTCGGTGCTGCCAACTATATCTATCAGCAGGACTCTGCCCCAACCCACAAAGCCAGTAAAGTCTAAAAGTAGCTCGGCGAGAATTTCTAGCACTTCTGGCCATTCTCCATGTGGCCTCTGCAGTGCCCCAACATCAACCAGTTGGATTACGGGATATGGAGCACCATGGAGACAAGGTGTCAGCAGCACCCCACAAGAACTTGGACAACTTGAGGGCAAAGACCACAGAGGAGTGGGAGAACTTGTCCAAGGAGTACATGGCGAAGGTTTGCCAATTTTTCCAGCCCCATGTTCAGGCTGTTGTTGATGCTGGTGGCTCTCACGTTGGAAGATAGACAGGTATCAGTCTAAGAGTACCTGTCGCTTACCTGCTGTTTTTATTACAGTGGCTAGAACAAGTGTATGTATTATCCAATAAATGAGTCCCTTTGGCGCAATTTTTGCTTCGTCACACTACGTGTATGTCATTGTTGACCTCTGAATTCATTTTCACCATGTCTGAATGCGTTGGCTAACCCTATGTCAATCACGCAGAAAGTCTCACCTCATAGTTCAATGTGGAAGCCCAGAAATCGCTCATTTACACTCTTGCATATCAAAATGGCAGAGGGTGTAATACATAGGAAGAAAGAAGTTATATCCTCAGTCACTAGAAGACGACATCTTGATTCTGACCTTTTCTTGTCCCTGATCTCCTTGAGCCTCTCCGCCGAGGGCCCCAGTGACGCGGTCGCAGGATTGGCGGCCACAGCCAAGCCGCCACCGGAGACGCTGGCGGCGCGTCGACCACCGCGAAGTGGCTGTATGTTTTCCTTCGAGAGCTCCCACGCATCCGCGGAGCCGGCCAGGGACGAGTCAGACGCCGACATGGTTTCCTTCGACGATCCTCGCGGCCACAGACTCCGGACAACCCCACCGTAGACAATCCGGACCGATTTGAGTTTGAAAGGAGGGGGGAGAAATTTTAAAGAGCGAACAAGCGGGCGACGGCGGGCGACAGTTGGAAGAAAGGCGAGGTCCACGGGGAAATCCATCACCTCAGTGGACACGAAGTAGCCCTCATTTGTGTCTGTTCCGCAGAAAATCAGTGGAGAAAAATCCCAAAATTCCATATTAAACCAGCCATCTTTTTTGTTTTAACAATATAATTGTCATTGGTGTCTTCCCGTACTTAAACATGGCTCCCTCCTTTTTCCTGTTCTATAAGCCGTGGTAGTGTCTGCCCAGACCACCTTCTGCAGCCACTGCCAGCGACGGCCATTTTAGTAAGTCGAGTCAGACGAACACCGGTGTTCGAGCAAAGGAGTTAGAGCGACTTCGCCGAGGTCAACGAGTTGAATCTGGTAGAGGTTGGAGCAGTCGAGATGCCGCCCGTCATCGCCATCGACAAGGTGCGGCTGAAGAAGATGGAGAGGTGAGTCTCCGAGGTCGCTGTGGAAGCGCCCCTCCCTGACCTAACTCAGCACTTACTTTGTTACATGCGTATGTGCGTCTCTTGCAGCTTCTTTGCCGACCCATCATACAAGGAGTACCTAGAAAACGCCACAGCTTTCAACCGGAAGCTGAACGAAGAGCGAAAGATGCGTATCCCGTACATCGACGGACAGACTGGCGTGGCCCAGCGCCACTACAATACCCAGCGAGTGCGGAGAGAGCGGATGCCGCCGTCGGAGCTGGTCGAGCGCGGCGGCCCGCTGGGCCAGGTGCTCGCCTACCCGCAGAAGCAGTGGAAGAAGAGGCGCTACCAGTACCTCAAGTTCTTTATGCAACCCCGCCGCACCTACGACCCAGAGGCGGAGATGCACACCATCAGTCAGATCGAAAACCCCACACTCAACGACGACTCCAACACGTCTGGAGGGCCCAAGGACGAGGGCGCGAAGGCCGTAAGTGGAGAGACAGAAAGAAGGAGTAGTGGGCCTGGGAAGAACGTTGAAGACGTAGCCGATATAAGAATCACCGCGTGGTTTTTCACTTTTAGGAGTGGGGATTCTATGAAGACGAAATGTTTGCCGAGGACCATGAGCATCACGAAAACTCAGATTCGGACTTCGAGTTCGAAGATTACGGCAGCAAGAAGAAAAAGGGCAAGGCTAAAGGAGGAAAGGCCAAAGGGGTGAGGAAGCTCATCTTGTACTAGCGTTACTACGTAACGCGTACTACGTAACGCTTGGAAGGCTTGACATTCCAGAAACGTAAAAGATTGAATTTTTGGTTGAAGATTAGGAAATCCTTCTTATACTCAAACACATCGTTCCATTGTTAGTAAAGGGATAGAGCTGGTTGTTACAAGGTTGAACTAGGGTATTCTCGTGCTGCTTTTGAAGTTAAAGGATGCAGTCTGCTTACGGCTTTGTGTGCCATAGATACATGCATCACTTTGGAGGTGGAACAAGCCGGCTTGAGCTTTTTCCTAAAAACCTTGATCCAGGCTCGAGCTGGAGATTTTCAGGCTCGACCCACCAAACGTGTTTATGCTTGCTTCAAGGGGTCAAAGGGAGGTGCCGGCACAACTCCAGCCAAGAGACGCACTCACGCCGACAACATCCCCGACTCGGAGAAGCCGTTTTCCTGCGAACGTGAGTACCTTCTCATTCTGGACTCAAGGGGAGGGAGAGATTGTTCTCGTCCGCGGCGGCCTCTGGAGGGGCCGGCGGCGTTCTCTGCTCGCTGGATGAATCGGGAACACTAACTTTCCCCCCTCCCCCTTGCCCTCCCCACTGACACTCAAAAGTTCAACTTCCTTGCTAGAGTATCTTTACGTCGTACTACCATCTGTTCTGCATCTGGTGTTTTAAAAACGATGGAAGAGACTCTCTCTCCCTCTGGCACACTATATGTACCACTAGTACACACTTAACTTTACCAATTCCACCTAAACAAGAGGACTATCTTGAAAGAGTTTGTGTGTGTGTTCACCATCTCTCTATCTCTATCTTTGTCTTTCTCCTTGGCGTCAATGATCCCGCAATCTGTGTGTGCGTGTGCCCACTTGATCGTTGTACCTCTCTCTTCCTCGCTGTCGTTCACGTCCTTACTGCGAGCAACAACATTGTAATCAATTGCTGTTGCAGCATAACCTACGTGTACTATGTGGACCACAAACTGCTAGTGCCTTTCCAGAACTGTAACGTCAGGAGGTAGTGAGAAGACTTTTCCCCCTCCGCCCTAATCAAGTTCATACCGCTGTAACAGACATCATATGTGTTTCACTTGCCCCTAGAGAACCTTGTACTGCAGATACGTACAATACGGCCTCTCCATTTGGCGACGAAGCCCCCATTGTTCCTATTACGCCTCTCTTGCAGTGTGCGGCGCTCGCTATAAAACGCGGCCCGGACTCACCTATCACTACAAAAACTCGCACAAAGACCGCGACCCCAGTATTCCTGTCGGCGGCTACCCCGGTGCCGCAGCGAATAGCGCGGCTGCTCCAGCCGTCGGGGGCAGCGATGAGAGTTCCTCTGGCGGTTTGACAGGCTACCATCACGAAGAAAGCGGCGGCAGCGGCGGCGGCGGCGGTGGTGGTGGCGGCGGCGGCGGCGGCGGTGGCTTTCTGGGTCTAACGCCGCAGGCTGCGCCTGCGTCGCTCACTCCGCCGTCGACGCCCGGGGGAGGAAGTGGCGAAGGTTCCATGGATGGTATGCAGATGCAAGGTGCGCACACAGGAAGGAGGCTGACAAGTTTAGCAGAACACGACAGAGAGACCAAATATGCTAAAAAGGCTGTTGCAATGCTTCCTCACCTAATTAATACTTGCCTGAGCTTTTTCCATATTGTACTTTACTCGTAACTGCTACTGTTTACTTATAATAACAAGCATTAATAGAGAAGAAAGCGAAACGCTTTGGCTCGGGCTGTTAAGATTCCTCCTGGATCATTAATTATATCGACTGCTGCAAGATACCTTAGTAGCTTCAGATGTGTTGGTTCATGTTCGCCCCAGACAACGCATTGTATAACTGCCGATGGCTGAAGTAGTTGTGATTTGAGTGTTGATGGTGAAGTATAGTTTATGACGCTGCTAAGAACATATACGTAGAAAGAAAGAAAGAACAACAACCTAAGATATTGCCTTCATCGTCGCTAACATCGTTATATGAGTTAAATGGGTTAACAGAGCTGAGAGCTGCTACCATTTCTACGATTAGTCATCCAGGACAGGTTCGATTTTTGTTGTTTACATCTGCTATTTCGTTGTCTCTGTTTCTTCATCATTCTGTTGCTTCTCTCTATTTGCCTGAGCATCTCTAAGATACTGTGTTCATGACTAATCTCCTTGTAATCTCCTATCTCTGCTTTACTAGCATCCTGCTTGCTGCATGTGCATGTAAAATCCAAGAAAAGAGCTATCACCATAGTTGCATTGCTGCTAGTAACGTTGAAAGCAAGAGTTAATGCGCTAAAATTGTCTTTTCATCCATTTTCTTTCCCAAAAGGAGGCGGCGGACGGCAAAGCTCTCGGCGGTCAACGGTCGGCGTTAGCTACCGCGAGACGGACCTCATGTTCGGTGGAGCAGCCGCGGCCCATGCATATTCCGATCATCACGAGGCTCCCGGGGCCACGAGCAAGCAGCCGAGCAACAAGACCGCGTCGGGGAAGGAGCGGGCGCCGTCACTCGGCTACTGCGATTTTTGTCTGGGCGACGTCAGCGAGAACAAGAAGACCGGCCAGCCGGAGGAACTCGTGTCATGCGCCGAATGTGGGAGATCAGGTGTGTGTGCGCGCGCGCTGCTCCGCTCTATCCGTGGCAAACGAACGTACAAACGTGCATGTCTGTAAGCAGGCAAGCTAGCGAGGATAGCTATCAAGGAAGCAGGCTTACATCATTGTTTCCCTCTCTTTTCAGGTCATCCTTCTTGCTTGCAATTCACCGAAAACATGATCATATCGGTGAAAGAATATCCTTGGCAGTGCATCGAATGCAAGTGTTGCACCCTCTGCGGAACCTCTGAAAATGATGACCAGGTTAGTCCAGTTTCTTAGTCCTCAGCATCATTTGGTACAGCATGAAAAAAAACATTTCCAGTTGCTCTTCTGCGACGACTGCGATCGCGGCTACCACATGTACTGCCTGGTGCCCCCCATCAAGGAGCCGCCAGAAGGATCGTGGAGCTGCAAGCTCTGTATCGAGCGATTCCATCGGAAAGGTTGATGATCTGTCGTTTGTACCATGTTTTTCATTGTCTCGTGAGCTTTGTTTCAATGAACATTATTACGCTGCCTGTTGTACTGCTGTCATGCACGTTCACGATCAGGATCATCACGCTCATGTCACAGGACTTCTGTCCAACACATGCCGATAGCCTCATTCACGACACGTTGGCAATCGAGTTCACGTCCTTTCTGTAGTAACGGTTGAGTTTGAAGTTCCCGCCATTTTCTTTTCCTTCCTCTATTCCCGCTCCTTCCAGGTTCGGTTAGCACAGTTGCCAACCGACGCTGGGCGCGCCATTAGCTCAGTTAGTTTTGCCTGTATTGGTCAAAGTCACCGTGGGGAGTCTTGAATCTGCGTGGCAACTCTCGCCTCAGCTCCGGCTTTTGGACTTCGGGCAACTTCCCTCCTTCCGCCCTGTTCGCCCTGTGCCGAGCGGCGTTGAGCTCGTGTCCAACAGCGCGTGTTTTCCTCGCTCCAGCTCCAGGATCACGACCGTTGAGAGCAAGTTCCGGTGCCTTTGCGCCATCCGCCACTTTATCCCGCCAGTGTGATCTGGCTGCAGTCGTCGGTGTGGTCGGCCGGCCGAAGCCTTTGCCCGGGAAGGGGACAACGGCGTCAAGAAACGTTCCGGCTTCTTTGTCATCATGTTTAAGACCAAGCGCGACGTGGATCGCCACGTGGAGCAGTTGGAGGCGAAGATCCACTCAGAGTCGGAGCGCAACCTGAAGGCGCTCACCGTGGCCAAGCTCTACTATGACGTGCGAGAGTTCGAGACATCGAAGCGATACGTCCTGCGCTTCTTGGAGGTGCGCGAGAACTCTCCATCTGCGCACAAGTTGCTCGGAAAAATATTGGAGGAGCTTAAAATGCGAGAAAATGCAATAGCTGCTTACAAGAAGGCCTACGAGCTTGACAACAGCCAAAAGGATCTCGTACCCAAAGTCTGTGAACTGCTTTTCGCTACTCCCCAGGAGAATCTTGACAAGTCCAAAGCGAGGTATGAGTTGAAGTCTTGTCTGTGCGCAATGTGCAGGGTATTACTTAAAAGTAAGTGTCGAAGGTAATTTGCTTTGCAATTGCACGTACCTTTTTGTCTGAAAAAAGGCGAGGTATGATATGTAACAGTGGGCCTTTTTACACGCTGGGTGGGACAGAACATGCTCCCAATTTGCCTCATTCACAGCTGTATACAGTGTTCCCTGTAACAGGGCTGGTTTTCGCTCCTGATAGATTGGCTGTATAATTTTCAGCAACTCTTTTCTCATGTTCATGATTCGTCCTTGTTGACAGCAGTCTGTGCTCCTCCCCAGATCCAGTGAACAGGTGAGTTACAGTCCTCCGAAGAGGGTGGCCGCCATGGATGTAAAGAGTTGTGGCAGATGATCCAACCGCGAAACTTTTTCTTCACGAAAGTGAGCACTTCCTTGGTGCAGTGGGCACCTTGAGTCACACTTCGTACAATGAAGTGGCCCTCTGTTACGTATCATGTGAGCCATTTAGAAAATAGGCTTGATCACAAGCAAATGCCAAACAAATTACTTTTCTCACTCATTTTCAAGACCGTGTGATCTTCATGAAACTGTATTAACCCTCAGGTACTGGTTGGAGCTGGGTGAAAAGCTGTATCCGCGTGATAAGGCCGTCAAGAATCTAAAAGAAGCGATCATCGGAAATGACGACTTCCAGCTGAACGGCAACAATGCCGCCGGGTCCCAAGCCGCAGTATCGCCTCAGGACAGCTCGCCAGAACAGCAAACGGCTCCCGACGTGTCCTCCTTGTGGTCGGCGGGTGGTAGTGGGATCGTGTTCCTTAACGGCTCTCAACGCGGTGGTGTCGGCACGCCTGACCGCTATAGCAGCACTCCAAACAGGGCATCTGCTGTTGCAATGAGTTATTCAACAACATCCAATGCGAACAGCACACCTAGGCGGTTGGTGCCCAGACCAAGTCCGGAGAGACTTGCCGCTCGGGTAACAAGCCTGGAAAACAGCCAGGAAAAGGTCATGGAGATGCTTGGCTCACAGAATCGGATGTTAGTGGACGAGTTTAAGTCACACAGTCTGTCAATGCTGGACGAACTAAAGATTTTTCGACAAGCTACTCTTGAAGAAATGAAAACGCACCGGCAAAACGTCATGGAACTTAAGATGGAGATGAAGCAAGGCATGCACGATCTCAAGCTGGAATTGTCCAAGCTTGGTCTGGTCATGAAGGAGAAAAGTGATCCGGGGCGGTATCATCAAGACCTGAAGGATGCCCTTTCCGCCCTTCCCAGACACTTGGCGGCTGCTCTTCCTCCTCCTCCTCCGCCGCCGCCTCCTGCTCCGCTTGTAGCTCAGGCTGCGGCCCCACTCCCTCCTAGCGATGGAAAGAGCCTCAGCCTTGCAGACCTTCAAGAAGCCTTGGCACAGCAGACGGCACTACTTCAGATGGGACTAGGACTTGGGATGTTGGCGAGACCCCCGTTCCCTGGAGGTCAGGCACCCGCAATTCCGACCGCAACAAATCCAGCGGCGCAGCCTGTGTGGGGCTACCAAGCCCCTCAGCCGCCCCAATTTTCAAACCAGCCGCCACAGACAGTTGTCCAGCCTCCGGAAATTAGCCTTCCCAAGGCTCCCGTGCCTCAGTTTGATGTGGCTAAACCAGTCCCAGAACCTCACCGTCAGTTTGGGCAGAGCACTCCGGCCACCTCCGCTCCTGCAGCACCAGCAACCTCTGCTGATCGCCCTCACGATTTCCAAATTAGCATTCCCAAGTCAGTCGCACCGGTTACTTCGCCGTTCAAGGACAAAGAGGGCCCGGCGGTGCCGATCATAACGACATCACTGCTCTCGACAATTCCTTCGCCTGTTTACTCTTCCTTGAACAAGACTTCTCCTGCCACTAACAAGGCCACAACTCCTTCGGGGACGACAACTACCTCTTCGGCAGCTGTGGGTGGGGGAAACCTTTTTGACAAGTTCAAGCCAAAAGAAGGATCCTGGGAATGTGGAGGATGTATGTGCAGAAATGACGCTACTGTCATAGTGTGCCCTTCCTGCGAGACCGCCAAGCCTGGCCACGAGGAAGAGGTCAAAAAACGGGAGGAGCAGGCGAAACCCAGAATTTCTTTTGGAGCACAGGGAGGATTTAAGTTCTCCATGTCTGTTGGAGAGGGGAGCAGTTCCACTTCCGCAAAACCTAGCAATCCCTTTGGTGGATTCTCCTTCAGCGGAGGCAGTGGTGGTGCCATTTTCGGTGGTGCAAAGACAACCGAGGGGGCCACGGACGACCATCTGAGCTTCAGTGGCCAAGGAATGAAGTTGAATTCAGCAGAAGATGCAAAGCCTGTGGTGGATAGGATCACTGGTGTCAAGACAATGAAGAGGCTAACCCTGTCTGGGAACACCTTGGGCATCGAGGCAGCTAAGGCCATTGGAGACTCACTTGTAAATCACCCGGAGTTTTGTAAGGCTGACTGGAAAGACATGTTTACTGGCCGTATGAAGACCGAAATTCCTCCCGCTCTCAAATTTCTCGGCAGCGGAGTCATGCGCGCCAATGCGAAATTGGTGGAACTGGACGTGAGCGACAACGCATTTGGGCCTGTGGGGATGGAAGGTCTCGTTGAGCTCCTCAAGTCTCCCAGCTGTTACACTCTCCAGGAGCTCAAATTGAATAATACCGGTTGCGGCGTCACCGGAGGAAAGTTGCTTGCCGATGCCTTGATGAAGGGCTTCAAAGCCAGCGAAAAGGCCGGTCGACCCTTGGCTCTCAAGGTCTTTGTTTTGGGACGATCTAGGCAAGAGAACGATGGTGCCAAAGCTCTGGCAGAAGTCTTTAAACTCATGGGCAGTCTCGAAGAAGTGGTCATGCCACAAAATGGGATCTACCACGAAGGGATCAAGGCACTCACCGAAGCTTTTGTCTGCAATCCCAATTTACGCACACTAAACATGAACGACAACACATTCACAGAGAAAGGGGCCAAGTACCTGGCCAATGCACTGCCAACGTTGCAGAAGCTGACCTATCTCAATCTTGGCGATTGTCTACTGAAGACTGCCGGGGCTAAGGTAATAGCCGAAGCCATAAGAGATGGGCATAAGCAGCTGGAGGAGTTGCACATGGATTCCAACGACATTCACGCGGACGGGGGGGAGGAGATCATCAGGTCTGTTCTTAACAAACCCAACATGAAGAAGCTATTTATCGGCACAAATCAGTTCGGCGAGGAAGGTTGTGCCAACTTGATGAGGAAACTAGGCAACCAGTCGTTCTTAGTCGGTGGAGAAATTGAAGATGACCAAGGTAGCAGCGAAGACGAGGACGATGAAGATGGCGAGGCCTACTCCAGCGAGGAGAAAGGAGATGGCGAGGCCTATTCCAGCGAAGACAAAGGTGATGACTGTGCACCATCCAGCGGAGACGAGCACACCTCGAGAAAAGTTGCCGAAGTCTCTAGCTCTAAGGACGCCGCTACTAACGGTTCGGCTAGCACAAGTGTCTTCAAGGGATTCAGCTTTGAGACCAAAGCCACTGAAGGAGGGAGTTCCAATTCCCTCCTTTTTTCATTCACTCCATCTACAGGGAACGTGTTCGACAGCAATACCTCAAAAGACTCACAGCCTGTGGCGGCTTCCTTCTTGGGCAAGTCTCAGAAGCCTGGAGGAAGTACTTCTGTGTTCAGCACTGCTCAGGATTTGCCCACTTTCTCCTCCTTGGCGACTGGCTCTCAAGGCTTTGCCTTTGGCAAAAGCTCTAATGAACCTTTCTCCTTTGCTGGCGCTGGGACCAGTCTGTTTAAAAGTCCTGCCAAGTCACCAGAAAAGAAAGTACCAGGGGAAGAACATGCTGGAGAAGATGATCATCATGAACCTCACTTTGAACCCATCATTCCCTTGCCTGAACTGGTGACTGTCACCACTGGAGAGGAGGATGAAGAAGTTCTGTTTCAACACAGAGCTAAGATTTTCAGGTCCTATGATAATTTTATCTATGTCGTTCTTCGCCCTGACCTCGATTTTATTTCAGATATGACACCGACACCAAACAGTGGAAAGAGAGGGGTGTTGGAGACATGAAGATTTTAAAACATCCCCACAATAAGACTTATCGAGTACTTCTTCGAAGAGAGCAGATCCATAAGGTGGCATGCAACCACAAGATTACTACTGAGATGAACTTGGAGCCAATGGTTAACAGTGACAATGCTCTCACCTGGTTTGCCATGGATTATGCAGATGAGGAACCCAAGCTGGAAAAATTGGCAGTCAGATTTAAGCTTGAGGAAACCAAAGATGAGTTCAAGAGAATCTTTGAGAACTGCCAAAAAGAACTAAAAGACAACATCAATAATCCATCGGCACTTCAAGGAGGATCTGAAACCAAAACAGTTGAGGCTGAGGTAAAAGAAAAAGTATGAAAAAGAATTCCTACCCCAGACTGTATTCTCATTGTTTTGTTTTTCAGCCACCTGTGGCACCATTGACCTCTTGGAAGAATCCTGACAGTACCTTCTTAAGCAGTGGCTCCTCTTTTTTCAAGAATGCAACCAAAACTCCCGAAAAAGAGGCTGGAGAAGACCATGCTGCAGAAGATGAGCATCACGATCCTCATTTTGAGCCGATTGTCCCTCTGCCTGAACTGGTGCAAGTTGTCACTGGAGAAGAGGGGGAAGAAGTTCTATTCCAACACCGAGCAAAGATTTACAGGTAAAATTTTCATAGTAACGTAGTGTACTGTTACATTATCTACCTTGACTTTAATTCAGATATGACACTGACTCCAAACAGTGGAAGGAGAGGGGTGTTGGAAACATGAAAATCTTGAAAAATCCTGCCAGGAAGACTTTTAGGGTGCTTCTCAGAAGAGAGCAAATCCACAAAGTTGCTTGCAATCACCACATCTCGACTGAGATGAAGCTGGAGCCAATGCTTAACTCGGACTATGCTCTCACCTGGTTTGCCATGGATTATGCAGATGAGGAACCCAAGCTGGAAAAATTGGCAGTCAAGTTTAAGCTGGTCGACACCAAGAATGAGTTTAAGAACATCTTTGAGGAGTGTCAAGGACAACTGAGAGAAAAGGGAACGACCGTTCAAGAACCAGCTCAAGACGGATCTGGCATCCAAGCTATTCGACCGGAGGTAACACGATTCAGTCTCAATTACTAACAGCCAGAATGTGTCTTTAATCTTACCACGAGGCAAACCTAAACGAGCTAGCTCTCGATTTTGTACTGAAAATACGAAAACGTCATATTTCGCGCATTTATTAGATTTAAGGAGTATAACGAGTTTGCTTGATACAAAAAGGAGTTTGGGTGACAGATAAATCAGCAGAGCAGCAGTCGAGCTTGCATTTGTTCTGCCTCATGGTAACCGTAGTGTGAACGAATTCTGTCTCCCCGGTATGGAAAGCCGTCTGGGTCCTTTTTTCTGACCAGTTTAGCAGCGCAAACATGCACTCATGCACAAAACCTGAGCGTAGATTCCACCCGGACTGGCGCCCTCAAAGAATATACAGATTTTGTGCATTAATTAGAGTCTCGGAGGCTTGATTGGTCCTTGAAAAGAACCGCCCACTGAAATTTCAGTTGGGCCAACGGACAGCTTTCGATGCCACGGCGATATAGCTCGCTTGCACAGCGATGAATAAAAGCCAATCCTTTCAGGCTGCAGCCGATTCCCAGGAGGTGACTGAAGAAGAAGAGGAAGAGGAAGAAGAAACCATCATGTACGAGCGCGAGTGCGAACTGTTAGAGGTGAAGAAAGACGTCAAACAGCCGCAAACCTTGGGCCACGTGCTGCTTAAGATCGTGTACGACGACGACGTTTTCGGGGCTCGTATTGTAGCCTCTGATGGAGACGGAAACAGCGTGTGCAACCACCTGATCGCAATGCAGACTAAGCTGGCTACTGAATCTGACGGCAGCTATGTGTGGTCTGCTCTTGACTTCAGCCTGGATCCACCGGCCTACCGGACTTTCCGCGTAGTCTTCTCCCAGATGGAGGACGCCAACGAGTTTAAGGACACCTTTCATGAGGGCAAGGAGCTAGCAGACCAGTCGGAGATCCTAGAAATGACCGGACTCAAGCCTCAAGACTACTACTACGGAACCGGTGCCGACTACGAAGAGGATTGAAGGATAAGCGTGACCTAGGAACTAAGAGCGATCCCGTATTAGGAACTGTCGTCAGTAAACACGTAAATTCATTAAAGGATGCAGAGTAACTTTTTTGAAACGTGTTTTATTGTTCCAATTGTACTGTTTTATTCGAAAGAATGTCCACTCAACTGCATAGAGATCGGCGGTTTGTCGCGAAAGCTGACGCAATTTATGACTTCTGGATGGGGAACTTCGAGAAGTAGTTTGCCGCCGCCCGAGCCGCCGCAACTCCAACGTTGTAAAGAGGGTGCGTCTCCGCCTGTGAGTACACATAGAGATTGGTGTTGTCCATGTACAATGAATGAAGCGCGTTCTTTCAAGCGTCGCGTGTTTCTTGTAGAGGGCGCCGTAATCGCCCGTTGCTAGAAGCGGGCAACAATAAGCACGCTGATAAGTCGATCAGCAATCCTTACAGTCCCAGATTAGATTTGATCCCAGATTAGGTTAGGTCTAGAACTCGTAGAGCGATCTCAAATGTCCGACTACTGTTCTAAAATGAGGTAGCTCGTAACTCCACCTGGCGCGCAACCTAGACGTTCCGAGAACGCCCTATTGCATGATTGCGTAGCACGTGTATACGTAGACATACCAGCAGGTTTTGTCTCGGTCCTAGTACCCTGGAGTTGAGCCTGCCTCTTGCCACCCAGTCGAAGTTCTGAGCTACGGACAGGCCACTCAGGGCGTAGCAGGTGTGGTAATAGTCACGGACTCGCCCGGGTTTGTCCAGAAGGCCTCCGCGAGGGTCTTGACAGCAGATGAGTAGGTATTCTTGCAGAGACTCTTGGTCAAACATCCATCGCTCTTTCGATAAGGACGCAGCATGACCTGAAAGGCTCTTATTGACTCGTGCACTCAGAGTGTCTTGTTCGTCCTAATGGAGCGAGCTCACCGTCTTGTTCCATCACTTCATGCAGGATCGGGAAGATTCCACCTTGCCAAAATGAGTAGCAACCATCCACAAGCTTGTTAGGCCTTCCCTGAAACCCCCCCTCCAGCTTCATCTGCCTGTTCACCGCCCAGCGGAGGAGCCTATCGGTGTTGCACAGTTTCTGCTTCCCCAACATGACAAGCGAGGCTACCCCGCAGAATGAGTAGCCACCGTGGGCCTCGTTTCCAGGTTCACTGCCGAAACCGCCGTCAAAGCTTTGACATCTACAGGGAATGAATGCAACGGTCAGAAAGGCGAAGAAAATCAAGCATTTTGGCCTTGCCTTAGCAGCCACTCGTCTGTCTTTTCAAACAGTTGTCTTGAAAAGATGTTAGTCAGCCGAGCAATGGAGATGGCGCAGTAAGCGCCCCGTATGCAGACCTCGCCATCCTCGTGCATCATGAAGCTCCCGTCGCTTTTGCGCATATTGTTCAGCCAGGTAGACAAGCTGGCGCGATCAATCACAGCCAAGGACTTTGGATCGGATAGGATAGCTAGCGCATTCACAGCAGCGTAGGTGGGTGCGAGGTGCGAGAGCTACAAGAAGTCGTACGTACTAATGTGATTCAGACCTGTGACCTGAATCATATGTACATGTGTAAACCTACCTGTCCAGGGCCTCCTCCGAAGCCGCCTCCGGGATTTTGGCACCTCTTAAGAAAGTCTCTGACGGCGTTTCTGGTGGTCTCCTCGGGTTTTTGACCGAGAAGTTCCATGGAGTGCAAGATCCAGTAGACAAGCCACGGACGGCTGGCGTCGAGGCAGTGGAAGGCACCCGGTAGGTGGCCAAGGCCACGGTTCTGACGGATAAAGGAAAGTCCACGGGGTTTAAGAACTGGACCTATACTGAACTCACCAGGTAGGCTAGTGTCTCCTCTCTCTGCAGCCGGGGTCTGGAAGTGTCTCCGTTCAGCGAGGCCGCAAAGTTCGAGAACAGAGCCAAAACGGTGGTCTCGGTAGCTTGCTGCGATGTCAACGTCAAACTGAACATTGGTTACGTACCGTGCAACAGTCGCTACATGCATGTTCGTATTTATCCTTAGTTTGGACGCTAGCCATGGAGATCTTTCGAGAGAGAAGGCACACGAGGTTGCCTGAGAAGAGCACGCTTAATAGGACATACCAGGCGGAGCATTTCTGAGTGGTCAAAGCGATGTACAAGGTTCATTGAAACCAGCACCTCGGCTTTCACTGAGGGTTTGTCTTATTAGGTCCTTATCCCAGTTTCGTCCTGCCCTAGAGGCTCAGCGCGAGTCAGTCCCACACATAGACCGGCTCTCCCGAAGGACAAAGCTATCTGAGATAGCGCCCTAATGGCTGTAGCTGTACCGCAAGAAAGTTGTCTCTGGGACCTATCTCACCTGGTCCTCGAGCGACATGGAAGGCGGGTCCTGACAGACGGTGGCGAGCGCGTGGAGCTCGTCGGTAGAGCGCAGAGGGCGACATGGACAGGGTGCAGCCATGATCGACGAATCTTGCTTCTTGTACCTCGGACGAAATGATGAAGTATGAGCTCCGCAGGCGAAGTCGTTCATGGACCTGTGACTGCCAAAGACCAGATAGTTGTACTCTGTAGTATTTATACTTTGTTTATATCTGCCCAGTCTCTTCTATGCCTGGTAGACGAAGGCGTTTGATGAGCCTCACCTGAAAGGCGCCCAAGTCAGCTGATGGTTGTCGACTTTCTTCACATTTCTCCTGGCATCGACTGCACGCACTGCGTCAGCTACAGTTGAGACAGCTTCAGCCTTTGGTCCAGGATCTTTTTTTTAGGTTTCTTTGTCTCAACTTCTCCGTCGGACTCGACCAGATCGATCATGGAAGCTATTCACGGGGTCGAAAGAGAGGTTCATAACGTTTTGGAAAAGCTGAACAAGTTCAGCGGTAATGAGAGGAGGAACTTGGCTTCCTCTATCGAGACCCTGAAGGCCTTGAAGACCGAATCGCAAGGTGCGAGTACCACGCAGGAATGTCATCGTAAAACTCCTGCAGAACTAACTGCGCTTCCTTCCAGATGACGTGTTGTCTGCGCTGAGCCCCTCCGAGATTGAGGCAGTTCGTAATGCTCTCGTAACCGTCAGAGAAGTCTTGTCCAAGCTGTCCGGGTCGCATCGTGACATGCACTCTTCGGTGTCCAAGGTGGGCAAGGCTATTGACCGAAACTTTGTCACCGACTTCGACTCGACGTCCCGTGAGGGTGTGTTCGCGGGGTCGGAGCAGCAACGGATGGTCAATGAAGTCATACTTCAGCACTTCTACCGCCACGGACAGTTAGACTTGAGTGACGCACTCGCCGAAGAAGCCGGACTGGCTCATGACCCCAAGCTGTCCAAGAGACCTTTCCAGGAGCTGAACGCCATCGTGGAAGCGCTCAAGGAGCACGAGCTGACTCCAGCGTTGGAGTGGGCGGCCAGGCACAGAGAAGAGTTGTACGATCGCGGGCGCGCCGTCATCACAGAGAGTCATGGCCGCGTTGCCGTATCTCAGATCTCTTCGCTCGAGATGAAGCTCCACAAGCTACAGTTCATTGAATACCTTAAGGCTAATAACCGCCTTGCTGCAGTTCACTACGCCAGGCTGGTGTTTCCTCGGTTCATTAAGACCCACGAACGCGATATCCAAATGCTAATGGGGGCTGCCATGTTTCCGGGAGTTGATGCGCTTGCCGCTTCCCCTTATCGCCAACTGCTGGACCTGTCACAGTGGCACGAGATCAGGGAGCACTTTATGAAGGACGCGTGCTCACTCATGGGACTATCCATGGACTCTCCTCTGTCGGTTGTAGTGAACGCCGGCTGCACTGCGCTGCCAGCCCTTCTCAATATCAAGCAGGTGATGCAACAGCGCCAGGTTTCGGGCGTCTGGAACGCCAAGGACGAGCTACCCATCGAGATCGACTTGGGCCCAGAGAATCGCTACCATTCCATTTTCGCCTGCCCAATCCTGAAGCAGCAAACGACTGACTTGAATCCACCTCTCAGACTGACTTGCGGCCATTGTATCTCCAGGGACGCCCTTAGCAAGTTGTCAGCCGGACACAAGCTCAAGTGTCCTTATTGCCCGGTGGAGCAAAACCCAAACGACGCGAGGCAAATAACGTTTTAGTTATTGCTAGCCGACGTCTCTCACCTGTAACTTTGTACTTCACGACGATGCTCGATACGATCCGTGTTCGATAATAGCTCATCCACGTGACTAGGGGATCTAAGAAATGTTGATGCTGGACCTTCACCCTGTGTGACGCCTACAGAATCGTTGTCATGACGGGTCTACTTGAAGCGATGTTCGCTCCAAAGTAACTCGGCGCAAATGACAAAGATGTCATCGTCGCTATCTCAAGTCTTGAGCTGAAAGAGTGGGGTCAGCTTAATCTGACGCCGACGATCTTCTTCACGGCGAACGCGTTGCTACATGACGCCATCGGCGGAGACTTTGTGTCGGTGCTCTTGCAAGCCTCAGTTGGCCAGGAGAGTAGAAAATTACGTGAAAAAGTGCGGTGCGGATGCAGTGAAGAGTCGAAGCTCTGCTTCAATGATTATTTCAGAAATTACCCATGCATGGCAATGCAGTAATGACGTGTTCGTGTACTCCTTCAACATGCGCTATCAGTGTCCCTCAGTCAGTCGATGTGAAAGGAGCAGTTTTTCAGCGTGAGACCAAAGGCTACATCAGAGGGAGTTCCTCATAATCTGGTCTTGAGTAGCGGTGATCTTGCATAACTAAGGTAGGGGTGGTATGACGTTGAACATCTCCTCAGTGGCCTTGAGGACATTTGTTGCATCCCCGCTTTAGGCGGTAAACTAGTCATAATTGTCATAGAGACCAACAGCGTGGATTCTATCGATGCAGCAATGAGATTTCTCCAAGTTCGTGATGATCGGGAGCCGTGGTTTTTATCTGGAAGGCATTAGCAGTTTGAAGGATTTTGACCAGACGCTGTAGTGTCCGCGATTCATCAAATTTAACGTAAGTGTCCTCGGTTACAATACGGAACTACACTGCACATATGCTGCACTGTGTAAGTTGTCACGTGTCAGGCGCTGTCCAACCTCCTGGCTTACGGGTCGGTATTGCTGGTGGACGTGCGCACTCGCAGGGAGCTGAACGAGATGGGCGCAATCCCAGGTAGCGTGTGCGTACCCCTGCAAGAGATTGACGTCGCCTTTGACGGTGACCGCATGAGCTACTGCGATTTCCAGGATCGGTACGGATTCGTACGGCCGTCTCGAAGGAGGAAGGACGTCGTCACCTGCAGGTAAGCAGATTGCTGCAGTGATCGACAGTGCTGAGCTATGCGCACTGCAGGTCTGGCGGGAGGGCGTTAACGGCCGACGCAAAGCTAAGGCGCAAGGGCTTCAAGAACATGAGGGTCTACTCCGGCAGGTTCAACGACTTGGTAAAAAAACGGTGGAGAAATCTACAACGAAGCTTTCAGCCTTGACTAGGAAGTGCTCAAGTGAATTATCTTTGTCATGTCACTAACAAACTAACACATTGACTTTGCATTGGATATTCTTTTGAATGAATCAAGCATTCCCATAACTGTCTCAATTTAGTATCCATACTCAGTTGGTACTGCAGAATACGATCATGAAGCTGGTGGTTACACGATTTGAAAGGACACTAATTTTCCCTGCTTCCACTGCTCCTGTCTCTTCTCTCCGTCCTTCTTGGACAGGAATCCTTCCCCGTGCCTCTCGTTGTTGTCATAGAGGCCCTCGAAGACGTCGCCGTTGCCGTAGGTGTACGCGCCCTTGCCTTTCTTCAATCCGTCCACCCATTCACCCACATACCTTTCACGGGAGAGAATGCGTCATACAGTGTGCGTCATGAAAAATGTCCGACTATAGGACTGGAAGAGAGGCAATCGGGGACGGGTAGGAGGCTTGACAAGGGGAGGGTGAAGGTGTCAGAAGAAAACCGGAAGAAGCACATTTTTTTCTGTCACACGACCTATGCAATCAGTGATACATTATCTGAAGCAATAGATGCGAAGAGAAGTACTTATCCCAACCTTGATTTTGAAGGATGTGCAACGTACATAGGGCTGCGCACTTACACTCCTCCGTCTCCCTTGTACTTGTACACGCCCTTGCCGTGCTTGACGCCGTTCCTCCACCCGCCCTTGTAGACGTCACCGTTGGAGTAAGTGTACGTTCCTTGGCCGTGTTTCAGGTCGTTCTCATATTCTCCGTCGTACTTCCCGCCGCCCGCCTGAAAGTCATGGCCTTGGTGTACGCAGTGCAAGTAAGGTTAGTATTGCAGTCGTAACACCCACACCTTGGAAAAGTAGGTTCCTTTCCCATGCCGAAGCCCTTCTTTCCACTCGCCATCGTACTTGTCTCCTTCCCGCCACTTCATCATGCCCTTGCCGTGCGCTTTCTTAGCCTTGAATTCGCCCTCGTAGAACGTGCGCTCATGCTCGTCGTTCCCCCGATACTCCAGACATCCCTGTCCCTCGGGTTCTCCTGAAGAATTCACCTCGCCCTCGTACCTCCCCTCAGGGTACTTGATCACAACCGAGTCAGGCATGCCTAAAAGAAATGGATCTGAGTGGTATTTTTCCACCATCTGGCGAGGGAACTAGTATGGAACTCGAGGGTATCATCAAGTGGATGCAGACGGAGTCGACGTGACCGGAGGAGCCAAGCCTTCCGGACTAGATGCGCGACTCTCGGCCACCTATTGTACCTACCCGTGAGCAAAACCATTACAATTTGGGAGAGGGGAAAGACGAGAGAGACTTGCCTCAGCAGTAAAGGGAAGATTAAGTGTACACGGATCACCCACATGTACGCATAAACAGTACGTGAGTGAAAATGTCAAAGGTCCTGATGGATCTCTACGTTAGACTTTCTGCATGCTTGTTTGTGCCTACTTACACAGCAGATTGTGCTCTCTCTCTACTTAAGTCATGAAGTGAAGTCACGTCCCAGTTGGCGTCTACGTTGTTCTTGCGCCATCACGTCAGCGCAGGACGTCGTCATACACGTCCAACACGCCCTTACCATCTAAGAGGTCCCGCACCTATTTTATTTAACCTCACCGCTGTTGCAGTTTCCAAGTTGCACTTCAGCTTCACTGGTCTACTCGCTGCCCACCTGCCCAGAACGCAACAAACTACGAAAGGCCAAGGGGATGAGTGTGTATAAACTACGTGACGGTGTCTATTTTTGAGCAGAAAGCATCCCGGAGCTTCCGCCCTCTGCAGGAAAGCTAAGACTTCTGATGAAGTTCATGTTAGCCCGAAGTGTACAGTACAGGGCGTTCCGGACGTCTGCAACCAGTGGCGTGGTGACATCGCGGCAACAGGATTTGCAGCCAGAAGAAAGAGCATTTCCTCCTGAGAAGGTTATCGTTTCTTTTCCTTACACAGGTACGACGTGTACTGCACACGCCACAAAGACAACGCCTGCATGTAATGTACAAGAGTAGAACTATAACGAAGAGGGAGGGAAAAACCAGTCATTGAGACTCTTGGTGCTTCATCCAACTTCAGATTGTTGGGAACGACGCATGCGATCTTGCTCGCGCTCCCCTCCGCACTCGAGTGCTTCCTCGAGGCTATTAGCGTGGTGGCACATGAGGAGTGCGCCAGGTACATCGAAACGGCCCAAGACCGACTGACTGACGCACACACCCTAAACGGGGGCGACCGAACAGACAATGGAATTCCTTCTTCGCTCAAGAGACTTCGGTCGAAGTCCTTGTGATTTCAGGGACCCCAGAAAACACAGTCGATGGGGTCCAGCAAAAACGGAGAAGTCAATCGCGTCGCTGCGGGCGTTACTCCGCTTCCTCTAGGGTCCTCTCTTTTCCTACTACGACGTGGCTCGTGTGTGCGTACGTCCATCCACCTATCCATCCATACCGGACGCGGGTACAACGGCCTGTAGTGGTATCACGAGCCAGCCACTGTGTACATCTTGCGTACGTACAAGCACAGACAGAGACAAGTTCGTGTCTTCAGGACATCCGAATCCACCACTTCGTGACTGCGGATATGTTCCTGGACTTTTTAGTACGCGCGTGTGCAATCTGTCCTGCCTGGCTCATTTTTGATCCCTCCCCTCCACCACGAAGCTGCGGTCAATGGTCAAAATTGGTTTGGCGGCCACCGCGGGCTGAAAACGGGTTCCTGCCCCCGGGCGACGCCTTCGTCCAATTCCTGGTTCACAGCACAGCAGGCAGCGGGGGTTGTTTGGACGCGTGATCCGATCCTATGCCGCATAGAAGTGATCGTGCTACGGTTGTTCCGGCCGAGGAGACACAATGGGCGAATTGGCTGGCGTGACTGTCAATGACAGCGAAACTGCTCATGACTACGCAGTTATGTTGATCGTCTTGTTCTTGCTCTTCCTCCTGTTGTGCTGCCACTTGGGGCGCCGCGCACAAGTCGACGTCAGCATTTATCCAAATGCATTTTTGTCTCCAATGCACCGAGACTGATGATGCACTTCTGACCGCGTAGGAAGACGTTGAGCTTGTCAGACTACGGTGCATTATTAATGCTGAACACAATGCTTACCGCACACATTGCTTAACATTAGTCCTTATTACATAGTGACTTTGAACGCGACAAGTTGCACTCATATCTGCTAAGGATGCATTGGAGATGTTGCCGACGAGGCTAGCTAGGAAGTACGCAAAGAACGTGTTCCTCATGCTGGAGAAGTTGATGCATAGTGTCCATTCATAGCACTGCTCTTCACTTAGCTTCACTCAGAAAACCAGTGAGAAGAAGAACGAGCCGCCGTTCCCGCCACAAAACCGGATCCCGACGCCTCAGGAGGTTGACATTGACCGCGCTGGGGTCGCTCCTAAGCCGTACGCAACATTTGCGTACACCGTTAACTCCCACGCGCGCAAGCGCGCGTACGCGATGTTGCCCTAGCATTCGGTCGGTCGCGTCTCCTGCGTGACTGCGTGCGGATGGACGAGTTCACAGCGCGCGCCTTCAAGTAGGTCCACGCGGTCGTCGAGGATGGCGTAGACCTTTTTCTTCCGGAACTATAAATTGGATCGACCTTTGGGCAGCGGACATCATTACGCTGTTGCCGCCCTAGGAGTCAACGTTTGAAAGCTTCCCCTCGTTGGAGTTCGTGTGTCCCATCAAGAAAGGAAACCTACTGTACACACCGAAGGTAAGAAAGACCCTTTTGTGCTGCAGTGTTCGAAAGTATTCAACAGGAATTTAAAAGGTTCTAAGCCCACTCTATGTGTGTCGAGCAGTGGTGTCTAACTTAAGACACCTAATCTAAGTGGTTAGACACCACTGCTCACTGTCTGTCACTGCTAGTCACTGTTTGTGTGTCCACAGCCATGAACACGTACGCCGTTTGCACCGTGCTCGCCGTGCTGGCCACCCCTGCTCTATGCATCTTTGACGGCGGTGTTGCTCTGACCGGCGTCGGATCGCTCGGTGCCTCCACCCTCAGTGGCGGCGGCCTTGCTCTCACCACTGGAACCTCCACTGCCTTCCTCACCTCTGCTGGTGTGGCAGCTGCAGGTCTTGGTCTCCTCGGCGCTGCTGTCATCGGTGGAGCCATCGCAAGTCGCGCTTTCCGCGCTAAGCGCGATGTCAGCTCCTTGGCTGCTCTCCAGGTACGACGCGAACGATCAATGCTTTTAGCGTGTATGTACTGTAAGTTACAATCCTCACTGGATGCGACCAAATTTAAGGTCGTTGATAACTACTTCATGACCATTCTGGACGTTGACGTCGACGACTGCGGCAAGAAGCTCGTTTGCGAGATCATGGCATTGGAAAAGGACGCTCGCTCAGTCGAGGAGAACCTGATCGCTAACCTGTTCACCGCCTCTACCACCATTGACCCTCTTTCTGCCAAGGCGGAGTACGACCTAGCCGCGTTTGTTGGCGCCAACTACGATAAGGCTGTGTGTGCTCGCAGGTATGCACATTGTGTAACTTCGCCATATGGATGCCCAGTCACGCCGATCATGTGTTGTAGGTACCACAGGTGCGAATACGACCGCAAGACTATAATGCAGGCTCTGGCCAAGTTGGAGAACGCGCAGGAGGCCGAGGAGCAGGACCAGCAGTAATTTAACCTTTAATCAGTCATGCTTATCTATTCTCTCCTGTATTCTTTACTCCGACTTCTTGATAGAGTTCGTGTGTTGTTTGACCATGCTTGGACAGCTTCGTTGAAGCCGAGAAAAGTTAAAAGAATAAACAGAAATCGCTGGAACGCTTAGGAGCAGTTGCACACTATGTACGTCGAAGCACGGAAAAATTGGAAATGGAGATTTGCAGAGAGGCAGTTGACAACTTTGATGATGCTAATGAGAGATCACAAGTCGTTAACACGTGCGTGTGCACGGGAGCCGTGCTATAAGATTCAAGCACAGTAAATACGGCACGCCTCTGAGATGACAAAAGATGACACAACGGACAAGACTATAACACTGCAATGGATTGCTGGATAGCTAGAGGACCCTTTTGATTCATTGATAAATGTTCCTTCATACTATACGTAGTATTTTCTTCCTCCGTGATCACTCCGTAAGTTGAGCAACAAGGTAGCGTTACATGGAACCAGAACGACATGCACCCGGTTCTTCCCAGTTCCACTGAGACGAGGTTGGTGCATCCGACGCTTTTAGAATTCAGAAGTCCTGGCAGGGGTGCCAGCAAACCAGGGCTTACTTGCAGTCCTGAACATAATGACAAGATGAAGCATATTTTGGCGATTGTTGCATTATGTGACATTCCAAGGAAGCGATCCATAAGTGCAGGAAATATATGTCAGTACATGAGATAATAACACTCCTTTCGTAGAAACTGAAGTTGGATCCATGAATGGTGAATGTACCGAACGACGATTGGAGTAGATTTTCATTCGGGTCAGATTAATTGACTCATAATGACGAAAAAAAGATGTAGGGATCAGATTCCCCCAGGTACCCGAATTATAGACCCCCTGGGTAAGTGGGAATACGTCTGGGTCACGCCTCTGCTGCAGAGTGGAAGCTCTCCTCCCGTACCACGTTGGAACGTTCGATTCGTTTTAGAAAGACGGACCAATTTTACACAGGAAAAGATGAGGAACTTTATGGTCTTATGAAGGTGATTCCTTTTGAGAGGTCCACTGTACACTCTGTATGTATAGCGCTAGTCGTAAAAGCTTCAGTGGGGGTGAATCAATGACTCCCCGAGCGGTACTGACAGCTTTTGAGACGGAATCTTCGTATGGAATCGGTCACCCAAACGGAGCTTGACAAGACACAGCATCTCGAACGCCTTTGCGACATCACAGGCTGAGTGCTTGATGTTCGGGCGCTCAGAGCGCAGCTACCCCTAAAGGGCACCGCGTGGAAACGCACCATTTTCCACCTTTTTCAAGGTTTTATAGATCAAGTTGGCTGAAACATTCTGTGGAGGCTGCCCCCGGAGCAGAAGGAGGAGGGACTGGTGACACAAGTGCACAGAGCGCGCTCCTTCTCCTGCTGCGCAGTGAACGCGCTTGTCGTTTGGCCGTGGCGATGCCTCTATGCTGGGGATGGTTCGGGCCGGGGTGTTTTTTCGGGCTCGGGTTGGGTCAGGCTTTCGGTTCTCGAGTCGCGTCGAGCTCGGGCTGGCCCGAGCTTCTCTTCTCGAACCCAATGCAAGTAGTGTGCAGTACTGTGAAGCATGTTTATATGAATCAAACGGCCATAAAATTCAAAATCAGAATCCCCAAATCAAACAATCCTTTTATGCGGTAAAATTCCGACTCCCACATGAATCAACTTTCCAGCTCTCACACGCCCATTGGAGTCAATTTTTTCTTCGGTCAGACCTAAAACAGGTAAAGAGCGATTCAGATTATTTATGTTTCTTTTCTGATCTTTCCCAAGAAAGTCATGATCACATCATGGTGCGAAAGCAACAGAGTCTATGGAGAAAATACTTCTCAAAGTGTTCACTCGCTTCACTTTACCTCCATGTTGTTGCAGTGTTCAGCATTCAAAGAGATAGTGTCCAATGTTGACAAACATAGTGCTAAGTTTGCAAGTAGTTTGCTCTCCCCCGAATGATCTATGTACAATATAAAACCTGTGAAAAACTGTCTTTCTTATAGCTACAACTGGTTTTTTTCATAAAAAATGTCTGTGCGAAACCGACGGATATATCAATTAAGAATCTCAGTCCCAACTTGATTCAAATAAGCATGTTCCGCTGTGCTGGGAAAGCCCAGAAGTTTTTGAAGAGAATTTGTCCAACAGCCAAAAGATACTGAAAATGCCCAGACAACAGAATAAGTATCGGTTCAGTTGGTGTAATTCTCGTAAGCTCAATGGTATTGTAGTGGTAGGGCTACTAGATACAGCGCCTGCCTGTATTGGGGGTGTATTGTAACTGTAAGTACTGTACACATGTAGTGATAGACACATTCTGACCAGGCCGCCACCAACAAGGAGGAACCTGTTGCTAGGGCATTGCCGAGAGAAGTGTTCTCCTGTACGCGGGCTATCGCCGCTGAAGAGGAGTGACTGATGTCTTAGTCAATCGATATATATAAAGCAATAGGACTTTATGTAGTCTGTCTGTCTGTCTGCCTGCATAAGCCAAGTCAAGCTGTCTCTTCCTGGTGGTTTTGACTCGGCCCAGCTCAAAAGCTGGACCCCCTGCCATCTATAGTGTGTGTGAATGTCTGTCTGTCTGTCTGTCAGGCTAGGGGGACTACATAGGCAGGGACTGCATAGGCAAGGAGTACATAGGCGGGGACAACAGAGGTGGGGACTACAGAGGCACAGACTGAACAGGCAGTGACTTTATAGTTGGGAGCTTCATTGGAACTATCAGCGAAGCTGGTCGGATCTGCTAGTATGAATATAAATGACTTTTATGCAACAGAAGGGGGAAGTAACTATGGAGCCACCAAGCCGGAGAGAGTGCAATCACTAGGGTTGGGATTTTCTGGCTGTTCTTTGTCACAGTAGTACAATGCTACACAAAGCCAAATCGTATCACCATTGGTTCAGGAGGGAGCTTGAGGTCTGGGTAGCGTTCGTGGAAGCGAGCCACCCTTTTTGGTGACTTCAAAAATATTTTCTTCGTGACAGAGATAAGCGTGTTAACATTTGGAAACTGTCGCATAAGTTCTTCATAAACATTTTGCAGTGCATGACAAAGACACGTCAAGTGCCGAAGACAGGGGTACAGCTCTTTCAAGATACATCCAGCTTTGCGCATGTAACTGGCCCCATCAGAATAGAACAGCTTGAACTGTTCAGACTTGAATGAAGACATTACCCTCCTCAAAGTATCTTTTGCGAGAGTACAGATATTGACTTCGGGGCCTTCTTCATCGTGCTTACAGACACAAGGTAAGGGCTTTCGTACCCATTGACATCTAACTTCCCCAGCAAAACATTAGCAACATATCGTCCAACCCCATCATTTGTTTCGTCCATAGCCATGTAAAAAGAACAATCTTGCAGATCTGCTTGAAGTGCTGACATGCAGTCATCATAGCATCCATGGAGAAGCCTTTCTTCGAATGGTGGAAGAGTCTGGAAGAACAGTCGCCATGTGCTTCTCCAAAGCCTCTTGCAGCACGGGGTTGTCAAGCTATGAGAAAGGAACATTGGCAGCCAAGAATCCACGACAAAGATCTTCACAAAACAGCTCTTGCTTCCCTTTCTTTGGCCTTGGACTAAGACTTTCTTCAATCCGGAGTTGACTTGCCCTTCGCTTAAGTCTGCAGTTGGCTCGATGCTTCTCTGCTTTCGCATGATCAACAAGATTGGACTTTTTGGCTGCTGGAATTTTCTCATAGGACTTGCACCAGATATCCTTTTGATTGACGGCAATAGCATACGGATTATTTTTTGATTCATAGAGTTCATTGAGCCACTTTGTAAGTGTTTTGGTTGACACAGTTGACATGATGGGCTGTCTACATGGCGGGTCCATGGGCAATGGATCTGTTGGCTACAGGTCCACATGGGATAGATCCATAGTGTTGAGATAGATGGTGTAGGGTTTTTGAGCCCCATGTGGGTCCTCTGCGGCCATCGCGGCCATGGCGGTGGAATCCTGTGCTGTGCTGACCAAATTGGAACCCAAAAGCCAGGAGTACGAGAATGAGGATTTCATCACTGGCCTTGGCGGTAACATCTACTCGAACGGCCAGATAGAACAACATCAGGTGGCCGAACGGGTACACCATTCCCGGGAGGCCCCAGCCATACTAGGGTCATACTCTGCCAACGAGGCCGGCGACAAAGGAGTCAACGGCATCTGGAGGTTCGGCCTGGGCATGTCATGGAAGCACGAGCGTAGGCGAGAGCTCTCTTGTATATACTCTGTACAGCTATCAAGTCAGTTAATACACGGATCTTGACCCGTGTGCAACTGAATATGTCCTGTCAATTCGAGGCTAACAGGATTGGCAACGAGTACTATCTTATACATCTTACACGTACCAGTAGCCGAGGGGCCCACGCTACATTTGACAAAATGTTAGAGGACCACAGAGAAAAGATCAACACGACCCAGAATGTCGAGGAGTATGAATTCACCTGTGCAGGGCTTTAGAGTAATGGATTACAGCAATGAATGACATCTGACGGAATTTTAATGTAATTCCATTACATCATATGCAATTGTAATGGAATTCCATGACACTTTCAGGAATAGTAATGGAATAACATTACTTTTCAAAACATTACTCGTTACTATTGCTTCAAATACATTTGACTACAGAGCTTGGCAAATGATTGACAGCCCTGACTTGAAGCTTTCAGGCTTCACCTGCAACTGCTCTTTCTCAGTGACTCTCTTGAAAGCCTGTTGCCACATCTCCCTGTCAGCAAAATGGTTACTGCATGAAATGCAGCTCTTCATACATGTAATTAATGCCTGGAAATAAAATTTGCAAAAGTCATGAGTTATGTTTTGTCATTCCTTAACCTGAAAAGTACTGATAGGGTGATGAAATCACTTTTTCTCGAATGTAATGACTAATGATTAATTAACTACTAAAAATATGCATTGTCTAAGCCGTTTCAGCCCTGGGGTATTTGGTCGAAGTCATGCATGCATGATCTTTCTTCCCGAGTTCCTTCCTCGTGGACTAAAGTGAATAGTACGAAGAAGGTGAACAGGGACAGGAGGCCTTAGCCCAAATCTCCCTCCGCTTGCATACCTGAGAGAGTGCCTGGAGAAGGAGTGCCTGGTACAAGTTTCTCGACCAGTTCAATCAGCAGTACTACCCGTTTTTTCTGTAAGCTTTAAGCATTCTTAAGTATTTGTTTATTGTAATTCACCTGTTGGCTGAACTTGACTGTCTCCTGTCCCTTGCCGAAGTCTCCTCTGCCCCTGGGTTCGTCAGACCAGTGTTTGACGAGGAAGATCGGCAGATTCATATAGTGGGAGGCAGGAACTTCCTCGTGGAGAGCCTCTTATCTGCTGGCAAGGTCTACGTACCAAACGATGTTATGCTGGGGGTGAAGTCAGGCCTGCTTTCCAGGGTGCTGACAAGGCTCAACATGGGAGGCAACGGCGAGCTCAACCCAGATGTTTTCCCTTCTAATTGTGGCACCTTTGACTCCAGGTCGCCTTTATCACTAGTTGTTTAAAGCACTAATGAAAACACTCTTTCAGTAGAGTTTAAACTCCGAAGTGAATCAGTCCATCGACGCGTTGATGATCACCCCCAGTTGATATTGTTTACTTTCCTCTTTTCCAACTTCAATTTCCTAAGTCACCTTCACCTTCACACTGTGGTTGTCAAACTAAAGGTGTTACTGTTCATAGAGTCATCTGAACGTTATAAGTGAGGTAAACGCCGGAAGCGGACAATTTAGCAAAGTGCGGGTACAAGACTAATAAGACAAAATGGCCAGACGTGTCGTACCAGTGAGGAGGTAGCTAGATATGCTGTACCAGTAGGGAGGCGCGCAAGTCGAATGGAGCTGGTTTCTTTTGTTCTTATCGACGTTCCACAGTCATTTCCCCGGAGTAAAAAGGGTGGAACAAAACCCGCTTATACCGTCACCTTTATCCGGGGCAGGGGTCCACTTCTTTGCCCCAGTGAAACCCAAGCAGCCCTGCCTGTACATCTTGTTCATACGTCCTCGACATCGATAGTCTCTTTGGCGTCAACACATGAAGAGAAAACTTCAAGAAATGGCTCGTGACCCCCTGCTCTTGGCCTTCTCGTTTTTGCCCTTGGCACTCATGGCGTTTCCCAGCGGGGCCCCCAATTGCGCCATTTCATCTCCGCACCACCTTCTCCACACCAGGACTGAAGTGCCGTTGCCATTCTCAACTTCGGCGGTGAAGAAACACACGACGTCGACCAGCAGCAACCACTACGAGGTGTCGTTGGGAGATCCGGACTCGGAGGTCGAGTTCAGAGGCTTCAGGGTCGTCGCTCACTCGCTCACGGGTACGGCATGAGTTATGACGTGATGGAAGATCCGCTCTCAGTTTCGGCCTACAAATTGAGATGGGGAGTGTTTCAGGCCCTGGCAGGTGGTTTCTCCTGCCCGGTAGTGCTGCCCAAAACTTGACCAACCGCGTTGCCTGCGGCGTCACGCATACTGACAATGCCAAGAAGAAGTTTGTCAAGATGCGCTATGAGACCGAAAGCCAAGATGATGACTTGTTCTTCAAGGCCATTATTGTCAAGGATTTCACCACCTTTTGGTGAGTGCCAACATTATTTGGTTTCTTACAGTACCGACCAAAAGTAGAGCATCCTCAACTACAACCATGAGAATTTTTATTACTGCGGAATGACAAGTGCCGTATTTGCTCGAATATAACCTTCGTGTCTGCTGGTTTCAATATGCGCTTAGGGGGTGTCTGTTCAAAAGAGTATTCATTGGGTCCTCTTCGAACTATGAGCCGTGTCATCAAGTGGCTTCGCCATTGTGTTATACCACGAAAGGCGAACGTAATGTTCTTATTTGCTTCTGTCTCATGGATTGTGGCAATTTTTTTCTGAAAGTTACAGCTTCAGAATAGGCACATATGCATGCGTGCTTGCATTAGAATTGATGCAAAAATTATTCACCAACTTCCGATAAGCAGTATGCACTATTTATGGTCGGAAACTGTACTTATTTCATGCGCTATTTTTATCGCTAGGACTGACATTTTGATCGACGTGAGTGCAGAAGAGCTTGTGGGAGACATCATTGAAGAGGTTGTGGAAGCTCATGAAGATTTAAAAGAGCAAATCCCCGTATGTGCAGGTGATGAGAGGGAAGGATACCAACAGGATGACTGATTTGAGATAAAGATACGTTTATGTAAAGGCTGATAATGCAGAGTTGCCCTAGTAATGTCTCTCGTACACAACGCGGTAGCAGAGGTTACCCACCGTTGCTGGATCAGACACTATCACTTGTACTCCAAATGTATATCTTGACTCCGAACGCGTTTCCACGTGGTTCAAGGAGGCAGCTCCAGATCCTCAGACGGGGTCCGTTCGTCACCACCTCGTGAAATGTCTTCCGGATGATCTCTACAATGATGTTGATTTGGATCATTTGCGCACTTTAGTTGACTATTTTCTGTGTCACACATGCAGTTGATATGCGGATAACGGCAGAGGAGGATGCGCAGATGAAGATGCGCGACCTTGCGTTGTTTGCATGCAAGATGATAGCGTCATCTCTCCAAACTTAACAAATGCAGTTTTATTTACTGCATTTCTCATTAACTTCATTTCATGTGACCCCTGTGGTCTCGTAACGTCTGAAACACGTTCGCACATCTGAGCATTCACCAACACCCTCATCAATGTACAGTCCTTGTAAAGATTATCCGCGGCCATTACTTCCCGTCGTATGCTATACGGGGTCGTTTTTAGGTGGAATTTGTCAGGTGGAATGCACATGTGATGCGTGGGCACGATGTTGAGTACAGAGGTTAAGTGTCAAGTCTGCCTATTTCTACAGTGCTCAAAAGGAGGCCAACTGGAGAGACTGGAAAGTTAACTTTTTCAGGGGGAAAGCGATGAAATTCACTGAAATTTTCATGGGACAATCCTAGCCCCCAGACCCATCATTTCCACTCGGATTCAATCCCTGCCACGTTGGCTACTGCTGATGACGGCGACCTGGTCTGCAGACTTCTGGACTTCATACTCTCACTACTTCTGGGACCAGCATTCATTTCTTCTGAGGCCAGACAACTGCACTCGACAACAACTCCGTTGCAATCCTAATAGCTATTATGTGATTGGGATCAAGTCTTGAACCAAGATTTCATTACACTTTTATCTGTATAGACAGTCCTTGGCGTAAATAATTTCGCGTCAGAAGTCCCACCTGTGGTGCATTCCTAGTGATGCCGGAGATCTTTTGGTGGGGCAGGTTGGAGTGGAGTCCGCGCCAAAGCAGGCAGTTTTGGACCGTTTTCACCAACTTTTTGGTAAGCAAAGTTGCTGAAATTTTCATGAGGCAATCCG
>JAAUXU010075000.1_pt1 | contig 50001 bp, 39 predicted proteins | sample 7278151 | NCBI WGS metagenome assembly JAAUXU01 (sample SAMN14350113, study PRJNA611818) | marine sediment metagenome | isolation source: surface marine sediment (1.8m) | place: French Polynesia: Moorea | collected 2018-08
CCCCCCCCCCCCCCCCACCCCCCCGCCCCCCCCCCCCCCCCCGACACCACCCCACCCCCCCCCCCCCACCCCCCGGGGGGGGGCAGAAACCTATGAAGAGAACATCAGAGATTGTAGAGAGCAAAAGCCTAAGCCGCTCACTCGTTGATATGTGTATCTTCTACAAACAGTTCTTTCGGGGAAGAGTAAATATAGGCCCTATTAACACAGACTGACTTTAAATTAACCGCCATTCCAAGCTTTTTCATACAATTTTTTCCCCGATATATTGGTAGCGCGTCATCAAGGAACAAGGGTACTTATTCTATACATAGAACAGTTGTACTCTTAGCAACGATGACTGTCGTGTGCTATACCATTAGTGTACCGTACGTCATAGCAATAGACCTATAGCCTACCTTCTCCAACAAACCTACTGTACATTAGGTGAAGGCGTCTTCATTCAGACTACACCTGACATTTGAATCAACGGAATCGGAAATGAGAAATGACGTTTTCACATTTTGAAAAAAGAGACGCGTGTGTTCATTTTGCTAGTCCTACTTTTTTTTCTAGAGAGATATATATGGATGGCACAGCCTCGATTGCATGAACCTCGCTTATACGTAGAATAAATGTCACTTACGGTCATTTTGCTGCTGACCCCTTTTTTTATCTGGCAATGTCACCTATGCTAACTCTGGCGTACTACGCAATTGGTGCTGGGCGACTCATATGGTTCTTACCCACGTACAACATGTCATTCTGTCATGGCTTTCGAACGCATCCACGCAACGGAGGACGAAGGACCTTTTTGCCTATTTGGACTACCCCAGCTGTCATAGTACTACATTATCAATCCATCCACCCCAAGATTATATAGATCCTTCTCAATTCCATCGACCTTAACTGAACTTTCTCCCTGAGTGAAATTCCTTGCACTTACCGAAGTAAAGTTAGAGAGCACGCTTAGGTGCGCAAAGACCGAAAGTTTGTACGCTTCAATGGGGCCTCCCCCCGGGAAAGAGGCTACTGGGGCCTCCAACTGGTTACCTTCGCGACAGCACGGCAGACGGGAGAGGCCAAAGTTTGGCTAAATTGGAATGGGACTACACACGATTCTAGAGGACAAGAATCCCCACAGCTACACCCGCATAATACGAGTGATCAAAATTGAGTCGTCATGAAATGCATGAGTCGTGCTTACTCATGACTGTCGTAACGACGAAAACAAAATCAGAGCAGTCGAGTGTGCTCTTTGTGTTCACCATGCGTGTAAGACGACTCATTGACCCTCAAGGGGAAGGGGGGGAGTATATTACTGTGTGTGTGTGTGCGTGCGTGCGTGCGTGCGTGCGTCCGTGCGTCCGTGCATGTCTGAGTGCGCGTGCGTGCGTGTTTTTCTCCGACGCGCACTCCCTCCAAGCATGCGCACGGTGCACAGAGGGGGAAGTTGATTGGCAAGGTCTGGTTTGCGTCTCGCGACGAAAATTGGCAGGCCCCTCCTCCACCCTGGCTCAGGTTAAGCTCCTCATGCTTTTGACGTGTACCGACCGAGTGCCAAATTCAATAAGGGAAAGGAAAAACAGCGAGCGGCATTTCAGACACGCGAATCTGTCACCTCAGAGGTAGGGAAAAGCAGACGTCTCTTTTCCCATCGAAACAGAAGTGCATTTTTCTCCCCGTCGACTGGGGTGAAGCACCCACGACTTCCAGCGCGTCCGAGTGCATGGACCGCACATAGACGGAGATGCAGTATTAGGGGGGGAGGGATGTACCGAGAAAGATTGGGAGGGAGGAAGGGAAATGACATTTCTTCTCCCCCTCCCTCCCATTTTATAGTTGGACCTGGTCCTCCCTGGCTGCTGCAGCTGGTGAAGCTTCCCCCCCCCCCCACGTCTGTCTGGATTCGCGAAAGTGGAGGAGGAGAAAATGTCGGCGACGGGGGAAATTGAAAGGGAAAAACTTGTAAAGGGGATAAGGGCCAATAACCGTGGGATTTTTTGCTGCCAACGACGACGAGGAGCGAGCAAGCAGAGATGCGGCCATATCCGACGTGGTGAAGAGGAAGAAGGGCACTTCTGCTGTGCTCCTGCAAAAAAAGAGCTCGAAATATATATTTTGCCAAAAGTGCCCTGCAAAAAAAGGAAGGACGCCTTGACGAGGGAGGGAAGGAGTGCTGCTCTGTAGTGCGTGCCTACGACTACAATACGAGCGCACCTCGTAGTAAATGTGATGGAATATATGTGCTATATACATGTACCCTTGTTAAGAAGTAAAGCTAGGCGGTGAAACAAGTGTTTAGTTGCTGCGTCACGTAACGGCCAATAGCGTCGGCTGATATGCAGAGTTCCTTTTTCGTGTCACCTGTCAGTGATGTTGGTTAATCACTTGTCGTGTTTCCCCTTTTTTTTCCTCCACGCATCCTGGTTAAAACTAGACCTAGAGAAGAAAAGGGGGCTAATTCAGTCACAGACTGCTTACATCACCACACACAATAAAATCCACTAACTTCAGAACGACCAGCGCAGTGATGCATGAGCAGTCTGTGACAAAGCCATATTTTTTTTTCGAGGTCTAGTTCTAACATCCGAGACTTATGCAGCTCATTAGAAGGGACAGCGGTCCAATTAGAGCCAAGGTATCCAGGTAAAGACATGCTCGTCAAATCGTTTATCAGGTGTAGCATACTCAGCCTGTGTACCCAGGCGAAAGCCACAGTAAAGTATTGCATTTGAGGTATATAAAAAATGTATGTCGATGCGAAGTAAATAGGGCACACCTCTTTCCTGTCATAATTAACTAACCATGCGCTGTGCACTCGATACATGTGTGCTTGCTAGGTGCTCGTACTGAGCATCCCTTTGCATTAATGACTCGACAGCACTTAATGAGCTAGCAGCTAAATCAGCATCATGATTGCGTTCGTCAGAGTGAATCCACATCTCAACTACAATCTCGCGGTCCAAACGAAGCAACGTCAAAAACATGCATGTCCAGGCATTATCGGCTTAGGTAAACGTATATTTTGAGATATCTGCAAAAGGCCAATAGACCCACGCTTTTATACGAGTTAGTCGCACCAGCATAAGTCCGTGGGGTTTTCTCGAACGAGAGCTTTCACACTTTATTTTTACTGGTGGGGCTCAGCTCAAGGTCGCTTTTCTCCAAGTTTCTCAAGGATCCGTGCGTCCTCTTCTTATTCTTCGTCTCCAGACAATGACGACGGCCACTTGAGATGAGATGAGAAGTCTTGGCTATGCCCTCCCTAAAAGAACCAATGGATGGGATAATGAACAGAGAGGCATAAGATAATAATAACAAGAGCAAACACAAGAATTTAACTCTTTGCATAAAAGCACACGCACACACGCACTCAGGCGACGCATCAGAGAGGGGAAAGATAAAAGAGGAAAATGTTAATGTGACGTCTTACAGATCGATTGATTGTGTATGAGTAGTCTGATGCCCTTGTCTTTTCAAAGTTGGATGATTTGGTCAAGCCAATGCTGCTCTCCTGCTACGCCCAAGTCTGGCAATGCGATGGATCCCTCCTTGCTCGAGTCCAACTCCAACCTTTTGTGTCCCGTCTGAGGCTGCTGTTGTTGCAGTTGTCTTTGATCACGACCGTGGTCAAGTGGTGGTGAGGAGCTGCTACTGCTAGTGGTAGAAGATGCAGAACTACTATTAGACTCCCAACCTGCCTCCACGTCCTTGATGCAGGTCACTGGATCCACAGACCTGGAACATAAGCATTCAAACATCTTTGAAAAATATTTCGCTGTCATTCATGAAAAACTCAATAAAGTTGTTGCCTCTTCAATTCTTTTTTTTCAGAAAATGGCCGTTCGGAGCATCTGCAGCGCCACAAGGTGCAGTACAGGGTGCGCCATCTTTAGGGGTACTTCATACCGTGAGGTTTTGTGAGCAATTTGAAAATCTTTTGAGATCTCGCCAGATGGTGCGAAAGTGTAGGAAAAGTCAATTCCTTCATAGGCCAGAACAATGACTTACTCCATTTTTTTAGAGATCAGAATCAAAGGCCAGAGGCTACGCATTGGCAGAAGCCTGTCGACACGTAGGAAATTATAGGTTTTTTAAATTGCTAACCAGGCATGAATTATAAATTGTTCTGTATGAAGCTCACTACGTTCATGCAAATTGTTATGCCAATGAAGACTTTATATTAAAGTTTCCCCCTCACATGTCAAGCGCCCCTGAAATAACTCACACTGTGCGTACAGTCATGCACTGCTCCTACGTACACTGACGTACGTACAACGTACTTCAATCAAGGCATACATGTGTACTGTACAAACTGATCTGCCTACCCTGCGCAAAGTGGGGACGTTGCCAAAGCAAAGCAAATAGGGAAAGGAAAGCTACTAGTGCTGCAATGCAAACATCCTAAAGTGCAGTTATTTGAGTAAGACATTGTTTAGGTGCGTGGCGTGGAACAACGATCCAATCCAAGTAATGCTCAATAAAAGAAGACCTGAAGTCTGCAGGCAGCGGCAGAAGATCCGTGATGCTATCCAAGTCCTCGAGGTACTCGCCCGCTGAAACGTCCCCTTCCACCTTAATGGCTTGCTGCCCCAACGGCCCGGAACCAGACGAGAATGAAAGAGGAGCCGACGAGAAAGCATCAGATAGCAGAGCGCTAATGCTGTTGACGCTGAACTTCTCCTGATGTGGCTGTGGACGTTGATGCAGAAGGAGGTGCTGTTGGTGTTGATAATGATCATAGAACGACGCCTCTGTGAGGCTTGAGCTGCTGGGGCTGAGATTTGGTTCTGGCACCTTGGCTGCCAGAGCTGACGCCAACCCATGTTTGTTGCCATTGAGATTGTAGGCACTGAGGAAGTTAAGTTGTTGTTGTCGTTGGCTGAGATAGAAAGTGTGACTCTTTGATGTCTGTCGCGATGATGGCGCCTTCGTGGCCAAAGGAGTCGTCAATCGCTGCTCCAGGGCAGACGGGTACGATCTTCTCCTGATGCTCAGTTCTGAGGCAGCAGATTTAATGGCTTTTGTCCTTCGACCGATGCGTCTTGACGTTGTAGGCGAGGTACCCTGGATTTTTCTAGTCTTTGATTTGCTGCCTTCACCCCTTCTCCTCCCCCTCTCCCCAGGCGTCTTGACCTTTTTGCGGGGCTTGTACTTGTAGTCTGGGTACTCCTTCTGGTGAAGAAGTCGGAGCCGCTCAGCTTCCTCGATGTACGGTTGTCTATCAGCTTCATTCAGGAGCTTCCACCTTCGCCCCAGTTCCTTTGATATCTCTGCGTTGTGTTTGTCCGGACTGACCTCCACAATCTTTCGGCGCTCCAACTGAGACCACACCATGAAAGCATTCATGGGCCTCTTGATGTGATTTGGAGGATGTTTTTTAGTCTGAAAGAGACGCAGACAGAAGTCGTTAACATCCAACGTAGGAATGAGTAACAAATGATTTCACTTCAGTTCAGTTTTTATTGAAATTGTCCCCCCCCCAAGAAAAAAGCTTCTCCTGCCTGTAGGCAGAGGTATCCGATAGTAGGATTGTTTAGCAAGCCCAGAAATTCCGGCAATATATGTACATACCCTTCTGGATACGGCAGTGTGTGCCATACAGTATGTGTATGCGAGGCATTGTAGTGCATACGAACACTAGTCCCTTTTTTATCGGAGCAGGGGTAATTTTGGGCCCGCCTTTCTATTGAATCACATGTTGAGAAAGGAACGTCGCCGTTGCCATTGAATGTTTTTCCTGCACGCAACACTCAAACCAACGTATATACGAGAGAGCTTCGGCGAATCGAGGGAGAGTGCTTTTTTCCTCCATTAACGCAAATCCAGCAGAGGCTCCATTGCAAAAATATTCCATTTCGGCTGCTGCAGTAGCAATTGTTGCTACTTTTGACGTAAAAAAAAGAGGAAGAACATTGGCGGTTTGCTGTAGGTAATGCATGCTAGGCATGCTAAGCATGATTCCAGACGCCCAGAGGAGATTCCCCCTCCCCCCCTTCCAACAAAAAAGTTCTTAGAAGTGTTTTCCCAATTGAGATACGTGTGTTTAGAATATAGTGCAACACTCCTGCAGCCTGTGCCAATTTTGATGTGCAAGAGTGTAAATGAGCGATTTCTGAGCGTCCGCATTGAGCTATGAGGTGAGACTTTCTGTGTGATTGACATAGGGTTAGAGGCTTTCAGACATGGTGAGAATGAATGCTGAGCAGTCAAGAATGGCATACATGTATTTTAGAAAAAACAAGAAATGGCAGTGTGGAGGTGTGCCATTTTTGATATGCAAGCCTTAAAACATAGTAATAAGAGTATGACTGATTGAGCTCAAATCTTAGGTATTAACAGGGGACATGTGGAGAAGGACTTTCCCCACATTTGAGATCAATCACACACTTTTACTACGTTTAAAGTCAATCCTACTGTACTGCAGAAATACATAAGTAGATGGAGTTAGACAATTGAGGCGTAAGATGGGCACCTTCAGCTTAGAATTTTGAGCTCAAATTAGGAATAAGTGTAGCACCCTGTGTCTTCTGCTACTACATAAAATTTGAGCTCAATTGAACATACTTCTACTAGATAGCATTTTTGGAGTAATACATTCAGACACCAGTACTCCACTATGCTACCATAGTGACTGTAATGAATGGGTGAAAGGGCATATTCTGATCACCAGAGTCGGATTTCTTGAACATATAAGCACCACAACGTTGCCAATTAAGCAGTCGCAACTACGAAACATTCAGGGAACCCAACAACATATTGTCAGAAGATCACAACCCCATAATCATGACATAGACATCATATAGACTCCAACTTTCTTTCAGAATTTCACCTCAGTTTATATGGTGATATTTTTATGTGTTCCTTATGCAATATTTAGTTGCAACTGTTTGGCTGACAACTTTGTGGTGACCACATATTCAAGAAACCAGCCTCTGGTCAGTCTATCAGAGTTTTCATTGCATATAAGTACACATTCTGTCATGAGCACACTCGTTCCAAATCGTACACGTGCCATCCCCAACGTACCCGTCTGCGTGGCAAGTGGCCATCTTACGCACGTCCGTGGTCATGACGTTGCTGTGCACGGACGGCACAGTAAAACAAGATAGGTGTAATGGAAGTAAGTTTTGCTTATCCCCGTGCTTCGCTTCAGCAGCTGACTCTGTGATTCGCCGAGCCATAGCTAACGTTGGTCAAGTCGTTGCTTCATCCGAGTCCCTCAGGTTGACCCGATGCAGCACAACGTCGTCGTCTCAACTCGGCCGTCCCCTTCATGCGCTTGTCCGCCACTTCGCCCCCCGCCTTCAATCAATTGATGCAGTCCAGACGCCAACGCAGCCGATTGCAGCTGACCTCGAACGCCACTTTGCAGCGTGCCCATCGCACTTTGCCGCCACCCGACAACTCCTCCGCCGCCGAAGACGACATTTTACAGAAAAGGTGTGTGCGTGTGCGTGTGTATGTGTGTGATGTGGGTGTGTGGGTGCGCGCGCGCGTGTGTGTGTGTGTCTCAGCAAGAGGACGGAGAGACGAGAGGGAAGAAAAAGGAGTTGTGTGCGCTTCCAACGAGCGACGCCTTTAATCATGATCCAATTTTTTGCTTGCTGTAAATAATGGCCTCTCTCTCCCTCTCCTCCTCTCTTTCGCCCGTCCACTTAATCATGTTAAAAATACTTCAGCCAAAAGGCGCACACGGCCAAGAAGAGGAGGAAGGAGGACGAGTAGAGGGTGGCGGAAATAGAAGAGGAGTCGCTCAAGATTCAAAGTTCTCTCTTCTTCTTCAATTCCTCTTTCCTCCACTTAAGTAGCGGCAGCACAGCACTATACGTAGCATGGAAAACGAATGAGGACCTCTAAGAGTTGAGCGTCTTATAGGGTTCGTTTTATGTATGTTCCACTGGTGGAGCCGCATGATGATGGTGTGATGGAAGAGGGAGAGAGAGACCAATTTAATCCCCGTCTACCCGCCGACCAAGGACTGTGCAGTAGGAGCTCCCTTCAGACGTGATGGTAGTTGGACATTTACGACGAATTGGGTCGTATAAACGGAGCGGGCGCTTCCTCCACTAATTTCATACTGATGGCAAGGGAAAGGCGGCGGGTACACGTTTAACTAAGACGCTATATGTACTGCTCGACAGCTGGCTGCGGCACGACGCGCCAATGCAATCTAGGGGTGACTCGACAAACTTTCGGAAGGTAAGATTTCAGCTCGGGGTGGAAGACTTCGAAGGAAAGTTACCTCCAACCCCGTTGCAACGGTGTCTGTAAAAGTCCCGCCTTTTTGGCTCCCGCCTCTGCATGAACCCACGTACGCAACGTATGAGTGTAATAGTGTGTCTTGTCACGCGGTCGGCTTTTGAGTCAGCAGGCGGCGGGTGGAAGAGATGCGTGTCCGGACTAATTTGGCCGTTTTAAGGAGACTAAAGAGGGGGGAGCTTTCGTGATTTCTACCATTCGGACGGGGTTTTCTACCTCAACCTCAAGTACGTGTGCGCTGGCACCTCTCAACGTACAGGTAGGAAAGCTAAGAAAGTACTCGTCCAATTCCGTCTTTTGTGAATGAATATTTTAAAGTTTCTTCTCGTGTTCCTGTCCTTCACGCACGTATGCGTTCATACCTTGGAACCCACGACCGCTTCGGCAGGCATTAGTATAATGGACATTTTCGCGCTCTCTCTTTCCGTAGTAACTTTTGATTCTGTGGACAAAAGTAGCACAAATTTTGAGGCTTTCACGCAGTCCCCTCCAAAATCTCCCATGCAAGTTGGCAAGTGAATCCGCCAAAGTGCGTCGCACACAGAAAGAGCCCCTCAAGAGAAACTTCTTTGCGTAGCATTACACACGCACACTCACTATATTTACACTATTGTACCACGTATTCAGAAATCCTGCAATTCCGAAAAAGTTCGGTGGTGAGAGAAGCGCCACAGCAAAGCCGACATTTTTCCCCTATGTACAGGGCGTACCATAGTACTACTAGGAAACGAGAATGAGGACAGAGAAAGTCCTTCTTGGAAATGGGCCCTACTTCTTTCGGCCCGTAGGCCTCGGCCTCTTTTCTCAGACGACTTCGTGACACGGTGCAGATACGCATAAGGGGAGGAAGAAAGCAAAGGCCTCCATGATTGAAAGAAGAGCCTAGTCAAAAAAAAGTCGGTCGTTGTTCGTCCACTCCATCAAGCAAAAGTCAATGTCCAGTAGCCAAAAAAGGTCTTGTTCATATGCAATACAGTACTGATATTCATCCCTTAATAGCTGGGCCAAGACTTATATGGACAGCTATTATTTTGCTTCCTTCCTTCGTAAAGTGAAAGGCTTGCTTCCCTGCAAAAGTGCCCCTGCTCCAATCTCCTTCTTCTACTGTGTACCTGCAGCGACATAACTTTTTTACTATTCCAATAATGGCTCATGGAACATAACTTCTTGGTATCTCAGTGTGTGCACCACTTCTCAGAAAAACCACTCTCAACGAAGTGGTGGAGGAGTGACGAGATGACCCATATCCTCAAAGGCGGGCTCGAGCGCGGCGTCCCTGCGGGTGTAGCAAAATTTCAGAGGCCAATGCCCGCGCTGGGGTCCGTACACGCGATAGAAAAGGACCATGACTAACGTCATGTCTGGCGAGCGCTCGTGCACACTCCAGCACGCACACGACGGTAGAGAAACGCTTGAACTTGTGGCGAAGCTTTTTTTTCCCTCCACCCGTGGTGGCTCCTTTTACTAAAAAGAGGAAACATCTCTATGGGATCAAGGGAGGACGTGCAGGGGGAAAAGAAGAGGCCGAATCCAAGGAGGCGCAAAATGTTACGTCTTCGTACTTGGTCTCCCTACATATGAGACTGGCTCTCCCAGCAGGCGTCTGACATGGGCAAGTACATAGGTGGCAGCTTGATTAATTCCCGAGGAGTCAGTAACTGTATTTTCATAAGTAACCTTCTCTCAGTCAGACGCGGACACCGGGAGTTTGCACTTAATCCTACACCTCATTCTTAGACAAAACGGCGTCAGCAGGTTAACTGACTGTGGCTGAATTGATTCAGCGCGGAGAGGCTGCCTGGGGCTGAAAAGGCAAGAAGAGCGGGGTGTTGCTTTTTTTTGGGGGGGGGAGGCATTTAGGCACCATCTTTGCAAAATGCATCAGGCTTTCTCGCTTCATTTCATCGTGCGGTGAGTGACTATCGTGAACATACATACATACATGTTCTGATGCACACGATCTCGCTTCCTGATCACTCTGAAAGGAGAATGCAGTCAGATCAGTCATTGATTCATGCCAGAGAAGAAAATCGTTCTCCGGCGTCACATATCATCATATCGAGTCGAAGGAGAATAGACGACATAACTATAAAAACAGCGTACTGCAGAAGCTCGGTCGTAAGAATATCACGTGCTTCCTGCACTCGTCCGCTTCTTAAATTTTGCTAACTGCCACAAAGTATGTTTTTTACGTGCGTGTAAGATTGCGTTAGGTTTTCAAGCGTGGTGGAAACAGGCCCTAACATCATGCGGTCTACCAGGCGACGACTGTAGGAGCTATTCATAGAAATGTGCGGCTAGCTTCAATGACTTCAATGGTTTTCGTCGGAAAGTGCGCAACACATCACGCACATACTTAAAATTTACGTCCTTCCCTTAAACACTCGAGTTATGCCCATGCCTTCGTTACTAAATAGCCTCGATCTGATGGGCGATATTCAGCCCGGCAAAGTCGAGTCGTCTTCATTGTCTTGCGGGTAGGATTATGATGAGGCAACAAGCTTAAGCCTGGAGGAGGTTAGGCTACTGCTTACTGGATGTCCTTGAGGTACGCCAACGGCAAAAGAGGAGGATGAAACAGCAGGATGAGTGGGGCATCCATTCGACCGGGACTTACGGAAAACACGCGCAAAAAAAAAAGACGGGGCGAGCAAGTCCTGTATTCCCCGTTCTTCTTTGAGCTGAACTCCGGCAGCATCAACCTTGCAAACTCCGAAAATTCTATCTAAGCAAAATATGCACACGCACGCCTCTTTCTTCCATGCATTTTCGTAGATTATGAAGGACGAGTCTAGAGCCAGCGCGCTCCCTCCCGCCGAGCTCGCGCATTAAAGAAAGTAACCAGTATTACTCGTACATAACTTATGTACGAGTCTTTAACTGCCAACTGTGGGAAAATGAAAAAGATGTAGAAGAGGCTCACCATTTCTTCTGCGTTTGCACTAAAGAGTCCTGTGTCTCTTGTTTTAATTTTGCTACGAAAGACATTCTTGTAAGTACTTGTGTTGCCATAGAATTAAGTCATACTGTAGTTAATTCACAGGCCAGGAATTTGCTGAAACATGAAAACTTAATCGGGAGCAAGTATGATTCCTTTTTTTAAAAAAAAAAACGCAGCAGAAGGAGGCCGCTGACGCTTTTTTGAGACAACCGAGCTCTATTCATTCTCATGCAAGCTTGGTGAGGCCTCCGGCATCTCATGGGCATTGGCTCCTTTTTTTATTTGAATCGAGACGTTAGGACAACCCAGCGTACCTTGACTTCCTAGGCCTGCTGTTGCTGGCCGGGAAGGAGAGGTGAGCGAGTCCATTCGGTTAGCATCCGTTCGTGCTCCTCTTCTTCCCACAAGGCTGGCTGGCATCGGGCAGGGAGAGCAGGATCACCCTCCCCACAAAAAAGCACACTCTTTGGGCGGCCTCTGGGCAGGTCGCCAACTTTTACTACAGTGGTGGCCTCGAAATGGCCTCGGATTCAAGTTCCAAATATCTGCTGGCATTCCCGCCAAAAAACGTGGCCCCCCTGCCAAATTTGGCACCCGTCAGTCCGGCAGTGTCGGAGGAGTTTCCATACGAACACACACGCTGGAACGCACGCACTTGCTGTATTACGGTTATTATGTGCAGCAGTACCATGGCAAGTACGCCTGCCGTGCATTATCAGCACACTGAAGCCGCTGAAGTGTCAAAACTTATGACTCATGGGGCTCACCGGGGAAGTGCGCACTTTGTTCAGCCATTGCCTTTGGTTAAAGAAACTGTTTATGTATATAGCTGTACCATGCATCCACATGCTTCGGCGATATACAGCAAAAATGGCCCTGTATGGACTTTCTGCGTACTAGCGAAGCGCAAACTTCACGAAACGTCCGCCAGCCATAGCCAAGAAGACCCTACGTACGAGTACACTCCTGTCGTTTGTTCTCAATGGGCCCATCTGTTACACCGCATGTTGTTTAAAAATACACGCAAGGAATTCGCCGGAAAATTTATCGTGCGAAAATTTCTTGGGCACAATGAAAAGGAGAGATATTTGTAGTGGAAAAGGTCTTTTTTTCTCGTCAGTTTCCTCCGGGGTGATTGATCCGCCTTTTAATACACCTTACAACCGCGCACCAGTGTGTAGGATTTGTGATACAAGCTGCGTGCTCCACTTTAACATATATTACGCGAGTACGCAATAGGTTGGTCGGTTCGTAGGTAGGTCGGTTCTGCACGTAGGACTTACTGTAAATGGCGATCGTTTTAAGCCCTGCTTTAGCCTGATTCTCAAGCTTTTGTTAACTGCGCCATCACCCAACCATTTTGGAGAAAAATGCAGACCAGACAGGCAAAAAAGGGGGCCTTCTCAGACAGGCCATTGGCCTAAAAGCTGGAAGATTTGAAACTGTATGGAGAACAACGCCAACCTGTGTCGCAGAGGCTGTAAAGCTGAGCTTGGAAGAAGTTGAGGGGAGGGAGGAAAACAAATCTACTTACAAGTGATTTAAAGCTAGGAACAGAAATTTCAAAGCAGTGATTATGGACTGCGCTAACGCCAGTGTTAAAGTACTGAACACGGCTTCCACGCATTCGAATTCTCCTCGACTCTTTTGCACTCTCATCATTTCTCCTTGATTATCTACTGTGTAATCGGGAGGCGTATTAAATTTGCCACGAGCCAGTGACTGAGCAGTCGTGAGCCAGATGAAGAGGAGGAGAAATAAAATACGAGTTATATTTCTGCCTCACAGACCTGAGACTACAGCAGCATCATGGACGTGAATACGTACAACACAATAAATGGGAGTTAGTTACAGTGCTACAGAATTACTAGCGAGAGAAAGAGAGGAATATAAATTATTTGAATCGCCTCAAGACCAACGTAGTAGTACATAATGGGAGCCACAGGGTCAAGGATGAGTGCTGCTTGAGTACGTGCAAGAGCATGGGAGAGGAGGAGGACCCTAGCGACAACAACAGGGCTCAAAGCTGTCGGTGGAGTACGACTCTGAAGATGGAGGCGTGCGCGTTGGCTCTGTACACGTAGAGTCTGTGGCTGCATGGATATGTTCTGAACGATCTGCTACTTCCTTAAAGCTCTCCTCCTTGACCCAGCCTGGCTCCTTTTCAGGCAAGTATGACTGCTTGAGCAGTGCAAATAATGGAGGCGTCCAAGAGCACAATTTCTGGTTTACATCGACCGAGACTTGGACTGTGCTCACTGCAGACAATTGCGTCCTCAAGAGGCTTAGTTCGCGAAACTGGGCGCTCAGAGAGACGACCAATTTAGCAGTCACGACGAATTGACAGAGACAAACTCGTGTGCGCGCGAGTGTACGTGGATTTTTTTGTCCCCATTCAACTCGAATAGAACCCGTTTTGTTTGTAGCCGAGCATTTATCAACGTGTCTCATTAAAGTATTGGTCAAGAGTCAAAAAAGTTTCAGCAGCGCTGGCAGAGATGCACCACTAAAGTGTTATACTCGATAAAAATGATCTAGATTGCCACAAAAAACTGCAAAGCTACCTCATGTATCCAGCTGCACACGCGCACGTACTTAAGTACCAAGTGTTATAAGCTGTCCTGCGGATTCGTTACGCATGGCTTGGTCCTGCAGCTCCCTTGAATGTTATGCAGGAGCTGACTGATTAACTGCATCGCTGTGTAACGATTTAACTTCCCATGCACAAAAAAAGACACAGAATGCAGAAGTGACGGAAGATAAAGAGATTCCAAGCAAAAAAAAAGAAATCTTTCATGAATTCTTGATGATCAAACTCGGATCACGTTCGGCATGGTTGATCGATGCTTAAGTCTCTTGAGGTTTGCTTGGGATTCTCGGCGCGGTACGCGGCTTTTTCCCAGAGTTTCATTCGCTATGCATTATTCCACTCAAAAATATCGGGTTTCGATCAGTGTGGATGTACTGCTCTGCTGCTGCCGTATACGCAGTTTAGTGTGCGTATATACAGTATTCACTCCGTGTATCTAAACATAGTACTAAGAAGAGAGGAAAGGGGCACACGACTCGCATAGAAAGATGATATCTCCTTCTCTCTTAGCGTAGTTGTGTGTGAGGTATAAGGTATACTGACTCAACCACCTGCAGCGAATACGCTGCATGCACTCTGCCATAAGCACCATATTCGCGAACTCGTGGTCGCGCTCGTCTACGAGCTGCACAGGAAAAAGTGTAGAAAAAAGCTTCTCACAAAGCTATTGTTTGGCACACACAATTGTCTTTGTATCCTTTTCGACAAAGAAAAAAATGTGCAATTGGCGAAGAGCGTGCAGAACCATAGTACGTATGCACATTTAGAAAAAAAAGAAAGAAAAGGAAAGAGTTCATCCAGGGACCTGATCAGTCGAGCGAAAAGCATCACTATGTTATTCACGAACTTCATTTACGTGGGCGTTGGCTGTTGGGAGAGAAAAAGGGTTAGATGCAGTCCTTCTTGGGACACTGGCATAACAACATCAATAAATAAGCTGACCATATTTTTTCTTTCTATTCTGCAGTTCATATTGTGGTCAATAGCAGTGCTGTAGATGTACGTGCACTGCGCATACGTAATCTTTCGTAGTCTCATTTCCGTCTAATCAAAGCCAGTTTCATTGTCATGCTTGACATGATGCAAGGTGGCCTTGAAAAATTAGGCGAGAGTATAAAACACGCGCCAGCACATGAAAGTACTAACCACTCGCACTTTACCAAGTAGTGCTGTGATCTGACGTAAAAGGGTGAACTGAAGCAACTTTCCTGATCCTACGATGCATCCTCACCGCGAAGTCAGTGAGCTTACTGGCTGCACCTCGACAGCAACTGCGCAGTTATCCCATTTTTTCGGCGACTGACGCACAAACACAGGCACGCACGCACTGGAGTACGCACTCACGCACACGCCGCCCAGAGCATAAAGTGTAGGCGGGCCTGCTTGGCTGCTCCTACTGTTGGCAAGGCCAAAGTTAGTGCCAACTGCCTGTTTAATTCACGGCAATGATCTGTGCTGGGCCTTGACAACTGCGTCCGACAAATTGCTTTCGCTCGCTCTCTTTCTCACTTTCTCACACACGCGTGCACATGTGCTGACAGTATAAAAATCTAGTCATGTCCTCTCCCCCTCGACGTTGCTGTTGTTGTTGTTGTTGCAGACATCGCGGCACCAGCAACAGCTGCGGCGGCGGCAGCTGGCCAACTAAGTCTGCTACCTAAGGCGACACATGGGCGTACGTACATGACATGCGAATTCTGTTGCCTTAAACGTCAAAGTACAAAATGTCACATTAGTGCATTTGTCTTACGTAAGCAGTTCGATGTGTGCAAAGGAGGACCTTTTCGACACTTAAGCACGTAGCACTCAGATCCCAAGACGCCAACTTCTTCCTCTCAATTATACGAAAACTCTTTTTCGCAAGATCTTTGGAATCAAGGTCCCGAAATCATGGTTCCGTGCACTTGTGGTGTAGATGAAAACAGAGACATTTCAGTTTTTTTTTCTTGAGGTGTGACAAAGACCTTGCAAATTTCGCCCCTCTTTCATCAAAAGGAAGATGCCATCTTCCTCTCTTTTGTGTTGTCTCTCAGGCGGAAACTTTTTTACAGCCACACTTACTATGCTGAAAGTGCACCTGATGCAAAAGTCATAAAATAAAGCTCGGTAAATGTCAGTACCAGTCATAATGGTTAAGCTCCAGTCTGGAGGAAACCTTGTGTGGTATGCACGGAGGGAGTCAAAAAAAGGTCCGATGTTCACTTCCGTCCATCTTCCTCCTCATCCTCGCCAGTTTTGTTCTGTCACCCCTTTGATGTCCTCCTGGCCTCGCCCCTCATCCCCCTGACTGACCAGCAGCCACAGCCTCTCCCCCCTCTCTCCCGTTGATCTTCTCTATCCCTTTAATCTCCTGTTACAGATGTCCCCAACGGACATTTCTGTGACTCGCACTCCACAATGCATATTCACTTGCCGGGAGTGTTTGCAGCAGCAACAACACAGAGATGTGAGACTCCAGACCAGGCGAATATACCACGAGTCGTGGCAGAGGATGATGTGGAAATATGTGCGCAAAGTCGGGCCCCGTCGGCAAATAAATGCGAGGGCCATGGGGTGTCTTTTACTGCCAGACGGACGAGAGCAAGAGAGGGAGAGAGAGTCGTTCAGAGCAAGCAGAGAGGATGGCATTAGTTTGGTGTTAGAGGTGTGTTTGACACAGTTCAGACCATGATTGAATCTTCACTGCTCACCATCCTCTCCGCCAGCTCTAATGCGTGGGACAAAAAAAAAGGCTGTAGCTTCTGTGGATGCAGAATTACACGAGAATAGATACATAGGTAGATTATCTCTGGCGGAATTTGCATGAGGGCGCCGAGTGCGCCCAGCTTTGTGCAGCAGCCCGGTGGACTCGAGGTGATGCAGCATTGGCCGACGGCTTCGCCCCACCTCTAGCCGATTTCAGGCTGCTGGGAGGTGACAGAGAGAGATGCGGTAATTTGATTGCTAATGTCCCACTTTAGTCCCTCGCTGGGGGTAGAAGAACATGGTAGCTGCAGTAGGGACTTGTTTTTTCCACCTCCTCTCTCTTCTTCTCTCAACTAATGGGTGTTTGTTGCTGGAGGACTTTTTCTCTCAGTTTGCACTGATGAGCGCGCAGCTCGCAGAAAACACAGCACGGTTAAAACCGCGCTTGGTCGGACCTCGCCCTGAGATGAATTTGTCTCGAGGGCTGCATGCTATAAAACACTTTGTACGCCAGACTCTTCTTTTTTTAGGTTGGCAAAGCAGAGAGAAAAGGGGGACAGCGGGCGCATTAGTGCTCATCTTTCTAGGTAGTTCCTAACGCCGCTGTCAAGAAATAATTGGGCAGTAACTTTCCGAATCTTTTCTCCTACGCAGACTCGCGAGTTATCGCGTTCGACCCAAGCGCGCACATTCGCTGAGAAGACTTTTCTCTCTCGAGGAATTCGCGTACGTACAGAAAAAAAATTGTAATTAAAATTTGCTAACTCTAATGAGGGCGGGTGAGGGAGATAGATACGTCACCTGAACTATGTTCAGAAATATCTAACGGCTCGTAAGATAAGAAAGCTAGAGGGATAAGAGTATAATTCCATTATATCAACTCCTACGGGAAAACTTGGAGTGAAGGAGAGAAAAACACTTGAAAGCACTCACATTTTAAGGCGCAGGTTCACTCTGAGATTTGAGTCTGAGCAATCGCCCATCGAGGTCAAACTCAGTTGCTTACAGAGCAACACGTGGCCTTTTTTGTGGCGACCACGAACCTACTGTGAGGAGCCCAATGCGTGAGTCCAGACTCAAGTGCCCCTCGTTAGCTAACTTAGTTTGGGGAGGGAAGCTTAATTCTAAAGCAGCGTTTCCTCCCGACCATTTTCTTCATCACTGACTATTTCTGCACTTTTGCTTTCTAGAAGAGAGAGAGAGAGTAGGAGTAAGGAACAACTGACTGCACCCCACTTGACTCAGTTCATAAGGATCGTATTGCCGACACAAGGAAACGGGGAGGGGGGGAGGGAAGGTACAGAAGTTTTGCAGACTAACTTCAATCTTGACTACATGCCACAGGAGCACTTGTGCTTGTACTCCTGATCGTGTCTTCCCAGAGCAGCTTATTGGAGTTTGCTTGGGGGAAGAACCCTCGTGGAATCGCTGAACAGGATTTTTCAAGCTCTTTATCTCTAAGGATTCATAATGCACGAGTGCCGTCCTTTGTGTGTCTCTCATGCCACGCGGTTCCAGGAAACATCTGCAAATGCTCACGCTTTTGTCTCATGACACCAAGAAGCAAAGATTAATGCCTGAATTAACGAACCGAAGGGGTAAGCGAGATAACGGCAAAGAACTCAAGGGTACAAACAAGTTGCCTGGAAGAATTGCTGGGGGAGGGGATATAAAGCCCTCGTTGGGGACTCCAAATTCGCCCTTCTCGCAGCACTTTCACATCATTCTTAAGGATTTAAAGAAGATTCTTCTTCGTCTCTTTTTGTGGCAAAGCAGACGAAAAAAAAGAAGGATATTTTTTCGTCCTCGCTCCGGATTTTTAGCCAGACGCTCTCACTCTGAAAGCCCAAGTCTTTCTTCCGAAATGTTGGGTGGGCGAGAAGATGTGGGATATCCTTTTAGCTCTATTGTTATTTCAGGGGTCTCTGTCTTACGATATGTGGGAAAAGCCTCACTTGACACCGCCACCTCTTTCTCTGGCTCACTTGCTATGGAGTTCCATCCTCGCAATCTTGTCCCTTGTTGACTACGACTGTAGCCATCAGTGGGAATTCGAACTGAATGAAGTCGACCTGAGTATTATGAAGCTTCACCGACTTTTTATAAGAAAAGTACATACACACATGGGCAGGCAGAATTGTGTTGTCTAGGCTGCCGCCGATCGAGCTATAGCAAACACATTCCTCTCCTCCCCCATCTCATCTTCCCCCCCCCCCTATCACGACGTACTATAATACGAGTGTCAGCACTGCTCTTATGTGTCTGCGTTTGAAAATTGTGAGCACTGGAGGAAAGATTAATCCAGACAGTACTCTTTTTTTCAGTGAGAGAGGGACTTGGTCTCCATCACCGCGGACACCAGAGGAGTCTTGCGCAGATATCAGACGTCTACTTTGAGCACTACACCGCTCATTTTCCGTCAAACTATGGATCAGCTGAGGAGAGAGGGACCAAACATGCACTCAGCTGCACAGGAATGGAGATGATTTCGTGAAAATTGAACTAGTGAGAGCAGCAGGACTCAAGATGCATTTCCCTTTCCTGCGTCAGCGCTGAACGTAGGTCTGAGCGCACCCACTGCACTGCACGCACGTACCTCAATGTGTGCCACTTCGGTCCGCCGCGACTCACGCCACGATCTAATTAATGCTTGTCTCCTCATGTTACCAGCACTTCCTTTGAACTCTTGCATGGATCCCGTATTTTGCTGCTACTTCTATTTCACTGCAGTGCAGCATGTTGCGCTACGCAGCAGTGTGAGCCTCAGAAGTGGACGCTGACAGATAAGGATCAGATAAAGAGTATTGATGTAAGTTACTATGCTGTTTGCTGTCGTAAGTACAAAGCTTGGATCAAACTGCGTTAGGAGGGCCAATAAGAAGATTAGTTTTTCCTGTGAAAGGCGCACTCACGCACTCACGACTTCGTCACTGCGAGTCTATATCGAATCGCATTTACTTTTTTCATTAAGGCCATTACAAATATCCTTCTTGACACATGCACATGCGAGGGGAGGGGGCAGAAGTGGCTAAAAACAGTGCGTCCGGCTTAATAAAACGAGCAATGGCAGCGCTGTGAATCATGCTAACGATACGTACTACGTAAGTACGCGATTCACTGCGTAATATGTACATGTCAGCCTGTGTGTGCACTTGCAGGTCCGTGTCCCCATAGCGTACGTACGTGTATGCGCAGAAGTCCTCATTCGTAGGTGTATTTGCCTTCAGTTGGCTCTCGGTAGAATATGAACTGCGATACAAGTCTTCCTGTGATAGCAACAGATAAAAGATATTATTATCAATGACAACTCACATAAACTTGTAGGTCTGTGTGCGTTTGAACAAAGAATGGGCTTAGTCATGGACTGATTATCGGAGGAACCGCACTCACGTGCGTTGCTGCAGTCGAGTGCTGCCAATGAATAGCAGTTAGTGGTCTATGTTCTGTGCGTGTCGCCCCATGGAGTAGCGCAAAGCTGCAAAGAAGAAAAACTTTTCGATGCTTTAAGCAAGAAAGTCTTTCAAGTCTGTCCATTTACGATTCCATTTGTCCCCACATGCTGAGTCCATTTTTTGCCGGATCGAATTTAATTTTTCTCTACAGTGTGCGACGCAACATCCACACGCGGGGACAACAGATGAAAGGAAAGGGTTTAATTCTGAAAAGTCCATTCCCACTTGAGACGCCGACTCACGCAAACTCTCTCTCCAGTTCCACGTTAGTTTAGTTTAGATTAGTTCTGTCGGGGCTTTATCTCTGGAGAGGTTGCGAGACTTGAGACTGCGACTAGATTCTGAAAGGACCTAAAAAGTCTCTTGCCCAAAGAGCCGTCTCCCCCCTCCCCGTGTGTACGTGTGCGTGCGTGTTCGCGTGCACAGAAAGGAAAAAATAAGATCCATCTCCAATCTTTCCCTTTTTCTCCCCTCTTCTTCTCAGCTTCTTCCACTCCCCATTTGAATCGTTTCCGTTCGTTGAACCTTAGTGGATGAGGAGGAGTCAGACACAGTGAAATAAAGCACGCACGCACACCTATAAAAGTGCGATTCCTTATGTGCTTCATACATTGCTCGCCTTCATTTCGGGAGAACTTTGCATGCTGCTACGCAGCAGATAAAACTTCTGCTTGGTCGGGGAAAGAAAAAAAAAAGGATTGTCACAGACGACTTCTGCCTCCTGAGTACGCGCGTGTTGTTTGCCAGTGGCTGCTGCGCGACCACGATCGGAGGTAACCAACCATGGCTGCCGTTAAAGTTGAGAGAGACCATTTGTTGGAGGAGATAATTACACCATTGCAGAAAATTCATTCTTGGCGCCAGCGCGGCAAGCAAAGTAGGGCGCGAAATCGTCACGTTCGCGCAGAGAAGAAGTGTCGAAACGCTTTAAGCTGAATATTATTTATTGACTGCCTCTCGGTGCGATTCTCGTCCCAATTGCTCCACAAACGCATAATCGTACGCTCCACTTGGAGCACAATCGAATATCGGCAGAAGAGCGACTGCGCAACCGCAGCATACAGGTGTTCACCAAACTGATATTCCCGCATGCATCGGGGCGGCGGCTGCAGCGATTCCTAGAAAATTGAGCTCACCCTAGAATTTCGTCTGTTATCATGCCTACTAGGCCTGAGCTACGGATTGTACGAGGTGGAACGGAAAAGGCGGCCAGGTAGGCAGGCCTCACTTACTGCCAGCAATTCGCTCTCCTCCCTCTTTCCCATAGTTCTATCAGGCGGCGTAAAAAGTTAACTACCTTTACTTTATGCCTTTTTTGCTGTGCAGTGATTGCAAGCACGACTGATGGGATTAAACTGTCGCTCCCTCTCAACCACTCGCAGCCGCCGCCACAGGAAAAAAAACCACGAAAAAAATACGAACCCCCCTGAAAAAGTACTTTTTCACGGCTCCTTCTTCCTCTCCCGGTGGACACGACTGGCATACGGCATTATATTCCTCATAACTGCTGCGGGCACGTACTGCATTAGTAACCAGTCAATGTGTTAAGCCAAGAAGCATTGACGAGAGCGCTCCAGGAGAAGCCCTGACAGACAGAAAGTAGTGAAAACTCTTACGAAGAAGCGTTATTCAGGGAGTAACGATTTCCTCCGTTCGTGTCCCATGCGCTCTCCCACAGTGTGCACTCGCCAAGGGAGGGGTGAACTCCTATAGGCACTACCAGGCCTGGAACGCAGAGGTGGGCGTGGAGGTGTCTGCACGGAAAAAACTTTTTCGCGCGAACGAAGGTCTCGCAAACACGCAACGAGGAGCGAGAGAGGGAGACGCTGGCAAAAAAAGGACTTGCCTTGAGCGGACTCTGGCGATAAAAGTGCATTTAAAAGCAATTTTTGGGGGCGTCACAGGGAAGAGAGAAAATGCGCCAGTCCCGAGCGCACGCACAACCCTGCCCATGATTTATGGCCACTTACAGGAAGGCAGAGAACTTTTGCCAGCGCTGTGAGCACAATATTCATGTTCAGGCACACCCTTGCACATATCCAGGATTAAACAAATATCTGGCATCATCACACTCTTTCCGTCGTTTTCCCACTGGGCCACGATGAATCGTTTCGGTGCTCGGGTGTGCAATCATGGCGGCGCGTGCACGGTCGTGAACCTGGGAGTCGTGGGGAGGGGGGAATTATCACCAGTCTTGTTAAGAACTGTGTGTGCGGACTCTGCTGTGTACGTAGTGGCTCCGTGCCATCACCAAGAAAGCGTGCAGTGCTTATGGCAGACGTAATTGCTCTGTGTAACGTTGCTTCACTATCGATTCCAGCCAGAACCTGCGTCACTTAGTGGTTTCTCTCTCTTTCCTCAGCCAAGCTGGCTTAAATCAGTAGCCAACACCAGCACGCACCAATTTCTTTTCTCTCAAATCCCTTGGGGTCTCCTCAGCCATACTGAACTGAACCAAGAAGATGAAGCATTTCATCACACATCATCGTTACTAAAGAAGCAGCAGCAATATTGTGCTTGTGTCATTTCCACTTTTCCAGCGAGTGGCGCGAATAAGAGGAGAGAAATGAAGAAATTACCGACCGGGATGGAAGTGGGGCATGACAAATGGTGTCCTCGGTCTCTTTCCCTCCCTTAATCGCGAGGAAAACATGAAATAATGCTGCTGGGGAGGAGAGGGGAGTCCCGGGGATATCAACGTTCATTATGAAACTCGTCCCCCCCCCTCCGTCCGCCACAGTCCAACTACTCCACGATTGCTCTTGGCACACACACACAGAAGAGACACTTGTGTAGTGCTATGCAGAGCACGTAGAAACCGCATGTACACACTTTCGTACGGTTTCTGTCATTAACAAGACAGAAGAGCTCGTAATTCAGTCGAATTAAGAGGGTTCAGTTAATCGGTCAATTTCAGCCTTCCAACACTCGCTTAATCGGTCAAAACGGTGAAGACGAAAAAGTTGTTCCACACCTCCGAATGCTTGTGTGCGGCCATTTCTCAGATATTCGTCGGGGGTTTTCTATCTGATTTTTGCTTCCACGCGGGCAGGCCTTTCCTCCGACGTCATTCCCACTAGAGATGACACCGGCCCGTGTCTGAGCCCGAACACATTTCCCAGAAGCCTGAGCCAGCACCAAACAGAATAACCATACTTGTGCATCAAAGCAGTCCGCTGTGAGGCTGTTGAGGCCGGCCGGCCGGCGTTGTTCAGCAGCGCGACTTTTAGGGAAAAGCCCTTGAGCCAGCCCGTCCCAAAACTGTGTCATGCCGAGTTCCCTCTTTTGCTTCACTCCCATCGCTCTGACCGAGCAGCTCAAGATCGGTCACAAATCGATCGACCGAGGAAAGGACGGCGACCAAGTCAAAGTGGTAAAACAGTCCAATGATTGCCAATCAAGCAACACTCTCATTTCCATCTCTGTCCAGAACGTTCGGGGTAACCAGGTCTAAGTGCTTTTGATCTTTTCCCTTTGAACTGTTTTTCCAGGCTCCAACAAAGGGACCCCCCCAAAGCAACGCAGTGTTCTCAGAGAAAGAGAAACACTCTCTGCGTAATGGCCTAGTACTGTTCGAAGATTATGGAGAACAGAGATGCGACGACGACGACGATGATAAAATACAGACTCACTGGGGGTTATGACGGGCGGGGAAAAGAAGGACAGAGATAATGACGTGAGCAACTCTCGATAATGTATGCCGGTCGTGCTGATGTGTGGGACTGCGCAGCAGTGCAGATGCACCGCAGACGAGGAGCCGCGTGTGTGAGGCTGGGAATTTCCTCTCTGGCCAAATCCATGAGGAAGCGATTGACTCTACGCATACGTGGACGGCCTCTACGGGTGATTGTACGAGTGCAGCAGATTCTTTCAATCTTCGTTGACACGAGCTTTTGCGTGTACAGGTCCAGCTATTCATTTCTGACAAGATCTCAACGTATGCGCGTCACAGGCGAACCTTGAAGAAAAGTTGCCGATTATCTGCAAACTTGTCAAAAAGTGGGAAAAAAATTACTTTTTTACTGCATTTTTATTAACTCTTTTTACGTCTGCCAGAAAATTGTTTGAAAAAAAAGAAAGAACAGATTTCTTATGCCAGCCTTTGTGGCTTTGAAGCTGTTCAAGCAGTGTCATATGTGATGTTGCAGGCAGCGTCGACGCCGCGTGCAGGCAGCGTCGTTCTTGGAGTCACCAATGTGCAGCAATGTAAAAAACGACTCGACAATCAAGAGTGCGCTCCTTGAATGGAATGGAGGAGGTGGCAAGACCAGAACGTAAATCAGCTGCCTTGCACAACACTTGTGTTCTGATCAACATTGGAACTCACAAATAAAATGAGAGAGCCCAAAAATGTGCCTACTGCATTGTCCTTGGGAATTGATGTTCAAACAGCCTTTTCTAGAGTAAATCACATAAAACAGTCCGTACGAACCCAATGCTGCTGAACTGAGCAATCGGGCCCGCTCAGTCATTTTCCATTTTTAATTAATTGAAACTCCTGTCCTAGCTTTAAAAAGTCCGAGTCAACAATACCTCCCAGATCAGCTTCAGCAAATTATTTTTGAAGTGCTTGAAAGGAGGCACATTTTTGGGGGTTTTTTTAAGAAAAAAAAAGACAGAGATGTGGCCTGAAGTAGGTTTAAGAGTTTGACTTGCTGCCCATGTTGTTCTTGATGGGGTTGTACAAGCTGTTACGCTGTCAGCATCGCTTGAAGTAGCCAGCGTCAAAGGGAAGCTAATTCCTGCGCACCCTGTACATACATTTCAGCTAAACAACCGGGGAGGGGTGGGAGAATGGAAAGGCAGAGTTACAAAATTTTGTTTTTGCTCTTTTGTGTGGAGAAGGGCAAGGAGCGCAGTCGCAGAGGATCAAAATCGAACTAAGGTGGGCCCCGGTCGGGTTCTTACGGCCTCCCAAAAGACCTGGGTCAAATCCAAGTCCTGAAGGGTCCGCTACCCCACGTCGGTGGCTGCGGTCAAGCACCATTCCGGCCAGGAAGCTCCCATTGACTCCAAGGACTGCCGGAGCCGCCGGATTGCCTGGGCCCGGGGAGACGGGCAGCCGATTGGCGTCGTCTCGAAGCATTTCAAGGTTTTTTGGACGATTTGATGATGAAGGGACGCAAGCTAAGACTGCGCCACCGGGGGCGCATACAGCGCTAGTAGCTGTAAGAGATCCCGTTCGAGTTCGCCCAGTTCGCCGCCTCCAAGCCACACCTCCGGCTGATGGGCATCATTGCCGTCGATGTCGTTTCAAGTGTCCAATCGAATATTTCATTGACAGTCTCAAATGTGAAAGTGCGAGCCTGACACAAAATATTCCTAATTAAATATCCAAATTATTCTGCTTTTCAATAGGACGATGTAGATTGGGTACTGCACCTTACTCAACCGTGTAGTACAGTAGCACTATGCTGCTGCCCTAAGAGCCCGATTTGTGCCGTAAGACACTACACTGAACAAAGTAATGTGTGCAGGGACTTGAGCAAATAGCAGAGGCAAAAAGTGACTTTTAACTACAAACGTCTACTGGGGCAAGACCTACACTCCCTTCTTTGGATTTCACAGCTCTTGGGCCAAGAAGAGCCCCTGGCCACCTCCTATGCAATACGCCTTGCGTTCATCCCAGTTTGTGCAGTGTAGGCCTACAGGACAGAACATGTGCTACTACTGCACTTGGCATTTTCTACTGGGATTTTCGTTATTGGGTGGAGAAAGCAACAATTTCGCACCAAATTACAAATTGCCTGGCTGCGGTGATCACGATACTTTCCTCGTTTCGACTGAGACTTTTAATTGTCCTCGGCCTTTTGTCCACGGGCCTTCGCCCGGACAAACTAAGGCCTTGGACAGGTCAAATCACCTCAGCCCCCAACGAGGTAAGTGTAGTGCCACAATGCAGCCAGGTAATACGTAGTTGTTGGTTCCCACTGAACTATTCGTCGTACTTTTTGTACGGCGCTCTACTTGTACTCACTTACATACTTTATGAGGACGTTAGGAAACGTCCGCTAGGCGTACGTGTAAGTGTAGCCCAATGACACATGCGCTCGAAAGCTTATAAAGTTTCCAGCGTACATGTGACGTTGATCGATTCGTCTGATTAATAATGACATGAGTGAAAAGGTCACATTGATTTTGCCACTCCATAGTGTAGTGTAATCTCCCCATGGTGTGTAGTCACCTCCTTCTCTATGTAAATTACTCCTTGTAGCCGAGGACTTCTCTCAACGGTGTCAGAATGTTGTTGCCTTTTCCGGAACAGAGAACTCTCTTGCCCGCAAAGTTACAATCGAAAAAAGGAGCAGTTTGCCGTACAGTTACGAAATTGTGAAAGCTCTTTCTTCTACGCCGCCTCCTCGATATTCCAGTGGAGTTTAACTAGAAATGTTTTGCGTGCGTGTGTGTGTGTGTGTGTGCGTGTGTGAGTGAGTGAGTGAGTGAGTGAGTGAGTGAGTGAGTGAGTGAGTGAGTGAGTGAGTGAGTGAGTGTGTGTGTGTGTGTGTGTGTGTGTTCGCGTGCCTCTTGCCCGAGGAGGCAAAGTTGGGGAAAGGCAAACAAAACGTTCGACTTCAATTTACAAGTTGGGAGTGCGAGAAAAGGCGGAAAGGGGAGTAGTTGTTACATGGAATAATGCACGGTAGAAAAATACAAGTGGAAAGACCCAGTTGAGAAGAGCAGCAGACTGTCTGACTGCTCTTTTCTTACAGATGCGGTGCACACAGACTCTCTCTTAAGCTTGCCTTAGCGTGTTTTCCTTTCAAATTTAGTTTTCTGCCCCCTGCTACCCTCCCCCCCCCCCCACACACGAACCCTTCTTAGAGACACTCGAGCGTGCGCGCGCCAGCCCAGGATAATGAGATGAGAAAACTGAGAACCCGGTATCATCCGTCCAAAGAGCGTCGGCGTCGGCACCGGGGACACAAGAGGGATGAGCAAGGAGGAAAGGCAAGAGGAGCAGGAGGAAGAGGGTGGGGACCAGAACAAATGCAAATGGAAAATGTCTGACTTTCCACGAAAAGACTGTGGCTGGAGCAAATTTTGAGGCAAACAGAGTAGTCTTTGCCTCTCGGTTTCACGTTTGTCGTCATGTCTTTCTCTGCTTCAGGTAGTCTGAAAATACGCGTGACTCATTTGTACGCATCCTGTTCGCGATAGCCAGCATCATGTGTTAACGCACAAGTGCAGATAGCACACAGTTTATGCCGTGCGCACTATCTGGACATGGGAAGGCACATGTCTATAATCACACAATATTTATTGCATAGGTAAATAACACATTTGCAGACGGAGAGAGCGCTTATTTTTCGCAAAGGACGGTAGTACATATAAGACTATCCGGTGCTGTCGAGGCACGACACCTATGCATAGTGTCTGCACCAGTTGCTACAGCGCGTAAAGTATATATAGATGCCTGAGTGTAGCTCATAATTTATGTGTACATCTGAAAGGTGCTTTTTTCAGAAGATGATGCAGTGGTCCGTGCAACAACAACTTGGAACAAAATATTAAGGTTTCACTAAAGTTTCTTTTTATGAAAGACCATCTACTATAGGCACTTTAAACTTAAAGTCGTGTAGCACACCATACTTAATGTGTATGCTCTACAATTTCATTCAGTCATAGCTCTTGACTGGATTGAGGTACAGAAGCGGTTCACCCCTCCATGGAAAGCGAAGACTTTCCTCTGAAACTGAAGTAGTATGAGTTTCTGCTTTACGACCACTCATTTTTTTTGCAATGTGGATGTCAAGTTCACCCAAGGTTGACACACTAAGTACGGTATGGCATAAAAGTCGGTTAATGGTGGCGCTGATATCGTTTAAAAAACAGTAAGGCTTGCACTTCTATGCCTACAGCCCATTTCTCACCTGAACAAAACAAAATAGACATTTCACACTAACTTAATACATGTGTGTGTGCGGATGAAATGTACTCTTACCAGCAGAAAGAGAGAGAGTGTGTGGCCACCCACTCTGTCTGAAATTTTCAGCGCAAATTGCCTGACATTTTTTCCGCATTCACGTGCATTTGCTTTATGTGTGTGCGTTGTCTGTGTTTGCGTGCCAGCCAGTCACGCCCCAGCAGTCGTTGCTATACTTTTCTCGCGTGCGCAGCCATACAAAGAATATGTGCCGTTGTTGTACATGTCGTCGTCATGCAATGCCCACAGAATAATGCGAGTAAATCTAACTTGGCTGTTTAATGACTAATGTCTCGTTGGTCCCGCAACTTCTCAGTCAGCTTCCGTACTCGGACCAGCTGATGTCCATACACGTATATGAAGACACAGTTGATCATTTTTGTTGGCAACGTCGTCCAACTTCGTGTAGTACGTGAGATAGCCACATGTAGCGGCCGTGCCACCCTCTGACATTCAAGATCAATGCGTCTGTCTCGGCCGTGGCCACCACCTCCCGTACAGAGTGCAGGGGGAGGACGGACGACTTTTCCTCTACTCCCCTCCTCTCCCCCCTTCCCTCGGTCTCAGCGTGATCGCCTCCGGGGTTTCTGACCTTGAAATTGATCTGCGTTTGCTTGTTTACTACTGCTCAGTCTCTTCAGGGCCTGTTGCATAGGCCGAAGAACGCAATGATGGACGGGCAACAAGAGGGGAGAGAGAGCAGTGTATCAAATTTTGAGAGTAGGAAAGAGCAGCTGCTGCTTCACAGTGATAGGTGGATGATTGAACCCCGTTGTAAGATTTGCCACGGATGCACGAACAGGGCAAGTTCATTAAGGTAGACAGAGGAATTCTGCGTGCATTTAAGAAAGTCCGTGCAATGATGAACTATCGGCAGGCAGTCGACGCTGAAGCCTTTCAGAAGCTTCTTGCAGTGGCCTGCGTGCGAATGTTACCGCGTGCATAATAATAAATGGTGAAGTTAGTAAAACTTAATGTCATCATAAAAAATTCACGTCATCCACTATGACAATGATAGATGCACTACGTAGGCCACATAATTATGCAGCAACTCAGTGTGGGTCCAGCTTAAATGAAGAAAAAAGCTCCAAACTTGGGTTTGAGGACGGGTTTTAAAAAAGTCTCGGGTTTCAGGTTCGTGTCGGGTACTTCTAAGGAGGCGTTGGCAGCATTACTGATTTTCTTTCTGAAGCCAACCCAATGCATCTTGCACTAATCAGTCAAATGAAAAGTGGTGTCAGACAAGACGTGACGAAAGCAAATACGGTGAATAACACACACGTCGGGAGTGAAGGTAGAAGATACGGACTGGAGAAGTGCACATGCCCTACGAGGTGTACGTACGTACGTGGATGTCCCGTCAAACGTAGTACACAAAGGTGGCTGGCTGCAACTAATGCTCTGGATATTCTTACAGCGGCCCATCAGTTATAAGGAGTTTTTCTTTCTCCTTATCTACGTACTTCTCTCCAGCTCTCCTGCCATGTGCGGCGACCTTCTGAAAGTCGTGAAAACATATGGCTTCTATAAGCAGAGTGCACAAGTCCCCCTGTCGAAGAATAACGTCAGACCTAGGACTAGGAGACGCGTTGGACAACAACGCAACGTTGACTGTGTGTGGCAAAAAAACCCCAACGCAGTCGACCAGGTCATGTTATCTGTATTGCTGTATTGTCTTTGTAAGCGCACTTGAGAGTCTTTTCCCCCGATTCTTTTTTGCCCGCCCCTTCGTGCGTTGATCTGAGGCCCAGGAGGGGCCGACGCCCTTTTATTGACTGACTTCCAGACATACCCGCCGTCTCTTCTTCAGCCGTCGCATTCTGGAGAATCGACACTGTGAGACAAAAAAACTATACGTCGACTGAGCCCTCTGGGATGGAAACATGCAGCCAGCTTTTCCCATGCTGCTTTCTTCGGAATCACGCAACGCCACTTACGTGGCCAAATTCCCTGCTATTCTCTCTTCCATTGTGAGTAGCTCTCCTCTTTCACTATCTTGATCTGCTTCGTCATTCAAGTCTGAAGCACGAAGGCACCTGTGTCGCTACTTTTAATATGCGCTCCCGTCTGTGCATGTACAGACCGGGCGGGGGATGCAACTGCACTGATCAAGCAAGGCCAAGCAAGTTTATGTCCACGTCATCACATTTTCCATCACATCAGAGAACAACATTTTCATCCCTAAACTTGCACCACGCACAATCATTTGACCTTAGGAGAAGGTGAAGAAGACGAACACGTAGAAGGAGAAGGAAGTGTAGCTGCAGCGTAGTTGCTGCAAGAGTGAGATGGGAGAAAAGATCCTATTAGAGGCCCATTCTTTCGAACAAGCAGTCGAATTTATGCCTCTCCTAGACTCCTTTTTTGTACTGGCTGCGGCGAACAGGGGAAGAAACTGTACGAGGTGCAAAAAACCAGAATGGATCGAAGGAACATGGTCGAATCGGGCGAGACGGTCGAAGTGGGCCGGAGGATCGTGGACAGCAGTAGAAAAATGGGCAAAACGACTCTTACTGAGTACGCGGGGTCCTCGCAAACGCGCATGCGTACACACATATGTTGGTAGCTTTACTCTACTCAAAAAGAGATTTGGAGGAGGGATGAAAGGGGCGTGAAACGAGCAAAAAGTACGCTTGCCCCCTCCTCCCCTCACTGCCCGGCTCCAAAGACCTCGCCACAGGAGGCTGAGAGGCTCTTTTTTTTGCCTGTGCAAAATTTTGCAAATTGAAATCGTCTGACGAATTCAGCTGTGTGTGTTCGCATGCGCCGGGTGGTTAGATGCACATGCAAGCGTAGATGGCTATGCACGACGAGCCCATGGGCACTGGTCAAAAATTGCACCCCAACTATTGCAATCGAAGCTTGTGTTTAAGGGGGCTTAGCTGCGCACAATTACCGCTGCCTTGGTGGCGTTGAGGCCATCAATTTCAACTTGCTTCACTCGTGAGTGTTTCGTTATATTTTATCCCTAAAGATTCTATGAATCATGCGCATCACGCGTGATTTATGCATCTGGAACGACCGTGCCCGACTTGAACCCCGTGACACAAATTTTTTTTTAGCCCCTCAAAATATACGAGTAAAAGGAGTGCTCGTGTGTACTTTTATGTTCACAAGTGTTTTCTCTTGGCGGCGATCGCGGCCTCCCTCTACGACGATAAGAAGCCTCTCCCGGCGGCCGCTGCAGCCGCCACGGCCGCGGCAGGCAGCAGCATATTTACGGAGAGATGTGCATTTTCTGACGCGCTCTGTTTGCAGACTTTTTTCTCCAGGCTGAAACTTTACACTCGGTCACTGCATCACAAGGGGGGCCAAAGTGCGTGGCAGAAAACGATGCATTGTGTATGGTGAAATGTCATCATCAAACGGATGCTGTTTTCCACATCTGTACGAAGCAGGCATGAGCCATAATGCGCCACCCTGTTCAGTTTGCATGTTGCGAATTTTGTACTAGTTTGTTAAAGCGACGTTCATTTGTGCCAGCGAGCGAGCGAGAGAGAGTTAAAAACTTGTTTGTCACACCACTTGCGTGTTTGCCAGTAGCAAAAATCTCCCTTAGTTTCGCTGCATAATTGATCGCCCCACATGATATCCAAGACTGCCTCAGCACGAGCAGAAATATGAGGGAATATGTATATCGATAAAGAAAAAACTTCTTCTGGTTGGAAAAAAAAAACCCTGTGGGAATTGGCAATTAATCATCGGCGGCGGCAAATCGTTATTTGTGGCTGGTGCTGCTGAGGGACGGGATCGAGAAGAACCTTACCTATTAGAAGCAGTAGGAGTAGGAGGACAAGTAATTTTTTCCCCCTCCGTACGTCTACAGCATGCACCACACGTAAAAGATCTTCGGCGCGGACACAAGGTGCATGTGCACAGCACAAACACCCACCCACACGCACACACACACACACACACACACACACACACACATACACACACGAGTGCGTCCTCCATTTCGCACGCGCGCTCGTTCCCCGTCAGCTGTATCACGTACATGCATCCGAGCCTCCCGGACAAGTAACAGCATCACCGGAGTGCTTGATCACTGATATGCGAGAGCTGTTTCGTCCCTCGGATTTAGCCTGAACACTTGGTTTTCCGCAACCGGGGTCGGGGTCTCTCCCCAGTTCAACCCACTTTCTACAGAGATACGTACGTAGAATCCGATTATTTTCCTCTGGCGCGTGCAGGCGATAACTTTAACTAATTCAGATTGAAATTCTGGCTGCATTCTTCTCCTCCTCCTCCTCCAATCTACTTCAGATACGCCACGCTGCACATTTTAATCGGGTCTCCTCACTCTCCTCCCTCCCGAATAATCTCTCCGTTTGATTAATTAATCACCTCTCAGGTACTGCGTTATTTGCGCGATCTGTCGGTTGTTGTGTGCGCGCGCGTGTGCGTGTGCACCTGTGCGCATGCGTGCGTGCGTGCGTGCATAGGGGCTGCTGCTAAAGGTACGCGATGAAGCATTAATCACGCACGGTGTTTTAAATCTAAGACGGGGCCACAAAAAGAGCTGGAGGAAGAACGGGTACGTAATGTACGCCTAAAACACAAAAAAGGCTTTTCCGGCGGCGAAAGATGAACGAAGCAGCAGAAGCAAATTGGAGCGTCTATTTGTTAAGCACACACACGATATACATACGTACAGACGGACAGACAGACATTGTGCGGCCACGCACAAACGCGCTCGGAGACAAAGGACAGATTAGAGTGAAAAAGCACAAAAGCTTCCTCATACAGAACACTTTTTATTCCACAGCCAACGTCGGTCCAAGCAGTTTGCATAAGCAACTAAGTGTCGGTCAAGGACGCGCCCAAGTGACTCTACGAGACCAAAAAAGGTCTTCCGTTAGTGTTTCAATAAAAAGGCCAAGGTTCATCGCACCCTATTATATGCAGAGAGAGTTTTTTTGTCGGTGCAATCGACCATAGGTAAGTCAAGCGTCACAGGGATACACGCTGAATGCTCATAAATGCATACACTGCAGTGCAGAAGTGAGCGACCCCCGGCTCAGTTGTGGGAAATCAAGGATGCGATTTTTCTTTTTTAAATCGCCAGCTATCGTTTTGACTACGCAGTTTCGAGCAACAGTGAAGAAAGTAACCTAAACTACTAAGGCCTCAAGCTTTGCAACGTTGTAAAAAGGGTCTGCGAAGCTGCAGCATTCAGAAAGTTCCGTCTTGTCATGTCAGTAGCCACCGAGACCCAGTACACTAGCACTACATAGACAAAACTTCTAGCGCCGCCTCGAGTATGCAATTTTGTCCAAAAGCGAAGTGAATAACTTAAACTACTAAGCCATAAGCTTAGCTAAGGCGTAAAGAGGGTCTGTGTAGCCGCAATGGTACTGTGCAACGCACAGCTACGTACGCGTGTACGTGTACCGGGCCCAGTGAGTAGCAGGGAACAGAGCAAGGACTTTAGGCCCGAATCACATATAGTCCGACACAGGCAATTTGCGTAGAGAGATGTCCTTCTCCGTTCATAAGGCGTGCTTGAGAATGAGCAAAGTTATTGTCATGTTGTGAAACCTGACGTCGATTGAGCTGTATTCAGCCTTCGGGCTGGCTTAATAATTAAGTAGTCCGACCGCAGCTGGGCACGTATGCTCTGGGCCTGCCTGGTCTTTGAGGTTCGGCGAGGCTGCGTAGAACCGCAAAAGTAGGCCTTGCAATTTTCCACCGACGTTTCTCTCACTCTCGAGAGCATGCAGCTATCACTTACGTTGTACAGTACGAAGAAGGTAGATCGCGTCACAGTAAATAAGTCAGGACTCTCCGAATTTAAAGTCGGATAAAACCCCTCCAGCCATTCTCATGTGGGGGAGAGCGGAAAGAACGAAATCTGACAGATTCTTTCCAAATGTTCCCCTCTCTCAGATTGCGCTGCTCTGGAAAGCATAAAGAACTTACAGCAAGAGCCTCATATAACTGACTCTAACAGCGCCTGCCAGCCAGCCAGCCAGCCAGCCAGCCAGCCAGTCAGCCTGCCTGCCTGAATGCCTGCCTGAATGCCTGCCTGAATGCCTGCCTGCCTGCCTGCCTGCCTGCTGCAACTGCCAGGGCGTGCCTGAGAGCGTCAGGACGAGTACACACGTGTTAGCGCTGTACTGAAGGGCTTGATAACCAGAGTGCAGCGACTCACGAGGCTCTTACTGTACCCAGTGGAAACGTACGACGACTAACACAATAGGAGCAAAAATACCTTTTTCGGTGTTAATAATAAATGACAGCACGCCATATACCTGAGTAGCGTCTGAGTAGGGGGTCTTGGAGTCGTCTCTGATGGCCATTGACCGGAAAAGCCCGTCGGCGGAAACGGATGCAGACGACGATGGCTCCGGAGAACAAGATAGGAGGCCTACACTCTCCTCCATCTCGGTCTTCATCGCTTCAAAAGGCATCAATAATTCGGGAGAGCTCATATAGTCACACTGTTTCCTTCCCCTCTTTTTTATTGGATAGGAAGCCGACTTCTGAGAGCTTTCTTCTCTTCACCCCGGAGGGCATAAAGGTACGCGTAAGCGCGATTTCATTCAATTTTGCTCTTGGTTCACTCAAAAGCTATATGAAGACGAAGGCAGAGTCTATCCCATGAAATAATGCGATGTTGCTGAAGTTTACACGTTCGATGTTTGCTTTACTTCAGCCAGTTATACACTTTACACACACTTTTGTTTCGCTGCTCCGGTTTCTTCGCATGCACTTGCACCACTCGGATTCAGGCCGCACTGCAAGCCAACTGCGCAGACAACGTTTGCTTTAATTCTTTCAGCTCTATTTTTTTGCACGCAATTACAAAACACACAAACACACAAAGATAGTCAAGTCAGACAGACAGTTAGACCCACTCAAGAATTCCTCTGGCGCTTGGCTTAATTCAAGAAAAGTCTTGTTCACACGCACACAGTTTGTCTTTCAACACACACACTCAGACGAAAAAGTTTTCCTATTTAAACAACGATTGTGGTGCTCTCGCGTGCACACTATTTCCTCTACTTCTTTTCCTCTCCTACAGGCACGCGATTTCTGTGGTTGTGTGTGAGGGAGTTGATCTTTTTCTCCTACTGAGACGACACTATTTACATACTGATGAGATGAAGCCCCTGATCGCAGCTCGCCAGCTCAGAACACCCTTGCTCTTCGCTCGGTTTTTCTTGGCTCACAACTGTTCAAGACGAAGAAGAAGGACTCTCACACGTGCACAAAGTTTCGGCTTTTCCACAAACACGGGCGTTGATGCCGGCGAATTCTTCCTGGCAAGTCACAACCAGAGTTCCTGTCTCCGAGATCACTATGAAGCGAGCTTTGGACGATCGGTCCAGAACTGAGGAAGAGACGTATCCACTTGCACCGCCAACATCACCACAGTTAGGCAAGCGGGAGGCAGCGGGTACCGCTATTCTTGAAGGGATCGTCGACCTCTGGCAGGATTCCATAATACGTACGCACAGTGTGCGTCATACAAAAAGGAGCGCGGAGGACAATCGCCATTCAAGCCGGCTGATTGGGCTCGAGTGCATGCTTTTATTTGGTCGGGGGCAAAAATACTACGATGTGACTTCTGACATCAGGTGCACGCATCTTTGTGGCTCATGGGATGACGCAGGACAACGGTTCTGTTTACGGCAATAGCGTGATGTGTAGCGTTGGCTGCCTGCCATTCACATACGCGCGACGGCTGCTGCTGTGCTGTTGTTGCCGTTGTTGCGGGCGGGCGGGAGGGTGGCTGTGCCCGTGCCCCTGCCTGTGCATGCGTGTGTCCTTAGAAGTTCCGGTTGAGGCATTCTCGTGTACAACGCCCTCCTCCTCCTCCTCCTTCCCCCCGTCCCTCCTCAGCCGACAGCAGACACTCGAGGTGTTCACGTGCAAGCACGCATGGCAGCAATTGCGCGCACGCTTTTTGCGTAACGTCGTGTTCGTGTGCCCCGTGGGCTGCGGTAGCGGGTTCTTCTTCTTCTTGTCCTTGTACTTTGAAATATGGCAGGTAGTAGAGATGAACTCTTGCGCGCGCCCGGAGGCGCGCGCGCTGTTGCTGTGCCTCTCGTCACTCTGCTTTAAATTACCGCGGTAAAAAAGGAGGGCGAGAAATAGCGGTTTTATGGAAGAACTTCTCGTCTCAATGGCCTCAGGAAGGCTGCAGAAGTAGCGATTACGTTTGTGCGTGCTTTGGTTCGAGAACTCTACTGCTGCGCTGTAACTGCAAACAAAGTCTGAGGCCTCATTTCCTGCAGCTCATGGTTGATGATTGGCTCAGTTTTAATGTTGCACGACTCCAAATACTCTCATGTGGTGCCAACAATTGAGGGGTCCCGATCATAATCGATGGCGCATGCAAGGGAGGCCCCGGCTGTCCAGGCCTGTTGACGGTCAAACAGTGCTGCCAAACATGCACCGTTGGATCGCCTGTCTCCTCCCATCAGGTGTGTAACAGTTACGAGTACATCACGTGGCAGTGGTAAAGCGCACGAGCAATAGAGGCTTCCACCGTGGAGCCTGAATGCCGCTCAATGAGCGACCGTTAGTTAAGGCGATTCAAGTTTTTGTGGAAAGTAAGTAGCAGCGGCAGATTGTTGAAATAAGAGGAAGGGCACGATTGCAACGGTTGATTAAATAATTACAGTAGTTGGTGGCCTAATGCTTGGATCATGTGAACATATTTGAATGCCAAAGGAAATAGAGTAACATGGCAGAGCCACATGTTGCAAGATTCAATGCCATGTACTTATTCTTCTGCGTCCTCAAGGATAGGGCCGATCAACTCCTCGTTCAAGCAGTTGAGGTGTATGAAAGAAGCCTGCTCGATTAGCTCAATCTCGTGGGCTCTTCCGCAGGACTTTGACACCACTTATGAAGGTTTTTGTGAGGCACATTGGCAAATGCTATTCTTAGAGCGTGTGTGAGCTACTGAGCGACAGAGAGAATTATCATGCACATCTTTTTTTTAAGGGGCTCCAAAAAGATTCACAAGAATAATATATTGAGATTCTCTACAGATCTCACTCTAATGAGTCTCTAGGGATTTTCTTGGGGAAGCGTCTAGAAATGACGTCTAGACAACGACGAGCGAGCGAGTCTCTAGTTAGTAAATTTCTTAAGACGCGCAAAGACGTCCAGAATCTTGTTAACCTATTCTCTCTTACCCTTCCTCACAAGTAGTAGAATACCCTAGAATTGTCTTAGCAAATCAGTGCTTACACAAGCATCCATGACCAGTGTAAAAGTCCCGCTTAAGAGGAATACAAGACATTGGGCGGGTGCCAAACTAAGGAGATGCATCTCTGAGCGAGTTTAATCCAACAATAGTCTTTGTGAGAGCGGTGACTGTACATAGACAGCACCCACACGATCCGTAGGGGTGGGAAGCCCATGAATTCAATGATTAAATGATTGTTTATAAGACCATGCGAATATTTTTATTTTATCTCACACACATAAACACATTATTCACGACTCGTATCTCGTAAATCATGGATGAGAAAGAGCGGAGTTACATAACGTAAAGAGCAGCAAAAAGAGTAATGCCTCTGCAAGCTCATGCTGTCACCTGGAGTGAGGTGCGTGATTTGTGGGCCTGCCTGGACCTCCGTTGCATCTTGGCTCTGTTAGAAAAGGGCCCTCCCATCAAAATACGAGTAAAAGGGGGGGACCGATACCGGCTAACCACTAGCTTATTATGGATGATATCAAATGAGCCACATCCTATTATGGCGCGGTGGCTGGCTGCATGTGATGCGAAGAGGGATTCGTATGCAGTAGCATTGACTCGCCTCCTCCTGCAGCAACAACGGACGTACACTTCTAGCTTGCTGGTGCTGGTCAGGCCCAGGAAGACCCGTACCAGGACCCGTCCCGTACCAGAACGCCTGCCTGACCTGAAGACACGAGGAGTGGACACCGTTGAGCTTTCAATGTGACTGCTGACACAGAGGCCACCGACGATTGTCTGCACTGCACGCCTGTGTGTGCACGCAAGAGAGACGCGTGTGTATGACAACGTAGAAAATAGTGCAGGAAGTTATGACTGCCAGAACGATTCTGCGAAAAGTGGTGCGCCTCAATTGTCTTATAGCTTTGTGAGGCCCCCAGATCTGTCCTTGAACCATAATGGGGCAAAAAAAAGAAGTACGAGACAAAAAGAGGTAAACATAAAAAGATGTATTCTTGGCATTGTACATATACAGTATGTAGCACTCATGCAGTTTACTGCGTAGCACAATGCGCATTTGTATTTTCACAGAAATGCGATGCAGGCGGTACAATGTAGTAAAGCAAACAATTTCCCTGAGTAAACAAATGACATACTATGCAAAATCGAATGTTTTGCATAGTAACCAGAAATTTTAGTCACGAACGTTAACTTTTAGTCAATGGTACCAACTTCTGCATATTAGTACATTGGTGACAGTACTTTATGAGTACTATTTATAGCAGTCGTACCGAAGAAATATTTCAAAACAAGGCTGATCTGGCAAATACACATGGTTCGTAGGTACTCGTTAGGAGCAAATGGTCCAGTTTTTTGGCTGTAGGATGTTTTGGGCTGAAATAGTCGCAAAGTTATTTGTACAGTGATGAAGTCTCATCTGTGACGGGGCCAGGCAGGCCTAAGTTTTGAGTGAACTAAGAGTGCCACACGTTGGTGCACAGGTTAATTTACCAAAAAATTAGCAATGATGTTCTTGGGCAAGTTGTTGATCTCTAGGCATTTTGATGTTCAGAAAATTGGCAAAGTAAGCAAAATTGTAAGTTGCGGCAAGAACAAGGATACTTAGCTTCGCGATCTCGCAATCCACACTTTACAGTCGTTGTCACACTGTTGTTTGTCACACTTTACTGAATACGTACGAATTAGCTTTTTGGTGCACACCTTCAAGAGCCTGTCACAGCAGTGCGACTCAAGAATAACATGACCAGGAAGGAGAGGGAGGCTCTGTGCTGAATTCGTATGAAGTTTTACCTTCAAAACACTAATTAATGTGGGGTTTTTTTCCAGAACTTTGAAAAGGATTGTGCGAGGCCAACCTGAGAGGTGCTAGCACGGTCTCTTTTACAGCAAGTACGCGTTGTTTTAGGCAAAATGAAGAAACTGAGCTGAAGAAAAGGGTTCAAAACTTCACTCTCATGACCTTTTTAAAAGCCGTCTCCTTTAAAGAGGTGTAATTTAAAAAACATTTTAAAATTTGAGCAGAGGAACTACTATAACTTTGGAAGCATCAACCTCCCATTTGAGAACTATATGTTAGGTGGAAGTCTCGTCTCCGACCTGCTGGCTTAGTAACGTTGCAGACTAGCAACCAGCATACGTAGCAGTCAGTGCATTGTGACGTTGCTCCAAGATCGACAACGCTGCAAAGCACTGTGAGACTAGAGAAAAGATACCAAATCAGTTTTGCTCCATCTTGTATTTGATGGTATTTTCCGAACCATCAGCTGACTTTAACGCACTCCAGTGCACTTGGTAGCACCTCCACCTACTTTCGGCCTGGATGCTGACCAGTGCGTAAACCATGTACAGCTTCACGTACCCCTTGCAGCCTCCTCCATTTCTTTGCAACCTCACTGAAGGAGGAGGCTGAAGAAGCGCACGGAGCACGACAACTTGGGTACACGGTTTTGCAGCGTACTACAACAAAATGACAAACTTGCTGCTAAAACCGAGCCAAGAGCGGCATTCAGTACTTAACTCCCAAAGAATCGGGAGTAAAACCTCAAAAGTCGGCGCTAGGACTTGCAATTTGAATTTTGAACCCATTCGCACGCTTCACTGAGAACACTTTTTTAGGCGGTATCATGCGCTTCATACACGACGACTCGGACCGATAGATATCGGAAGAAGCATTCGTGGAAAAAGCGTCGGCGCAAAGAAAAGACAAACTTTCCCGCCTACACTTTCTTGGAGAATTTCAGCATGTAACACAACATCTCGTTCATGTTTCTTGGCATTCTTCAGAAATCGATTCCGTGCCTGTCAAACCAGGGGAGACTGTGAAAACATCTCGATAATTCATGTCTCCATTGCGGATGCTGCGTATCCAGTACAAAGGCACGCGTGCCTCTTCGCACACACTATGGACAATATTGGTTTGGCTGAAGAAGCAACGAAGTTGCGCATTTCTCATGTTTGTATAATGTATAGCGCGAGTGTTTGACTTAAGGGTAACACAGTTTCTTCGGCCGCAGTCACGTACTGTAGCCTAAGTCAGTACATAGGTAACGAGTCGTTTTTCTGGCTCCTCGGGTATCGTGATTGTTTCTGTTCGTGCATACTCGCACATGCGCACAGCACGGATTGCAGTACTCTGCACTGTGGTGCTACGTAGAGGATAATGACTCCGCGACACGCGCGATTTTTTTTTTGGCTTCGCCATAAAGACTTCTAGCGAGAGAGTCCCTTTTGTGGGTTCGTCTCACGGATGCAAAAAGTTTTGCCAATCTGGCCTGTCCACGCACACACACACGCACATGCGCGTGCGCTCGCACATACGGGAGACCGCAAACGTCTCGGAAAAAACATTAAGTCCTCCTTTTCGCTCCTCTTTTTTTGCACTTACAATACTCTCGTACGGTCGACGCTTAGTGATATGTACACGCTGGAATTCTTGCAAAAAAAACCCCACCCCTAGCTGGGAACGGTTCTGACTATCTAAGTCAGGCTGGCCCAGATGTTTTAGATCTGATATGATAGCCTGAACGTCGAGCCATGCATATGCTGTACAGTACTTTTCAGAGAGTCTTGTACTGTCACGTACACGAAGCATCAAGAAGCTACCACAGTGTGTACGCACCTCAGCGCACTCTCACGCAACCTAGTGTTTAGCAAGCTTGACTCATTCATAATTAGAGACGTCCAAAATGTGCCAAACCGCGCCATACCAGCAAAATTCTTTTTCCACCGCCTCCAGTTGTAGAAAAAGGTACTCTTTCCAGGACCTGGAAATGCCCTAACTTTGTCATATTGGACTCTTTCCAGAATTAGAAAATCTTGGCTTTGTTTGGGGGTGAAATGAAAAAAGCCTCCACTAGATGGTGCTTTTTTGCATATTTTGGGCATCTCCATCATAATACAGTGGTGGAGTGGCACGCGCACACACGCGGAAAATGCAATCATGGTTCTGCGCATGTAGTAGCACTGTCACATATCCTTCTTGCCGGACTCTGGAGGATACGATGCTTACGATGAGTACAGCTTAGGCATGGCAACGTTGTCACTTTAATCTCGTCGTCTGGAGCGAGACAAGTCGCAATTGTGCAAAATGCCCGCATGGGAGCAATAAAAACCGCACAAGAGACACAGAGGCCTCTTGCAAAAAGCGCCACGAGCTCGTTCACGAACACCCACACATCTGATCGCGCAATGTAAGAGTGACGTTGCTGGCAAAAAAAATTAATGATGGTTTGTCCTTGCTTCTCACGCTTTTTGCGTAGCAGTTGCTGTTGCCGAGCGGAGATTTGCATTTTTTGGCCACCCTCAGCTGACTTCTACTGCCTTGAAGTCGTGCTTCTCATAACAGAGCACTGAGTCCTTTCTCTCTCTCTCTCTCTCTCTCTCTCTCAGTGCCAAGTGAATGCAAAAAAAGTAACTGTGTACTAGTTTCTTAAGATTCTCGTCGCTGATGAGTGACTTCTGCCTCGCTATGTCTCTGCCAAGAGTCCGCACTGTTGTGAGCAGAATGTGCGATGGCAAAAAATTATTGCTTTACAGCAGAAGGTCGTTAGCAAAAAGTAACGATGGCTGCATAAAAGGCCGATCGCAGCCGCTCATGCTGTGTTTCACGTCAGACTTCCTCGAATTGGCACTCTGACGATAGTCATTTTCCTTAGTCACCAAAGGGCCTTTGCTTTATCGGCTTAACTTTTTTCGTTTTAGACGTTTTTTTTTCTTCTTCAGACAAAAGGGGTCAAGATCTACGGGCCCACTCAACTTTACGACCGACGTGCAGTACTTAAGGTGGGCCCCTCGCACTGCCTACACCGGGCATGGAAAACGACGAAAAGAATCGAGTGTGAGGAGAAGGTGATGACTTAAAAAAATGTTCATGGCCAGAAAAAAAGCCAAGTTCATAACACAATTAAGGCTACAGCTTAAGTCGCACGCAAAATTGTTTCCCCACCGTCTCTCTCAGTCATTTCCCGCTCTCTTTCTCTCTCAGTCAGTCATTACGCCAAGTATCATCATCATCATCATCATGATCCAGCTCCTCCTTCACACGGCCTGTTTGCGTTTGGCTCTGTAGAAAAATCTCTCCTCCTCCGCTTATTAAGGCCCGTTTTCTCGTGTGTCATTTTGCCCGGCCGTAAAAAACACAATTGCAAGTGCAGCAGCAAGAGCAGCAGCGACAGCGACAGCAGCGGCGACAGCGACGCTGACTGCGGCGGCTGCGGCGGCTGCGGCGGCCTAGGCGGGCCTTCCTTCCGGCGGCGCCTCTCGATCGCTCCGAAATTGCTTGATGGGGCATAATTCCTCCCCCTCCTTTTTTTTTTCGTAGCGCGCACGCATGCGCGTTCAGGCCTAGGCACTGCGCGCACGCGCGCAGACACTTTTCGCAAATTCGCTCTCCCCTCCGCATGCTGGTGCCGCCTGGAGAAAAAGGGCATTAGGACCAGGAAACAAAAGTCCGAAGGTGTCATTTTCGAGAACATTGTGTTGGCGGTTTAGGCAACAAGTCTCGCCTTCAGAGGCAACAACGTATGAAGAAACTTCCTTCGGTTTTTTATTCTTTGCTAGGCTTCATAGGCTGTGTGCGTGTCTGTGTGTACAAATCAGTTCTCGTCTGGCTCCATTGTAGTATACAAAATTGCACACGGTAAATGAGGAGGGGGGGAGGGAGGGAGGGAGGGAGGGAGGGACGGGGGAGGGGGGAAAGAAAAGGGGCACGCATTTTATTTGACGGCCGAAATTGGACTTTCCATTCTTGCTACGACGACGACGCTGATCGGATGGTGGATGAAATATTGCTGACTTTTCACTCGGGACAGCAGTAAAGTCTTTTTTTTCGTGAAATTGTGGAACTTCTCTCTCCTCTGAGTAGTAGTGGTTTGCTTCGTCTTTCTTCTCTGGTGCTTCTGTGTGCGTCTTCCTCAGTCTTCCCTCTTTTCTTCAACGCAATTTCTGCCGAACAAGATGTCGTGTAGTTTTTGCAACCCAGTCAGAAAGAGGAACGGGAGGCATCTGAAGAAAAAGAAGAGGGAATTGCGAGCAGTTTAGTGCCATAAAGACAAAGTCTCTACTTTGTCTCGTCGTCTGTCTTCTCAATACGGCGAGCACACACGCTAGGCTGACTTCTTAGGAACAACTCTTCGTCTTCTCTCAAATGGAAAAGTCTGGCAAAAACTATGACTAAAAGCCATTTATTCTTGTAGTGACCACATACGCTCGTAACTCTGCTCCGTCCTTAGTTTGCTGCATTCTTCTGCTGCTATGTGCTACCTCCCCGTGCCGGGTGGCGGCGCCCGGAGACATCCCGACGGTTCAGTACCTGTGGTTTTTGGCATTCCTGGAATAGCCAGCCGATCCCAGTCTCAGCACAGGGCTGTAGACGTGGAAGTTTCCCTCCTACTTTCTCGTTCACGCCACGTACTTAAGCCGCGGTACTTAAAGCGAGACTTACCCGTAACAGCACCACAGGGGAAGCAGCTTGTTGGCACGTGCCAAATGCAAGAAATCTCGGCAGCAGAGGTGAGGAAAAGCCTCGACTCCGTTCATCGGTCCCACTGCAGTCAGTGTCCACGAGGTACACGTGCGTCAGCCACGAGGAGTGAGACATGTGGCGGTAGCCCGGGCCCAGGCGGACCAGTGTACCAGTGCCTGTACCAGTGCCTGTACCAGTGCCTGTACCAGTGCCTGTACCAGTGCCTGTATCAGTGCCTGTATCAGTGCCTGTATCAGTGCCTGTACCGGTGCCTGTACCGGTGCCTGTACCGGTGCCTGTACCGGTGCCTGTACCGGTGCCTGTACCGGTGCCTCTACCCGCCCAACAGCACCCTGAGCCCAAGGTATTGGGAAAGCTGAGAACGACCAGGAAAATTTCCTTCACGCGTCAACTGCAATTCCTCTTCCCATCACGAATCTGGTGACTAGACAAATGCACCCTTCTCATCAGACTGCACCTTTTGCCTTGTGTACATTTGGTACACGTTTGCCTCCTCTGGCAGACGTACGAACGTTTTCATCCGCGGGGAGGAAAAAAAATACGCCGCCAGACATAAATTGTATCTGCCATGGCTCGAATGTCTACTTCGTATCGATTGTCACACTCGAATACACATTCACCGACCCTACGCAGTACTAGACCTACTAGGGTTTTTAACTCGACGCGGCTGTCTCCAAGAGGGAGGGGGGAGAAGGTCTGTCCGCCGGGGAAGTCGTCGCCGTCGTCGCCGTCGTCGCCGTCGTCGTCGTCATCAGTCAGGGTGTTGGGGATAAAAAGAGAGGGGGAGAGAGAGAGAGAGAGAGAGAGAGAGAGAGAGAGAAGTGTAGCAGTGGCAGCAGCGGTGAATATTGCCAGGGCGGAGAGTGAAATGCTACATGTGTGCGCGCGTAGTAGATAGAAGTGATCGATAACGCAGTGAGTCATGTCAGATGATGACGAGGGCAGTAAAGTGTAATAGCGAGCGCTGTCTGCATACAATACGTTACTGCACACTAAGCCCGATCTACTACGAAATCTGATTTCCATTTTTTTCTCTCTCTTACCCGATTTCTGTCTTCCTCATTGGAAAACACGTTTTATACCTCCTGCTTACGGCGGCTGTGAAGTGGCAGTTTGGAGAAAAGTGTCAATTCATCAGCATTGAGAGGGAGGAAGAAGAAGAAAAATAAAACTTGGTCCAAGACGTCGACGACGTCGACGTCGACGACGACGGTGACGGCGACGGTGACGGCGACGGCGACGACGACGACGAACCCTGACAGATGACTCCTCCACCGTGGAAGCGGTGAATCATCATCATCATCATTCTCAGATAGATCGGTTTCTTCTTCAGCTGTGATTCGCCTTCAAGTAATTTTCTCGGGAGAAATGGCGTCAATAATTCTTTGGAAAAAAGCAGACGGTTCCTCGTACACTTTGTGCAGGGTCTGGCCACAAAACAGAAGCCAAAGGCTGAGGCAAGATTTGGCTGACAGGAAAGAGATTGGGGGAGAATATTGTTCTACTGGGGGAAGGAGGGGACTCTGACTCATTTGTTTGAGGTCCCGAGATTCGTATGTAGTGGCAGCTCTATGTACTTCGTGCCTGAGTGCTCCTCGCACGCCCCCGAGAGTGTGTCCAGGAGAGACATGTGCGCGTAGCCGTCCGCATGTTTACCAAAGCAGGCGAGTAGCTTCAGGTATGGTAAATAGCATTATTCCTAAGTGAAGGGCTGGGCTTTGATTCCGCGGCAATAAAGCAATAAATTACTTCAGGGATTTATGGACTTTGCATTTCTCTTTGACTTCGGTGAAGAGAGAGAATTTGTGAATGATATGATAATCTTGGAGCTGTCTTATGACGAGAAAGATAAAAGCTGCTGCGGCAGAGAACGCGATAGGCATTTCCTTTTGAAGAATGTTGACCTCGAATGCGTTTTTCTGTGGCACAACTTATCTGATGTCGGGCAATCTCGACTGTAGGAGCTGTGTGACCGTCATTGCACGTTTGTCCGTACATCAGGGGATAGCGTGAGCGCACCCTAGTGCGTCGACAGTGATGTCCTAAGTCAAAAGGACCTACTTCACACATAATAAACTTTCAAACGTGCAAAACCATGGAAATAGCAACTTTCCTCATACTGCAGCGCCACCAACTCTCCCTGCGTCGTTGCAAACGCTGAAGCCTTATTACTTTAAGTTATTCACTTCACTTTTGGACAAAATTGCACATTTAGGGCGGCGCTGGCGATTTAAATGAAAAATTACTACATACCCGCGATTTTCCGCTACTGAGCTGGGGGCGTTCAATTCTGCACGCCAGTGTGGGTATGTACATACATATGCAACTGGGATACCTCGGAGTGAATGGAAGGTAGGTAGGTATGAGGAGAAATAAAGGTTCATTGCTGATTTGGAGCAAGTTATAGCGACTCATCTCGTTGATTGTTGGTTTACTTAAAGGATGTGCTGAGCCAGGAGAGGGAGAGCGAGAGCGTCGAAGGAGAGGAAGAGACGTCATTTCGCAAAGTAGTCATTCTCTGGGTGTGCAATCATTGGGAGTGCCAATAAATATGAGCTTTGAGCCCGGGGCAGCCATTTCTCTCTCTCTCTCTCTCTCGCCTTCATTCCCAGAGGACGGATGAGAAGTGTAGGAAGGAGACCATTAACCATGGTCTACCTTCGTCAATGCAATAAGACGTCCACTATCTTCTCAGCAGTTGTTGCTGATCTGCGGAGTTGTAAGAAAGGTAGCAGTAGTTTAGAGGTCTAGGAGTTTAAGGCTGATTCACACTAACGCTCTGGGCACGCAGTCTGGAGCCTCTGTGAGCCACTCAGAGAAGGATGTTTTACGCAACGCACGCACGTCTACCTATGCACTTGTGTGCACTTCCTACTCTCTCTCTCCGTCACTGCCAAACGAGCATTAATTTCCTGCAGTTTGTTTGAAAGAAAAGTGTAAGTTATAATGACAATGCAGGCCGCAGACAGTTTGACAGGGGGAGAGAAATCCTCAGGCGAGAGAGCGTGAAACCCCAAAATTAGCCGGACAGATGGAAATCACCCTTTGAAACTCGGGAAAGCTGAAGCTTCCTGATTGCTCTATCGACGACGTCACCACAGCCTACAGTGAATAAGGACATGTTGGCGGGTTAGCAGCAAGGGCAGTCACTGCGCATGCGCAGTCCTTTGCCGTCAGTGATTTTCGCGGGGAAAGATGCACTGCATACGCTGCACTGACAGCTTTTGGTGTGGAATCTGCGCCTCAAAGCGGTCATTCAGACACTCAAACATAAGATCCAATAGCGTGATCATCTTTGTAACAGCCCATTTTGATGTCGCAGCGTTCAAACTGCTGCGACTCCGGAGAGGGCAGCACGCCAAAACGCCTCATTTTGCTTTTAACGGTTCTTTCAACGAAAATGGCTGCCGTTTTCTGAGGGTTTCCCCGGGATCCCAGGGGGGGGGGGGGCACAACCACGGCCGCCATCCCCGGGGTGCGTTTCGTGCACACATTGTCGTCATCCTCGTGATCCATCACTGCGTTGAACTGCATAGCGCAGGGCAAAGGAAGGACGGAGAGAGAAGGAGGAACGACGAGCCCGAACGTGCGGTTTTGGGCACATGACACCAGGGGGGTCCCGAGATCCAAGGGTCCCCGGACCCCCTCCCCCCTCTTGAAAATTTTAGCCGATATCATTAGAAAAAGCACCAAAAAAGGTGCCAAATGAGGCATGCTGGGGTGGCGACCTCTGGGAGTGGCCTCACTTTGAGGCATCAAAATGGGCCGTGCCGAAGTTGAAATCACATCCTCAAGGTCTGGCTCAAGTGTCTGAATGACGACCGATTTCACATTGAAAGTGAGCCTCAAAACGCTTCAGTTTTGCGTATGCACGCAATCCCCTCGCTTTCCCCCCCAGGGAAATTACTCACCCCAAGGACTGCACGAATCTACGAGAGAATCTTCATTAAGACTTTGGGGCAAGATGCTTGAGGCACGTTTGGTTACTTTTTGTCGTTTCTGCAGCGGCCCCGGGATAAATACGTGCATTCGAAGTGTTTGCGCTCTGTGTATGTTGTCATTGCTGTAGCAGCCGAGAGGAATATTTCTTGGCTGCGCATAAATCGCCTTCAATCGTGCATGAAACTCCGAGGCAAAATATTTCTTGTGGCAGGAATGTGAAGAGCGAGGGAGGAAGAGGTGGCCCACATCCATGCAAAAATGCAATTTCTGCGGATTCGGTTTCGAGGGAAAATATCGTTATCCGATGCTTTGATCTGGATCTTCAAAAACAGAATTCTGGTGAAAATTGCCTCCACTCTCTGCTCTGAAAATTCGGACAAGATAGCAGTCATTTGGAGAAAGAAGAGGAGAAAAAAAACAACTGGATGAGGAGGAAGAGTGTCCAAGGTTCTGTCTTCTCTTGTACTCCCTTTCCGAGATAAACGAGGGAAAATAATGCGTAAGAAAATTCCTAGAATTCCCGGACAGACCTATAACGTACAGAAATCTGTTTTTGTGCAGTCGCAACTTATTTGGCACAGGCAGTCAGATTCTGAGGGCATCTGTCAGACTCAGTGGCCTCCATCCATTTGAGGCGTATGCGTCGTATGGTACGCACAACATTTGCTGCCGTTCACTGTCCAGGAAGAGATTGAAAAAAAAAGGGAAAGATCGCCCTGTAGAAGGAGGCCCCGCAGTACCTGCATGCATGTGAATTCACTTGGCACACACGAAAGCTGCGTGCGCAGGTCGAGAAGCGATGAGGTTCTTAAGCTTAAAAGGAAAAGCGCAAAATGCATATGAACTCGTCATTTCTCATCGTTTTTAATCTCTCTACACGTTGCGAAAGTACAGAGTTCATCACAAGCACAGTAGAGTCTCAGCATAGGCCCAGGTATTACAGCATACAAATGCATACACTTGCTCCAGGCGTAAATCACACTCTTCCGTCAAGGTGCAGAATGTACATGTCATCTTTCCTCACCCTCTGTGTCAACTGCTGTGCTCTCCCTGATTCGTGTACCGGGTGCAGACGATAAAACTGCGCAGGCTGATTTTGAGCGGGACATACTGTTGATTACGCAAGAGACAGAGAGGCCTAAAATTTGTGTACACTGCCAGAGTTTTCCCCACCCCTGACAGCCTCAATAACGCTCCTGTTTTGCACCCAAACTAAGCTGAGGTGCCGTGAAAAACAGAAATTTGTGTGCCAAGCGCCCTTGACGACGTCCACAAAGGAGCAGCTAAGACTTGTTTGTTTGTGGAGAGAAATGCACAAAATTTGGCATGCGCACTGGCGAAGGATCTTGCTCACCGTGCGCAAAGTTTCATGACGATCGCGCAAAAATTGCCGCCGCTATTCAGGGCAGCAGTGGAAGATTGCGCTTCGTCGTCCGCACACGGTACGTATTATACGTACCTTGTGACCTTGCATTGCACTGTGTGCTCACGTGTGACGGGCGCTGTTGCACGCACGCACGCACGCACGCGCGCACGCTCGCGCATGCACATGTCTGTGCACCCGTGCTCGAACTAGCACAACGAAAAGTTGCTCACATCGATGGGTCCAACGCAAACCAAAATGGATAAGGTGTTTTATCTCTGGCATGTGTCACATGATATGATACTTCTACTACGTCTTTTAGACGTTTCAAGTCGACCAGGTGTGGGCGTCTGTTTGTACAGTTTCATTTTTTGACCTAAAATCAATCTGGGCCTCCATGGGACGTCCGCACACGTATGCGCACGTATGGACGTCCACCCATCATGAGAGCAATGCGTGAACCGCCAGCCAGCTCGTCACATTCAGCTGCCTTTGCATTACAGATCGAGTCGAGCTCGCTTTATCGACTTCTCGCCAACCTTCAAGTTCACGCTGCCGCCCGACTGGTGCGACATAATTTGACGTAGTTGGGTGAAACTGGGCATTTGGGTTTGCCCATTGTGACGTGCATTGTCCGAGGAGAGAGAAGGGGAGAGGAGGGAACTGAAGGAGGTCAATGACTCTGGCAAAAAGGGAGCAAAGGCTAATTCTCACGTCAAAAAAGTCGCGAGCAACTGCGGCACTTTGCCAGAAAACACAGGAAAGAAAGAAACGATTAATGCATTTTTGCAAGGTCCGAAAAAAAGGGGGAGATGACGAGACACCAACCAGCAGCAGGTCTCTCTGTCTGTCTCCACCTTGGGCAGAGCTGCGCCCATTTCACCGGGCGGGCAGAAGAGGCTCCCACGGCTCCCACATGGCCGATCCTACCTCTAGTTATTTGCTGGTATGCCTCTCTTCGGGCTTCAGAAATGTACGCAAAACTCAATCTGCTCTTTTACGCTCTGCCAAATTTCCATGGGTGAAATATTGCTCGTGTCATCGACAGAGACCCCCCCTGGTAGTAGCCGCAGTCGTGTACGAAGCCAGGAGCGGCGGGTTCGGTGCCGGACTCGCGGGGGGGGGGGGGGGGGGGGGGGGGGGGGGGGGGGGGGGGGGGGGGGGGGGGGGGGGGGGGGGGGGGGGGGGGGGGGGGGGG
>JAAUXU010026944.1_pt1 | contig 49982 bp, 51 predicted proteins | sample 7278151 | NCBI WGS metagenome assembly JAAUXU01 (sample SAMN14350113, study PRJNA611818) | marine sediment metagenome | isolation source: surface marine sediment (1.8m) | place: French Polynesia: Moorea | collected 2018-08
CCTCACTCCTGCACACAAACAACCCACCGTACCCCCGTCACTCAAGGCAACAACCCCGCGCCCGAACAAAATAATCAATGGCCTGTTCCCACCGCTTTTTTTTTAACACCCTCCCCCCCCCCCCCCTCCCCAGTAGAAGTGTGAGTGTATAGTAAGTGTTTCCGAATATTATGCATAAAAACTTTCTAATTTCTTCTCTGCGTGAGTGGCTCTTCTGCTCGTGTAAAAGGGAAATTGAAAAAGGAAATACAGTACAGGGAACAGCATTTGTTAGCAGCAGCTGGAGGGGTTACTGCTGGTTCATTTCCTCGACACAGAGAGAGAAGATAAGGGCCAAGTTGAAATTGGCCATGTTTAATTAATTCTGTAGGAGAAGAAGAAAAAGAGGATCGAGGCCTCCTTTTCTGTGTGTCTCTCTTCCACTGCTCTTTTTCCTTTCTTCTTCCTCTTCTCTTCAGAGATATCGACAAAACGTGAAGGTCTCTTCTCCCCTTCTTTCTCTGTTGTTCGGTCCCTTCCCCCTTCCTGACTCTGAGGACGTATGTACGGACAGTATGTCGTAGTTTTTCCCCTGGCTTTTTCCCCGAGCCCACGCGATGTCTGTAACAGAGAGAGCATGCCTTATATCCTTTCATTTCGAGACTCTGTCTCCTCAGGGAGAAGAGAAGCCATTTGGAGAAGAGGACGAATTCCGGATAAATTTTCTGGGTGACAAGCGGAGAAGAATCCGAAGCAGCAGCCGGCGTCCTCCTCCTCCTCCTCCTCCTCGTCGTCGTCGTCGTCGTCGTCTGTAGAATTAGCCTAGGGAGAAAGATACAAGAGCGTGACTTTGGAGACCTGGGAGAGAACACAAGGATAATTGTGAGCACGATCGGTATTCTGGCGTTAGTGTACGTTGCAGTGGGAGAACGACGATTTTGGGGGGGCTGGAGAGAAGGGATGGGCTAAAAATGGCGACTATTCTCTTTCTGTTAATATCCCTTCCTCTGTAGCCATATAACATCATCAGACACAGAAAGTCCCTGCTGCTGTTGTGACATCTGATGCTATTTGACAGCAGCCTTGGCGGCGTAGCCACAAGAGTGCCACTTTCTGGCAACCAGCCCAGTAGATTGCTCACATAAACTTAAGCTGTCGTCGCACGACAAAATATGGCTATGTCGACGAGTAGTGAAAGTATACTACAGTAGCGGATGGGAGGGGGGGGGGGGAGATAAAAGAACGGGTCCCCGCAGCTAAACCAATAAGCACACGGACTACTTACTGCATAGAAGCACCCGCTCAATCGGCGGCGACTGCATTATTGGCGGCAGAAAGACGCTTCGTCCAGCGGATGACGTCACAGTGCACCGCCGGCTTGGCCGGGGACAACGGGGATACGGTGTAATGAAAGTGTACAATGCGCTTTGAAGACCTGGACAAATGTACTGCCGAAGACCCGTCCACTGACAAGAGCATTGTCAAATTTGGAAAGGGAGTCACGAACATTAGCTTCTCGCTACTCGATGACGCCTTTGTGGGGGGGAAACTCTTTTGTGTTACCCTGAAACCACTTCAAACCACTGGTGCAAGCAACAACAGCGATTCTGTGGCACTCCCCCCCCCCTCAACACACACTGTGACTGTATTGTGTTGTACTTCACTCTGCTGTTCCGGGCTGTGCTGTACGCGCAGAAGGTACTTGCAAAGTGGAGCGCCTGCTGACAGAAGCTTTGCTTTCCTCCGTCATGCCTATTAGGCAGCCGAGGTCTACCCAAAGGGATGAGAGATGCGCAAGTTGATTAGAAGGCATGCAGTCAACTTCACAGCAGCATCCGTAGTTCTTTCAAAATGTGAGCGAAAATTTTTAGGCTGTCAGACTACTTAAAGCTCGGTTAAGAGAGGAGATGCCTCCTGCCCAAAAAAGGCCGACCATGCTAAAAAGCTTTTGATTCAGCAATGCATGTTCACTCCCGACGTCCTTGGATACAGTGTCCGTACGTACATTCATGCAGCCCTACATAATGTGGAGTCAGGCTGTACGGATGAACTACGTACGCTCGCCCCACAGTACACAGTGCACGTGCGTACAGCAGAAAAGAGTCGAGAGGTTGAAAGAGAAGGCTCGTTGGGGGCGCAACCATTAGTGGGTGAAAAGTAATCAAGTTATGGAAGAAGCATGTTCAAGCCTTAGGACGTTGACAAATGAATTTTGCTCTCGTGCTCCTGCTGCGCCAGCAGCTCTGGCTCTACAGTGGGAGAGGTGGCAAGAGAGTTGAAAACACCATCATCAGTTTAAGCAAATGCCTGGCATTCTCTCTCTCCTTTCCTTTTCGCTACTATTTGTCTCCAGCAAGTCTCACCACTTCCAGGGCACGTCAACGTGTTCCACACACTGCCGTCGCACGTCCCACTGTACATGCACGCCTTCCTCCTCCGGCCAGTCAGGCGGGGCCACGCAGACAGTGCAGAGGGCATCGCATGCCAGGCGACGCCGCTCGATATGTGGGATGCAGTCATAAGGGGCTGAGCGACATTTCACGCACAATTTGTTGGGAGGGCAACTTTACCGCATTATCTCACTCAAATTAGGGGGCGCGACCCAATAAATAACCCGCAGCCTCTTTGCAATATCTCTTGGCAAGCAGAGACGTCTGTAAAAACGATCCCATAAATTTGGGGAGGGATGAGGTGCTGTAACGAGAAAATTGTCCCCTTTATTCCTTCTGCTATCCTATTCTTATTCGGAGGGGGTGGAAAAAAAGGAGGGGGCAGCTGATGTAAGTTGCCTCTCAACAATCCATACAGCATCCCATGATAACGACCTTTTTAACATATTAAGAGCTCTCGCAGTCATTTCCCAGCTCAGCACCTTCGGTTGTGCTGCTCAGCTCCACTATGAAGCTGGGTAAGCCTGATGGCAATCGCAGCACCTGAAGCTCAACCTTTGCTGAGACGTCCTGGCTAATGCCAGATTTGTTTTTTCACTCCACCCCTCCCGACATTTCTGCTCGGTCCGGCCGGGCGTACAAACGGACGTACAACAATCCGACAAACACGCCACTCAAATGCTCCTTTTTCCCCACCCTTTTGGATCAAGGAAGGAAGGAAGCCGCACCGCCAGACAGCAGTCAAGTACTGCAGCAGCAGCACCAGCAGGGGCGGCAGCGCCAGCACCAGCACCAAGAGGACCAACGTGAGAAGAAAGCCCCAAGATTGATGGCACTCCAAATCACGAGCAAGTTTGTCTCGCAAGGAAAAAAAAAAAAAAGAAAGCTGGGAATAGTTGGAAGGGGGTGAAAGTGGCCACCACGCCCTCTAGTAGTATTTTTGTGGAGGGAGAGCGAGCGACGCCTCAAATGAAATGAAATTGCTCGAGACCATGGGTAGGGGAAAGAAGGGGAAGGCGGACGAGACGGGGGGGAGATCCGGGATCCTGCACTAAGAGACAGTCCTGGCAGCTCTGAACAACAGCCAATTGTCAACGACTAATGGAAGAACGTCTTGAATTTCTATCACGCGGGGAGAAAGAGGAATTCCGGAATGTTTTACTTAGCGCCAAATTGGTGGATGTTATTGCGACAGGTGTGAATGGAGGAGAGGAAAGTCCGGAGGAGAAGAGGGTGCCTAAAGCACTGACCCATTCGGGCTGGAGTAGCAATAAGGTTAGAATAATTGATATATTGGCGACCAGGGGCAGCTCGACACCTTTTGTTGCGTTACCTTTAGTTTTGTTCATTTATTTATTTTTGGTCCTCTCGCTCATAAGCATTTGAACGTTCACTCGATTACCCGAGTCCTGCTCATGCAAGCATTAGCTCCGACGGGACCGTTCTGTAATGTACCACTATTCATTTCTGCATGCGATGGGCGATCAGTCATCCTGATATTGCAATTTAGCAACTGAGGGGGGGGGGACCTGTTCTCTCTCCCTACTGCCTTCAGTGGACTTCCTGCGTGTTGCTCCTTGCAGGCAGGCGTCGTCCCTGCACTCGCACCTTTTGCTGCAGGGAGTGCGATCTTGTGGTAGTTTTGACTGCAACAGCTGACAGACAGCAACTTTCACGTTCTGTTACGTTGCTGAATTTCGCAATGCTGAGGAACACGTAGAGACATAGAGTCTGGTCCATTCGAAAGCAGTGAATGGCAAGTTCATTGAAACAACGAATCACGGCTACTAAGACGACTTGAAGTTATATTTTAGCAATACAAACCTGTACTCCCCGCAGAATATTGAGCAGACACCCTGGAGCCAGACTTAAATGGGCTTGATGGTTCATTCTTGGGCCTCAGGCCTAAACCCATCTGCTCCCAGGCCCACGACACTTTTAAAGTCAGGCATACTGTTCTCTTACGGTGACTCTATATGAAGCTGTGCTGTGCATTATTGAAAATGTCGTCTGACAGCTAAAATTCATCGATAAATAAGGAATTCAGTCAGTCAATTGGACTGGAATCGCTTGAACAAGCCTCACAGTGACTGTGTTCAAATCTGTGTTGCACCTCTGAAGAGCCAGCCACGTGACAAGCCATGTTTGGCCTCCTATTTGGACGTTTGTTGACGTATCAGTTGAAAAGGTCACATGACCGTCAGCTAACACGTAACCAGCAGCGCGTTGTCGATTGCGGTGCATTCATATATTCTGCATTGTCCTAGCTTCTTCGTCCAAGCATTGCGATCGTCACTCCACCAATCCTTGAATGTCCATACATTCGCCACCATTGTTTGTTCGTGTGAATGTGTGTGTGGGTGGGTGGTTATGCGCGCGCTCGATCCTTCTTTCTTTCTTTCTTTCTTTCATTCATTCATTCTTTCTTTCTTTCTTTCTTTCTTCACTCCGTCCGAAGCCATCGCTGGCCTGCCAATGATGGTCATCCCCAATTTTTCTTCTGTGCTGGGGTCCTCAGTTTCTTGAGCCTCCCCAAAAGCCCAACCCTGGTTACAGTAATAGCTTTGAATTTCGATTCCAAATGTTTGTTGACACCTACATCCCACTCCTCCAAAAAGTTGGCATTAGGTAATGCAGCGCTGTCCTTCTCCATCTGACTCAACTCAACGTGACTTATCCAGGGATGCCAGCAGCAACAAATATAGGATTGTAAAGCAGCCTGGAGTTCTGACCAACCTCTCATGCTTGAGTCCGTCCTGTTGCCAGATTGGCCCCAAGAGGGGGTCAGAAACTTCATATTTGGCTCCTTTTGAACGCGTTGGATTGGAAGAAATTTGGGATCTTTGTAGTTTTTGGGTGTTTTTCGACAGATCCTATTTCCTCGCGCTGAGAAGATTTCGAAAACGAGGAGTGACTAGTTCGGTTTCTGTACTGCATCTGGCCATTTGGTTTCCGGCTATGTGGCAACACTGTACAGTGCTCATGTCTTCTCTGGCCTTCCCATTCTGTACTGGTTACAGGTATTCCACCTGACACATCTCATTTTAGACATACATGTACGCACGTGAGATGAGTGTTGTTGCTTATGCCTGATTGGATTGTGCAGCGGTGCCAGCCAGAAGCCTGCGCAAGGTCATAAGTTGGTCTTACTGACAAAGTGATATCAATGGAGCCAGAGCTACATCACCACCGATTGCTCCCGCATGCTTTGCATGATCTCAAGGGATGGCAAAGCCAAGAAATTTAGCATCGAGGCTGAGGCGTCCCTTCTCCAGATCTCATCAGTGGACTCAGCCTCAGCCTCCGTAGATCACTTGGTTCGGGTGTTTGTGTGTGTTTCCCGCAAATGAAGAAACTTCTCTCATTCGTTCTGTTTGGTCGTAAAGGGAGGATAAAAAAACGAAGGAAGAGAGCGAGTCGTTCCTAATCGATCTAAGATGATGATCCTTGCTCAAATGGTTTCCTTCAGATCACGAGGGAGCTGACTGATCTGCAGTACAGTGGAGGATTCGTTGGGAAGCTCGCAGAAAAGGCGTTGCCATTTGAGTGTGACTGGCGCTTTCTAATCGAGAAGAGACGTGTAGAAAACACATAAGCGCTGCTCTGTGTTCCACAGTGGTACACGCAGGACGTGCGTAATGCGTAGTGCGTAGCAATGAACGAAATACATGCCTGGCTTTGCTTCCCAAATGTTCCAGGGCATAACAATTCTCATCTGAGTAATCGTGATAAGGGCTCCAAATGCGGAGGGAGGGAAAAAAATCGATTACCTGCATATGAAAAGCCGGAGTCAGGAAGAGGGGAGGGGAGAAGGTTACGTAGTCACTTACCAGGTATGAGGTAGCTCATTTACGGAAAGAGAAATGTGGGAATATTCATCATGCCACGAGAAACATTGCATGCGGGCAGCCCACATGCAGTGCTCAACACGCACGTCTCCTCCATTCGTCACGTGAATTGCGCCGACCGACTGAGTGAACGGCAGCGGCGGCACTTCGGAAATCAGCTCACCCCGCATGTCGTCAGTGCCAAGCAGATGGAGAGCTTCGACTGCCCCGCGTGGCCGCCCGTCGGCAGCAACGCCTGGGAGGACGAAGTCATGGCGCTGATCTTGGCGTGTGTGCCCATAAACATTGCCTTATCTGTGATGTGATTAGATCAAACCCATTTCTTCCTCCTCCCTCCCCACAGATGGCCCCTTATTCAGAAGCTTTGCTCATGTTGGGCACGTCAAGAGTCGTTGGCCGCTACCACGCGATATCTATCAAAATACTTGATGCATTCCCCAGCCACGTACGTACATGTGGTTATATTGCGTGGGAGAGACTGCGCTGATATTGGATAACGACAAGGGAGGGAGAGAAGGGGGGGGAGACCTTAAATATATACGCGCAATGAAAGCACATGAAGAGTTATTCAGCCACAATAGCAGCAGGAGCAGCAGCCGCCACCCCTTTTCTTCTTCCTTATTTCCTCCCTGCCTCCTCGACGTTTTTCCTTTCACCCTCCATTAAAAACCGCGTCCCGGCACCAATATTAGTCGTGGCGCACGATCGAGAGAGCCCTGGCACGGTACCGGGAACAAAAACATTGGGGGCATGAAGGGGGGGAAGGAGTCGGCAGAATAAGGGGTGGTGGTGATGGTGCCTCTGCAACAAAAGCACCACCCCTCCCCTCCCTTTGTTCATCCCCGACCTCCTCCACTGGACGGGAGGACGTACGCATGTATATATTTATATATATATAAAAGGTTTCGATGAGAAATGATGAAAGAAAATGCATCATCATCACATCACTCCTCTCTCGCTAACTGCTGGAAGCGGTCGGAGGCTCAAAAGTGAGGAAAAAGCAGTTACTGTTTGTTCATAACTTTCCCCGTCATCGTCACGTGCCTGCCAAAAAAAAAGCTGCATTGAACGACCCCGAGACAAGGGAAAGCTTCGTTTGGCAGCGAAAGTGCAGACAATTGGTGGCAATCTCCCCGTCCAATCTTTTTCTATTCCGCCACATTATCAGCAAATACTGCATCAAGTGCATGGAGCCTTTCTATCGATACGAAAGTCTCTTGTTCCCTTTTTTGTTTGCTTCCAGCTGGCCTCCAGGGATCCAGCACCAACCTATGTAACGGTACACAGGGTCATATGCATGGGTGCTACATAAGCAAGCTGCACTATTCTTGTCAACGAGACAAACAAGCCTGGGGATTGCCTAAGCCCTGCTTAGTACTCGTCAGTGTGGCAGTCCCGGTAGTAAGTACGGTACAGCACTGGTCCTCCTCTGTTGGAAATTACCTAAGGTTGAAAGCAGGTACTCAAAAAGTGCGCAAACTTTCAAAGTACAATCACAGCACGTAGGCGATGGACTATGAATTACCGCACTAATTTCTGAGATACAGTGCACTCACATGGGGGACAGAGAGAGAGAGAGAGAGAGCTGTACCTCTGCGCAGTACTTGGCGAAAGTAGCTCGATAACCAGATCATGCGCGCACGTGCACGCCTCCTGCACGCAGCTTTTGCTGGGCAACCCAGTAGAGCTCCTACCCCAGTAACCCCGCGTCACCCGGTGCTTCCGACTGTCGGCTAATACAGAATTTCGATAAAGCTATCACCCAACACGTAGAGGCAGGTTACGTCACATTAGGTGGGGGAGGAAAGACGCCCTTCCCCACTGGGTAAACGTTTCCGGCCACCAGAACCGTGTTTGACACCCTCCCCTCTCTTCCTGCACGTTATGTACTGCGCATATACATTTATATCTATATCATATACATGTATCATGTATTTGGGAGCCGACTGCTCTTGTGTACAGTCTTGCTGTAGTCGTCATTTACGACTGCGCCGCTAGCAATTGTTGTGTTCGAAGTAAGTCGTTCGATGAGAAATAGGCGCTTTGTCAAAGTAAGAGGAGCATAAAAGCTGTGTAGTTTTAAGGTGCATTTATCATGCATCTCCAAGGATCCGCTACAATCTCGCGATGTTGTTGGCGTCGACGTGTTAATGGATCGAAAGTAAGTTTTTATATCGGGTTACCTCCTTTCTTTTCTGAAAAAAAAAAAAAGCCCCTTTCCATTCTTCCTTCACTGCATTTTTCGCTCTGGAGAGAAGAATGGGAAGCCGACGTCGTCGTTCTCGTGTCGCCCCTTTCTTCTTTTGCATTTCGGGGCTCCCAAATTTTCTCTGTGGTGTTTTTTCCTCCTCTCTTGACGACAATATCGTGAATCTGCTTGACGTAAGTTCGGTCTGGCGGAGGCGAAGTGAAGGAAGTTGGTGGTTTGCGTGAGGCCCTCGTCGATGTGGTTTCATGAGCCCACAGCAAAGTCTTCTTAGGAGAGGAGCCAAAGCCATCGACGGTCTCTTCCCCATGCTACTGGCGCCCGAGCCTCCAGTCGGTCGTGCTGTGGACGCACACACAGGAGTCCTAATGCATAATGAAGTATTACGCGGAGCATTTGTACATCGCCAGTGTGCGGTGAGATAGTCAGTAATCAAGCATTCTCACGTCAGGCCAGAGATAAAGCTGTAATGAAGTGCGTGTGAGTGCCTGAGAAGCGCAGGTGAAACTTTAATTCAACATCTGCCACCGGCAGCAGATTTCTATTTAATGCATGCAGACGAAGTCGTGCTAAGTCAAGAAACACACTCTCATTCAGCCTCTTTTTCATGGATGCTGCATCCGAGGACAGAGGCGCGTACGCACCGAGGCCACGAGAATGCTGCATAAACTGCGCTCTTACTGCATACGCCCATGGACGTATGCAGTATAAAAAATAAGAAGCTGGACCCATAAAACATGGCCCAAGGCAGTTTGGATCACGGCCGGGTAAAGAAAAGGAAGAGGAATCCTGTGGGCCAGTTTTATGGTTACGATCTCTTTTTCCTTGTGTGTCAGCGTGCGTGTGTGCGCGTGTGCGTGTGTGTGTGAGAGAGAGAGAGACCCATGCCTCCCGTCCTATAAATGATAAGGGACTTTTTCCCCTTCATCATGTCATATACAGTCTGTCCCAGTTCAATGGACTGCCCGCATCTATTCTTTGTCATTTTAAAACATTCATGATGCAGGGTCTGGACTGAGAAAGTCCAGTGGTCCTCAGACTAAGCTGCAGTTTGGTTGTTTTGGCCGTGGAAGGTACTTCAGGGATTTAATATTGGCGAGACACGTCTGCTCCAAGCTCAGTTCCAACCAAACTTCTTCCAAGGATATTTAATTGACGCACACGTACTTCGGTGCCCGGAGTGAGGAGACCAATCTGTGCTAACGGACGGACTCTGGCGCACAAGTCCAAGTACAACTTTCCAGCTCACTCTCTGCGGGCATCTGCAGGGTGCGGCCTGATCGAGGAGGGGGTGAAAAATGAAGTGAAAACTGTTGTGTTCCACAGTTTTGCACTTACTCCAGCGACCAGTGCGCGCAGACTCTATTTTGTCTGAGCCGTCCGTGGCGGTGAGGTTGGCGGTGTTCACCAGCCACGGGCTGAAGTTGGTCCACGGACTTGACTGCGTCCATGACGAGACATCGATGGCAACTCCGCTCTGTCCTAGCACAACGTGCTTTAATGTGGGTGAGATGGTTGAGAAGGCGGTTTGCCCTAGTCTGCATGTGTGGTACACAAAAAAGCCTCCTTGAGGATTATCCTACTCCCCAAGAACTTTCAAGTTGATTAAATATCGCGTGACTCTCTTCTAGTCAATTCAGTCAGCTGTGGAGAAAAAAGTATATATTCTTCTCCTTTCTTTCTGAAGAATAATGGAAGGGGAGGCTTTTGTCTTCACTTACCCCCTTCACTTGTGCACAGGCTGGTGCAAAGGAGAGAAGTGCCTTTGGGCTAGGCTTCCCTTTTTAGGGTCGCTCGGAAAATTCTCCCCATCCTTGGTAATTCCTACTTCTTACTGCCACTGTAGCTTTTGCTTTTGTTCCCCGCAGTACGTACGAAGTCATAACAATAACTACTTCGGGAGTTATATTTACGAAAAGACTCTCGTTCATACATACAAAGTGACGTTTCTGTTCTGCCTGCATTCGGCCCCGGAAAACTTGGACGGCCGCAGCTCCTTGAGCGGTGTGTGCGTTAATAGCCTCTCAGCCTAGTTGTCTCTTGTTCTGGCGAATCTATGGTCCAATTTCTCGGGTCCCTCCCAAACTTTGCAGCTACAATACAAAGGCGCGTGCGTGGCCGCGATTTCCCATCTTTACTCTTGCCCATTACACTGTGGCCGGCGGTGTTGTTAAGCTCGGTGCTTCCCTCCTCTCAGTAGACAGCGTGACATCTTTACGCAATAACACGCGGTCTCTTTCCTACATGTGTGCGTGTGCACGCGTGCGTGCACGTGTGCGTGCGTGGGTGAGGAGAGAAAGGTACAGTGGAGGAAAGCAATCTCAAAATTGCTTCTTCCTCACGGCCCAGTCAGAATCTACATTGGGCGAATTACTACTACAAGGCCTTTGGTGCTCTCCGCCTGCAGCAGCTCTCTCCTCCTCGTCGTCCTCTCCCCCAAGAACTTTAAACTGTGCTCGAGCAAACAAACTACCGCCACCGCCGCCATATGGTGCAGCCAAGGGGCCCGCATGCACACACATTTCCTTCTTTAGACACGAGTTTTCTTTCTGGCAAGTGTGTCCGATAGAAAGATTTCCAAAGCTCGTTGGGGTTGTCTCACGCACGATTCAGTGGTTTTTACTCACTTTGCGTTGCTTTTCCCATCTGCACCCTGCTCGACGAGTCGGGGAAGCCGGCGGATTTTCGTCGGAGAATAGAGTTACTACAGCACGGATGTGCCGGGTTACATCATAGATCAGTTCAGATGCAAGGAAGCTTGGGTGCTGCAACCTGAGAGCAGCTTCTCTAGACTTTCTTATTAGAGAGAAAAAAGTACGTACATAGATAGGGGGAGGACTCACTGGGGCTCACCGCCACTCTGAGGAAGAAAGGAAGTAGAACCTGAACCCTGCTTATAGTTTGCTATGACATCAGGGATTGAATTCGACGTCATAGAGGTGGGGTCGTCTCGTGTGCTGGCACACGTACACGTGCCTCGCCGGCAACATGGAGGTGTGGCTGAGGCTCAACATCAGACTGTTCGAGCTGTCTGTGACTCAGACCACTTCAAAGTTGAACCCTCCTTCAAGCCGCTCCTCTCTCTGTCTGTGCCCTCGAATCCACCTCCAAACAAAGTCAAAGCCCTCTTCTTCTTCGTTGTCGCCGTCGTCGTCGTCCTCTTCTTCCTCACATGCTCCTCTGACGTTTGCCCAAGGCATTCCTCAACCGCAGCCAGGCGAGGAAGCGTCCTCTTCTTTGCATAATGGCACTCACTAGTCACGGCAAGCACAGAAGCTGTTCTCGTGCACAAAACGAATCTCGCTCACAGCGGCCGCCGCGGCTCACAGCGGCCGCCGCCGCCGCCGCCGCCGCCGCGGCCGCCGCCGCTGCTCATATTCCTGCGGGGATATAAAGAGGAAGAAAGAAGCAAATGAGATGCAAATCCGCTTTATCATTTTAAACCCGTTCAAGGTGATCCGCCTTCCCCTGGTTTCTCCCCCACAAAGCAGCCCTCGTCGTCATCATCATAGTCACATTGTCCCTCCTCTGCTTCATTATCTATACAGAGAGAGGGAAGGACATCAATCTCGACTCCCTTTCAGGCTCTCTTTTTTTTCATACCTTTATCCCCTGCATTCATTTTTCTCCAACATGTGAATTTCTAACTTTGGCACCCATATCCAGTAGCATTCGTGGCAACTTCTTTTTCTCGCAAATTTTCGATGCTCACTTTGCTGCGAGGTCGCCTAAGGCAAAGTTTGAAAAGTTTTATGGTGCTTCTTCTCCTTTCCTTTCCTCACAGTGTATTCGGGGCATAAAAATGAAGTGTAGAAAGTTGCAAATAACCCACTGCCACTAGGTTTTATTTCTCCTTTGCTCCCCCCGGCCATCTCCTTTTTAGTATCTTGTTACTACTCAGAGCAAATATGGCTATTTACCGAGTAGGTGTGAGAGCTCCGTGGAGAAAACTCCAGGAGAGTCTCTTCAGTGTTGTGAAGAACCTATTATTCCCATTAGAGGGAACGTAAAAATTGGCAGCTGGAAAGGCGATTTACCTTTAGGAGCCAATTTCAAGACTCTGCTTTACGATATAGGGAGACTTTCGAGATCTTAACGCTCAACACTTTGTCGCGTTGATGAGCTGACTCTCGCTATGGGTTGGGCTCACCCACCTTCGTGCGTATGTATGGACGACGACGACGACGTCTCCTTCATAAATCAGTGTTGGTGTGTCGAGTTCGGGGGGTGGGGAGGGAGGGCAAAGATTTTGAGGCTGCACATGAGTCGACTGAAGCGATAATTGATTAAGCAGGTTCGTGGCAATCCAATCAGGACTTCCCCATTAAGTAGAAAAATAGGCTGACAGGCTGAAAATGAGGCATTTCTGGCATTAGACGATTTTCGCCCAGCGACGACAAAGTCATTCTTGTGTCTGGTGACGTCACTTTTACAGGGTGGGTCATGATTACCATCCTGTCACGACTTTTGTCGATGCTGGCGAAAAAGACAGCGCATGTGAACTGAACAAACACAGAAAATGGCTTCAGGACTCCAAACTTACTCCGAGACTTCCTTATTACTTGAAAAGATGTTCGTGCGTCTCATTGTGAGAATTTTTAAACTTGCAGCAAGACTACGAGAGATAAAGGAGCACTGGCTGGATGAGTGTCTTAGAAGGCATCCGGCTTTGGGGTGGTTTCAAGCAATTTCACATTTCGTTACTATGACATTCGATAGTATGGTACAGTAGTGCATCATTTCGTGGTCTAGTCACGAAAGCTGTGCACTCTGATTCGCCTGCAGATGGGGTCAGGCCTCATCTAGCTTCACTTTTTTCACAGCTTATGAGAATATTGAGCCTTTGATGTCAGAATGACTCCTTTGGGTATCAGTGAACTGCATTTCTGTTTGCTGAAATGGAGAAAATCGATGTCACTGCTGCATGAGGCTGTCGACACTGTCATTGAAAATGACAACCACACTTTCATCAACGAAGTAAAGTTGATTAAAGTACCGCTTCAGTCCGGAGCAGAAAAAATTTACTATTGTAGTTTCACCCGTGGGGGGTCCCACCACTAGGAAACAACAAAACTTTTTTGGCGCACGGCACACAACGGCGCCAGTCTCTTTTAAAAAGTTTATTTACAAAAGTTCAAAGGTAGCCTCGAAATGAAAATTTTTATTTTTAAAAAGGCTACTCAATTCGGCTACCCTCGGCCTGGACGACTACAGCTGCGAGTTGCAAGCAGGACATCTTGCTGCATTAATCGATTCTAACAGACAGGCCTGGTGTAGTGGAAAAAAAATATGATATTTTCCCATAAACACATAACTACGACATAAAATGTCAAAGCCAAAGAATTCTAGTGCTACTGTGTCCCACATGATGGGTCATACAGTAAATCCAAGTATTTGATAAAATAGTGTGAACCTGTCTTGCCTCAACAAGCTGCTTTTTGGCGCCAACTGCAAAGTAGCTGTCGCCAAATGGCGAACATGGAGAAAAGTACAGCCTTGAGGAATCAAGCCTTGGTCGCCTTGACCTTGAGCATCACAATGGCTTCATACCTGACAGCTGCTTTGCCTCCCCAGATTTGAGATTGTCGTAGGTGCGGAACCAGCCATGTTTTACGCATAGGCTGCCCAGTGCAGTACAGTGCTGCGCTGTCAAATATGTTTGCCACATAACCACACTGTAAAAAAACAACCGTCTGGAACAACGGCACAAACATGCACTGGCCGAAACATACGAAAGCTGCCACAAGTTGGCAAAGCAAAGAGTGTGTAATGCATCGGGAGAGACACGTGAAACGACGCACGTAAGTGCCAAAGCTAAAAGAGGTGGTTATGCGTGATTCGTCCCGGGAGGGGAGGGGAGGGGAGGAGGCAGAGAATGATCGCTTTCTCTAAAATGGTGATTCACGTCCTGTTTACGGCTGCCGCTGCTGCGGTACGAACATTTGAAACTCGGCGCACATATTTCTCCTCCCTAAAGTGCCTCGGCGATAAGGGGATTTCCCCGTAATCCAAGATTAGCATTAGAATGCATTTATATGGCTATTAATGTCGGGAGTTATAGGCGGGGTAATATCCCGAGACTGGTGGAGTAGCAACCGTCTTAGTCCCCTTCTTGGTCTGTCTGAGAGTGTGTACGTATAATGCCCAGAGAAAAGAACCAGCCCAGCTTTTTTAAGCCCCTCTCTAAGCCCCGGCACTTACTGACTGAGCTCTCCAGCTACGTACGCACTGCGTGCTTTTGCCCCTTAAACTCCCTTTCCCCCTCCCCCCCTTTTTCCTTCTTGCTTGCCACTCACTCCACGGCCAACGCCAGGCAATTCCATTTAAACGGAATTTCAAAAAAAAAAAAAACTTTTTTATTCGAGGCAGCTGGAAAAGAATTCCAGAGGAGGGGGCGAATAACTTTTCCAGCGCCGTCGTGCCCTTAATTTCGCACTTGCCATCCGTGACAGCAAAATCGCCAGTTCACTTCCCCAAGAGGAGGGGGCTACGAGAAGCAGATGTCTGCAACAGTTAAGTCTTTGGAGACTCTGCTTTCTGGCGCATTTGCTTTATCGGTCAACTGTCAACTATAATATATTTATGTATGTGTGTGTGCAAAAGTGGTGTTTGGCTGTGGCGGGTTGACGTCACAATCACTGGCCCGATTAAACTCTTACTTGCTATGATGATCGTGGGTGACCCAAGGGAGGGCCCGAGAGGAAAGGAATATGAGACTTAATTATTGCTTTTTCAATTACAAGCCTTCAATTTTATTCCTGCCCTGCCAGCCAATTTTTGACTGGGCTGCCTGGCCGAGCAGTCACCTCTTTGGGCTGGATCATCTGGCAGTGTGTAAATATCAATATTAACAAAAGTGTCATTCTTTGTTTCAGATGAGGTGCAGCGATTTTTTGGCAACTCGACAGCCATAGACAACTTCAAGATCATGGACAAGGACGACAACTTCCTGCTCATCGGCGCCACGTGAGTCAAATAGCACTAGTTCACGAGTGTCGGCAACGTCCGTAAGTTTCAAATATAACTCCAATGCTACCCAAGATGATTAAGAAAACAACGGCTCGTTAGGCACCAATCAATATTGTCCTCTCTACTAGTGGAGCAACTGAGCAAAGTAGCAATTTGCTCATATACAAATGGATTCAGGGCACTTATTTCAATAACTGATGGCATAACCTGTGAAATACCTAGGGAGAAATTGCTACCTTGCGTGCCTGTTCTATTGATGTATAAGTGAGTACCGATTTTTTTTCTTCCTTTTTCGACTAGTTATGAAACTATCAACCTCTTTTTTCCTGTGATGAAGTTGCTCAACATCAGAGTCACGAGTCACTCACGTCATACCAAGTCACACACGTCATGAACACACACCCCTACCGGCTGCAGTGCGACACAATGTACGTCGCAGCAGATAACCCCACATCAAAGGCTTGCTTTGTCGGCGAGAAGCCGCAAAAGTGCCAATGAAACCAAGCGTAGATCAGTCTGTGAGCACCAAAAAGAGAACACGAACACAAACACTTGCGGGAAAGGAAAGCAACGATTCAAAGTGTAATTGGAACACACACTTTGAGCACGCAACAACGAGCAGGTGTACAAGTTGGGCAGTGCTTTCACTTCAGCATGCAAAGGGGATCTCGTCTTTACCCCCGTCGGAGGCTTTTTTGATTATGAAAGGCTCCTCCGACGATGGCGTCACCTCCTTCCTGCTGATGGATGGGGCGCTTTTGATTTATCGAGTGAATGAGTATGTGTGTGCGTAGGCGATTGACTGAGTATCGCTCTTCTTCGCAGGAACGCGGTTTACTTTTTGGACACGCGGACGATGAGAGAGGCGCGAGATCTGGTAAGATTCATTGTGATGGATGAACCTGGACCGCCAAATGCCAGCCGCGGTGGCCGGGGAGGGGTGGACAGGGACTCATTGACAGCTCTATTTACCCAAGAGTCTTGGTCACTTTGGCTGCAGCACTTGGCGGCCGCGGGAGTGATTGTATGAACGTTTCATATTGCCCCAACTGTGCGCTGTGTACTTCTGGAGCGTGACACACTTCTTCTTTTCAGCGCATCCAATGGGAGGCCAGCGCTCAAGCTAAGGAGATGTGCTCGGTGAAGGGAAAGTCAAAGGTGAGACTCAAGTGTGTGAGGGTGGGGTGGGGTGCCTGCAAGTAATTGCCTCTTTGGCTAATTAGCGGCTAGGGGAACATTGAAGCAAAAACTTTCGGTGCTATACCAACAGTTGCCGCTGGTGGGTCTTACATTTGTTATCATAATGCGTCACATAGAGGGTTTTTTTCCTGGTGGAGCTGAAAGTGCTACTCTAGAGCTTAGGGCACGTCATTACTGCTTGAAAAGAAGCATTCGTACGCACACTCGACGTACACTCTCGTCATAATAAGTGCTACGGGAAAGAAAGGTTTAATTTGGCCACCATGAGTGTACGTAGAAGAGTAGTTAGTACTGAGATATCATCCCTGCGACACCTATCCTTTGGGATTTTCCCAGACTTACGTATGCAAATTATGGACATATCTTTGACTCTGTGACAGAAATTGGACAGAAACAGGAGGGGAGAGCAATGTGGCTTTCTCAGAAATGGTTCGCTTTGCCAGTGGTGGGAGAACGGCACAAAATATATTCTTGGCTAAAAAAAAAAAAGTAGTGATGTTCTTGAGACCAGGAGTAGAGTCTGAAACCACAGCCCGGCATTCATGCAATATTCTCACGTTCTCTATCATGGCGAAATCCCTCCTTTGTGATCTGATCGAGTGATAGCGATTTGGGTCAGGCGTTTTTTCTTCTCCCTTTTCTCATTTTCCCCGTTGTGATTTCTTCCTCACAGGCTGAGTGCCAGAATCATATCCGGATAGTGGCCAAGCGGGAGAAGAAGCTGCTCCTGGTGTGCGGGACTCACGCCTACAGGCCCAAGTGCAGACACTACGCGTTTAAGGTGAGTTGCTGATACTTAGGACCGGTACTGTGCAGTGCAGCCAGGCAAACTACAAGATACGTAAATCTTACAATCTTCCTCAACTTTGTTCATCTTGTTATTCCGTGCAGGATTGAACCATGCTGGATTTGCTTCTTATTCTTCTTTTTAAAGCCTACAAACGATAAATCTGACAGACGCGAACACATTCAGCAATGCTGGCTGTGCTTGCCGTCATTTCTCAAATCTTTTGACAGCTTCAAAATCGTCTCCAATGATTGCGTGTCGCATGATTCACTGCACAGTATACTGTACTGTGCATTTGCAGTACGTAGGAATGGCGCTAACCGTGCAATTGTTCTCGTGTGAGTCACGTGTACTCGGCACGTACGTAGACGAACGATTCCATACGTCATATCAAGATCGAAGTTTCCGAGACAAAGGTGGCCTGTTTAATCATGCTTTTTCATTGTCGCACAGCACGATATTTGAGCTGGAGACGCCAGGGCAGTCGGAATACGGTGCAGCGCAGTCTGTACGGTGCTCCGGAGCACGTATGTACATGCAATGCACACGTAGGTCATCCTAATGTTTGTGTACCTGCCCACGTGTGAGTGAAAAATTCTTGCGAGGTACCCGAAGGTGAGGTCCGCGTACCCCTGCCTGGCAGTCGCCACTCTACATACGTAGAGTACAGTTCACTGCACGAAGTAGGACGCGATGGACGCACCGTCAGAGACCATAGCACACAGTGCCACAGCACTGAGCTCTCTTCCCTCCTCACAGGAGCAGAAGATATAGAGAAAGTGTCACATGATAACAATATTTGTTTCCCCTCTCACATTTTCTCCCGTGATAAATGGTCTGCATTTGCTACTCCGTGACTATCCAATGCGTGAGGCAGACAGAAGAATAGAGAATGAATGCATGATGAATATGGATGCGGCGGGGAGCGAGCATCTTCAGTTCAGTCCCTTTCAGTTTCAGTTGCCTCTTCAGGGAACAGTTTTTTTATATAAACCCAGCCACCAGAGTGCCACGACTGTGGCTTTGCTCTGGCCGTGAAGGCAGGCAAGCGGTCGCAAAACTCACCGTCATTAGACACTTGGCAGCAGCCTTGGCCAAAAGGTCAACACTCCATTAATTTATACTCTCTTGACCAAGGTTTTTGACTTCACCCAGCGAGCCAACTTTGCTTCCTAGCAACCTAGATCCGGTGAGCACTAGCAAAGTCACCCAAGTTTTGGACTTCGACCAAGCCAAGAAAGTTAAAGAGGAGAAGCTTGGTGTCCTCGCAATGGTACTGCATAATTGTGTACATGCACGAACGTGTGCATACGCATGAAGCCTGCGTTAGAGTCCAGCTGCTCATCCCCTGAACTTTTCTTCCACGAGATCGAGAGACTTTTCACTCGTCCTCTATAAAGCCCCAATCTCATAAATGCTGGACGTCATCTCAAGGAGAAGTAGACAAAGACTTATGGAGCTTTTTTGGCTTCATGATGGACGAAGCTAGTGGAGAGGGGGCTTAATGTAGACAATGCTTACAAAAAAGGAGAAAAGGGAGCGAAATTAATGTTACTTTCATGCAGTGGGACTATGCGTTGGATCGGAGAAAGGCAGAGAGAGGCTGGAAGAGAATAAATCATGTCACGAGCTCAAAGTGCTCAGAAAACACTGCGCGCTAGCTAGATACGCGTACTTTTGCCAGGCTGTACCAAATCCCAACGCCGACTGCTGCTTCTTGCTTTGTCTTGCCAAAAAGCTCGGAATGCGTCCAACGAGCCGTGAAGTTCTGAAATGACCGAGATGTACGGATAAAGCAGGCTGGGCGAGTACAAAGAATAATAGAACCGACGCACAGTTTGTACGTGTTCCTCACGTACAGGTACGTGCGATAAGATTGGCAGGCGGGCACGGACCTGAGTGACTTCACCTCGCCGCCATTATCCGCACAGTCAATCTTATTCTTCTCTTTCAGGAGGGTCGGTATGTTCAGGAGAAGGAATTCGAGGGCATCGGTATCACACCGTTTGATCCATATCACAACTCCAGCTTCGTCATTGCAGGTGAGTACAGAGAAAGCTGCTTTTCTTTGTGGTGAAATGCAGTTGAGACTTTGACGACGTGGTAAAGCGATGTTCTTATGTGACAATCCAACACTGTGTTGCTACAGTAAAAAATTGTTGTCACGAAGACGTAAAAGTGCAACACATTCAAAGTTTCCTGTACCATGCAGATGTAGTGTGCACTCAAACGGTACTGCAGACTGTACGTGCTTCTGGGAAAGTGTTGCCAAAGTCAAAAGTCGTCAGGAGAGGACGAAAAACATTTAATGACTGGTTGGCCAAGCTTTTTAACGGCGTTATGCAGAAGAGGCCAAGGTATTTGAGACATGAACAATTGAAATAGCTACTGAAGAGGCCCTCCAGTGGCCACACAATTGTCACTGTCATCCCCGGCAAGGATAGCTGTAGTTGAAGATGACTCCTGTGGTGAGATTCTCCTCTGAAAAATTGTGCCTTCACTCAAAGAAGACATTTGGAAACTAAATAAAAAATGAGCACTCAGTGTCAACTGATGTGATTGGACAATACTTAGGAGCAGGAACATCAGCAGGACCCATTCCAGAAGTCAAGTTTCCTTCTTGTCCCTGGAGCACTTGGCCGTCGATCGCTGGAATCTAAGTGGTGCTGTTCTTCTTCATGACCCTAGCCAACTTTCCGAATATCAAGCCCTTGGGCGAAAAAATGTGAAAAGCGCTTCTGGTCATGGTCTTGGCATGCCCAGAAAAAAGGCAAAAATTTGCCCCCTCCCCCGGCCAAACGTTTATGTTCTTCCCCAAAAGTTCGAATATATGAAATGTAGCAAAAATAGAGAGAATAGATTCCAGGGTACTCTAGAAAATTTTCCAGAGGAGCATTAGACTGAAGACCACAAAAAGTTAACGGTCTCCCTGGAAGACACTCGCCTGCTCACCAGTGCATCAGCACTCATTTGAAGGAGTGGTCCCGGAGCTATGTTATATGTAGTTTCTTCGTGACAGCCTACAGTGCATGGTAGAAGAGTCAGCTAAAATCAAGATTAATGGAAGGCTTCGCTGCTTCTCCTGCCCCACGAATTCGCTTCAGGCCACCGTACATGTATTTTCTCTGTGCCTTTCTCCAGACCTCACCTTTGCTCCGTTTAGTTCGTCCAAGAAATGTGCGCTGATCTGATTTTTTTTTGACAAAATAGCTAAGAGCTCCTGCCCCAAATAAATCACCTCGCAGTTCGTGTACGTACTTTTCAAGCTTCTCGCACATTAGTGGTATAATGCATTGTGGCAGGTATTGCTCCAGTTCGCCCAGACTTTGCCGCATGAAAACGCATTTGCTGATTAGATTCCACAGCCTTGGTCTGCCAACTTCATGTTTGCACATTACGAGCGTCACAGCATGTACAGGACGAGGACCGCTGAGTACGGAATGTACGGAGTACGCACCTTGCAAGTAACACAAGGTACGTGCTGAGTACAGTGAAAGTACGGTCACGGCCCAAACCGCATGCCACCCGACGTCCATGGCGTTGTTCTCCCCCAGGCTGGGTACACAAGATGTGCACCGTAGTACCGTGGTATCGTTCTAATAAATTGCAGCGTACCACCAGCACTGGCGAAGACGCAACATTGTATGAGCATATAATACACCATGAGCATATAATACACAACCGCACACTGTGTGTGTAACGTACGCACTCAGACACTGTGTGCAGACTGCCTTCTCCAGGTCTCTTGTTACACTGCTGAATGTAAATCTGGCACCAGGGACTTATGAGGCAAAGATGGGGGGCGCCGGTGGCGCGGTCATGCCGCAAAGGTCCCTTTTCTCCTCCTTCGGGCCTTGCAGACAGTGCCATTTTTACTTCTTAACTAGCGATGCTGCCACTCATGCCTGGCAGTGCCTATTACAAATGCTGGTAGCAAGGAAGTTGCACAAGGAGGTAATCCTAAGCCACAAAGAAAACAAGTATTTTGAAAGCTGCACTAATCTGAATTCTTCCCTGCCTTTTGTGGAGTCAAGTGGAGAGACTTCTGCAGGGACGAAGAGAGAGAGCGATTTTTCTTCTCTGTAGTGGCAGAAAGAGAATGTAAATAGCAGCAAGATGGGGAGATTACGAACGCGTGCTCGAGATGTGAAACACTGCAGTCGCCGGGATCTAATTCGTTTAAATCTCGGGCTGACTTGAAACCTCCCTGGGCCGCCCTCCCTTCCTTTCTCTGGAAGTGAGAGAGAGAAAGGGTTCACGCGCACTCTTGGTTGGGCGCTTTTCCAGTCACTTTTCGTGGTCACGCCAGTGCTCTCGCGCAAAGGCTCCACTGCGGCCGATGGTTTGGAACTGTCTGGGGAATGACATCATTCACATTCGACGTCATTCACATGGTGACGCCGTTGCCCCCGAACTTGGTCAGTCAGTCTCAGAAGTCAGAAATTTTCACCGTCAGAGCATCCTTATCCCGACGGAGCTCCTGTGGCCATGCAAACATCGTCACACTGGGCCGCGAGCTCTTCAGGCCTTTCCTATGTGTCATGTCGGAAGCCAATCTCCGAGCAGAATTGCACCGGACCATGAAGGCAACGTTCAGTGAGAACGTCCTGCGTGACGAGGATAGAGGAACGAAACAGATTGGTATGTTAGGTACTGCCGAAGTACTTCCTTCAGGTCGTCGTGACAGCGAGGAGGGCAGTCACTGAAAAAAAGTTGTGACGTCATGGCCTTGCAGAAGCTTCTTCCCTATGGAGCGTATTCTCATCTTCGGTCTAGATGGACACGATGTGGGGGTGGGGGACTCTTTGACCCGAGCAGCAGAAGCCGTCATTAGCGTTGCTGCGGCTGCAATCGCTTTTGATTGAGGAGAAACCGCTCTGGGACCATTGATAACTGTGAACAAGACTGGTCCGGAAGTGCTGTACCCGCTGTCCCGGATCTATGGCATTTCTGCGGCCTGTGACATGGAGTAGTCGTCGTCGAGGCTCTCGTATCAAGAAGACGACAACTGAAAATTTTGGGGAGGGATGAACGGGGTGCCGGAAGCGATCGGCGGAGCCTTCTCCGATATTGTTGCCAACACCAAAAGGATCGTGCACAGGGTGACCCAGCCCCGACAGAGCCTGCTGAGGGGGATCCTCCCACCGGATCCATCAAGACACGCTGAGAAACGCGAGTGTGAGCAGCTGACCTCTAAGTCCAACATCTGGCGAGATACCAGGGCCAAGGTCAAGCTGAACAGCGATGCTGGTCCCAATCCGACCTGGCCCTGGAGGCGTTTTTACTCTTGTTCGTCAATTTTCAGCCCCGAAAGCGGCCAAAGAAAAGGCATGTTGAACCCTCCAACACCTACACGCCCACATAGTTGCTTATACCCATTCTTGTTCGCCGCTCAGTCTGAGATAAACAAGCACCAAAGTCGCAGCTCTCAGTCGCTTCATAACACATTTTGGCCAAAGAAACGTATTATAGCTTTGTTTGCTGATTCTAGCGGAAAAAATTGTGACTTTCATCCGAATTTTGTCCTCATTTTAATGGTAAATTGCGTGAAAAAGTCCCCAGAATTTGAATTTAATTCGGTAGAAAGTTTTGAGAAAAGTGTGACTTTGGGCTCGTTCCCAAAATTCGAAAAAAAGGGTGATAGTAGAATCCCCTTGATAGATCTACTACTGCAGGATTTAATTCGTTTAAATCTCGGGCTGACTTGAACCCCCCCTTGTACGTCCTCCCTTTCTCACTCACTCTCATCTTCGTAAATTGTTCCTAATGCATTCCCCCCCCCCTTTCAGCCAAATGAGTACATAGCTTGTTGTACACTTAACAGGAGGGCTAGAGGAAGTCATTAAAGGAAACTTCTCCCCCTCTATTTCCAGACGGAGAACTTTACTCAGCCACCGTTTCGGATTTCTCTGCGTCGGATCCGCTCATTTACAAGGAGCCCCTGCGCACCGACCAATCCGACTCCAAGCATCTGAACCGTGAGTCACCGAACTGAAGATGTAGCAAATATTCCGTTTAACTTCTGGCGACTCAAGTGCGTATGTTTGTGAAGTCCTGTTGCGAGCTGCAATTTGGATATTTGGTGATGGAAGCGTCATATGTAACATGGCTGCTGCGTGCGCTGTGTCCTCGAGGGGTCTCGCTCCCCGGATCAGATGATGGCTACTTGGAGACTCCATATGGATCTGGGTCGGAGAAAATGAATAACTTTATGGTTTTTTGCAGTACCCGACTTTGTAAAGACGGTAGCGGATGGCGACTACGTCTTCTTCTTCTTCCGAGAGCAGGCGGTGGAATACATCAACTGCGGAAAGGTAAAAGTCATTTCTCAACTTCGATTGGCTCGATCCCATTCCAGCACAAGAAAAATCCACAAAAGTCGGGCAAAATTATTCATGCGTTGAAATGTCAAGGGGAGGAATAGGGAGGGGGGGGATTTTGCCTCCGAGATAAAGAGGCCTCTCTGCTGCATACATTTGACTTGGTACCGGTACATGTTCGTACGTATCCACAAAGGAGTATTGTTGCAGGACACTCGTATTGAGAGGGCTAAGACGATACCTCTTTTTCTTCCAGACTGTCTATTCCCGGGTTGCTCGAGTCTGCAAGTCTGACCAGGGAGGGCCTAACAAGTACAAGAATAGTTGGACCAGCTTCCTCAAGTCTAGACTTAATTGTTCCCTGCCTGGAGAGTATCCTTTCTACTTCGACCACTTACGTGAGTATTGCCTCTTGGTGTACTTCGCACGTGAGGACAAGCGCTGCAAAGTTGGCTCTGTCTGCTCCTCATGAATGCCGACACCACTGTGATAAAAGGGTTCGAGAGGTTAAATGAGCAGATCATGTAATGAAAGGGGCGAAGAAGAACCAACTTTTGGTGGGGCTCCTTTGTTTGCTCTCTCTTCTCTCCTCCACTCTGGACGATGTGCAATTTTAATGAAGCAACCATCCACACACAATGACTCTGCCTTTGAAATGCATAACTCGGCCTTATTTTTCAAACTTTCTGAATTGTGTGGAGGCAAACAAAAAGGAGCGGAGAGTATTGTAGCTACACCCATACACACGAGCTCACTGAAGTGGTTCTTGCCACTCTCTTTCAGAGGGTGCCAGTGACATTGTGCAGGGCAGCTACGGGGGCCAAGATTCAGTCCGCCTCATCTACGCGGTCTTCACCACCCCGCGCAACTCCATCTCCGGGAGTGCGGTGTGTGCGTTCAGACTGCGGGACCTCCTCGACACCTTCGAGGGAGCCTTCAAAGGACAGGTGAGGTTTTCCGTTGTTGCTGCTGCCACTCATGGTGAAACTATACTCGCACATCTTGGGCTCATAGGAAACAACCAATTCGAATTGGTTGCCGGTGCAGAAAATCAAGGAGCCCAGCCCTCGACCCGGCAGGTGCGCGGTGGACTCCAAAACGCTGCCGGAGACCACGCTCAGCTTCGTCAAGGGCCACAGCATCATGGACGAAGCGGTGCCTGCATTCTTTGGTGGGAGACCGCTCTTCGTCAAGGCTGACTTGCAGTAAGTAAATCACCTCGGCACGTGCTCATCGAACGTCCTAAGTACATACCCCGTACATATACAGTGCGTAGGACGTGAAGCCCGGGTCGTAGTAGCTGTACTGCCAGCCGTCGTTCTACTTCAGTGCGCACGACAAGCGCACATAAGACAGTACCACACCTATGAGACAAAAAGAGCAAACAAGGACGCGGCATATTGAGGCGGAAAGCTTTTTTCATCGGAAAAAGTCCTTTTTTTCGTTCCGATCTTTATGGCATCTCCGGCAGCAGCCAGACTTTTTCCCCTCTTTCTTCTTTCTGCTCGAGACAGCCCTATGGGAGGGAAGAGCAAGAACGAGGCCTTCCACTACCACTAGACGTGACAGCTTGGCAGTGGCCGTAGGAGCAGCAGCTTTGCGAAAGCCCTGTGGAGCAACTACTCACAGAAGAGTTAGGAATGAAATGACATGAACGTATTTATATCGTACAATAACAGCAGCCTTTTTACCGTATGGTGCGGAAGATTGCTACAAAATGAGCCGTAGTAAACATGCTTCAATGTCCCTCCACACCAATCTACAAGATCTTGCTGGTTTCTCCTTCCTCGTTCCCCCGAGAAAATGCTGTGAGCCGTACAGAAGCCACACCTCACAGTGCAGGCTGCACTCCAATCCACCTTTTGCGTTGCAGGCGTCCCAGCCAGTTTCGAGCCATCGCTGTGGACCCCCAGGTGCGCAGCCCCTCTGGAGAGACCTTCGACGTCGTCTTCGTTGCCACGGATCGCGGCCGCGTCTTCAAGATCGTCAACACGGCCTCGGCCGCCATGACGCCGACCACACAGAACACCAACTCACCCCCCAGCAACACGCTGGTGGAGGAACTTGTGCTGTTTCCGTCGGACGCCCCCATCCTGTCCTTGAAGGTGGTTCGAAACTCGCTGGAGCCAGCCGCCAAGTTGATTGCTCTGACCGGGGACTCCGCGGCGGCGCTTCCTCTGGCGCGGTGCGGCGCCGCGGGAGACAGTTGCGTCCGCTGCGTGGCGCTGCAGGATCCCTATTGCGCGTGGGATGTGCGTGCCAGGAAGTGCACCTTCATCCAGAGCGACAGGGACGCCAACAACGCCGCCATTGACTCTGCCGCATTCATCCAGAGCGTGACGACTGGCCGGCATTTGGACTGTGGTGAAGAAGAAGTTCTGCTGGAGGAAGAGGAGCCACATTCCAGAGTGCTTGTTCAAATGCCGCCAGAAGAGCGCGAAGAGAAGCCTTCTGACTACGCCACCGAGCACACGTCTCTGGAGAGCAACTCCCATTACACGGCCGAGGAGCTCTCCATGGCTGTGGCCACATCGTGCGTCTGCGCCCTGGTCGTTGGCTTCGTCTCGGGTTTTCTGCTGGCCAGGCGCTGCAGCTGCGCCAGAGAGGAGGAGAACCCTTATCACGTGCCTTACCTTAATCAGTGAGTGGTAACCTGTGAGCCGGGCATTCTGCCGCAATTTTTTGTCGCAGTCTCCAAATTAGCAAAAGGTCGTCAGCTCCTAGAGATAATACCCAAGTCAGATAGTAATTTAAGATACGTGCGTACACGTTAGTCATTTACTACTCACGTATCTGTCTCTGAAGTTCGTCTTCGTACGTGCTGGTGCTGTGCGTGAGCGCCTGGACCTGCTCGGGCCGGGCCGTGATCATTCCTCGCAAAGGTAGCGATGGAAAATGTCCCTCGAGCACCCCTTCAACATGAACAGCACTTACCCCATTTATTTTCCCATTGGTGATGGAGCCAAGCCAAAACGAAGCCAAGTTTGGCTTTTAGCTTGGCTGAGGCCAAAGCTTGGCTTGGCTTGTCTTCACACGAGCAATACGTTCTCCATCAATGACCCCACAATTGTCCTCACGAGTCTTAATCTTTCCCTGGAGGAGCCCTGAACTACTTAGTAGCCTGTACCACGAGTCCACCCATAACCTTCATGCGTTCCCGGAGCCAGGAAATGTTAAAATCGCCCTTGCTTTGTACGTGCACCTCATTTACCCATTGTGTGGGACGAAATGTTCACTTCACGATGCTTCCTTCTAGGGCCGGTGCATACCAGGACGACCAGATATATGCCAAGGTGGACGACATGACCTACTACCCAGTTAACAACATGCTCGTCTCCTTGCCCACCAACACCAACTCCACCAACGTGTCTAGTCCCGCGCTGCCGCCCACAGCCTCTCTACCGCAGCCGCCCCCACCCCCAGTGATCAACTCCAAGACTTTACACCATCACCAGGGCAGCGGCGGCGGGTGCACGGGGGGCGGAGGCACCTCGGGCGTGGGCTCGAGGCCCGCGGACTTCGGCAGCGCCTTTGGAACGGTCCACCGATCGCAGAAAATCTATCTGTAAAAAATGTCATGTACCCTCGTTCCCCTGTCATTCATCACGTGCCCCGTCAAGATAAGTATTTGCGGCAATTTTGCACGCCGGCTTCTGTGGCCTTAAGATGGGGCTAAATTTGCCTGCTGGAGAGAAAAGGTGGGTCCCAGCGGTTCTGCACCTTCTGCTGCCAGCACACAGCGCACACACCATATATACGTATATCCCCTAATGCTACTTTCCGTGTGTCGGCATATCAGATGAGAAGGGGGGTCGAAAAAAAAAGACTGTGCTGAGCTCAAAATGCCCAAATAAGCAAAGGGAAAAAAGAGGAGGGGGAAACTTCTGTTGAAAGCTTCCTCCATGCGGGAGCGGCGATACCTTTCTGGTGCGCATACATACGTACATGGCGGAACTACAGTGAACTTTTTTGCCTAAAAAAAAGAGGGCACAGAGAGGGGAAGGGAGAGAGAGCACGGAAACTTTTTAGAGTGTGCAGCGTTGGTGTCTTCCTTCCCGCTCATGTAAGTGTGGGGAAGCAGTAAAGAGAGAGGATCACAATTTGGCAAGTTCAAAATCCCCTCCCCGCGATCCGATTTTTATGCAAACTTTCCGCTAAGTAATGGTTCCAAGAGAAGGAAAAGAAGTGGCTGCAGGCAGGCCCCAGCACTGCCAGCATATCCTAAAGAGCCTTTGTGTTCATCACGGGAAGAGAAATATATATGCTAACTGTATCTGTCTGTTATTTTTGCTTATCTTCTGCCTCCTTTCTCTGGCTTAAGATATCCAAAGGTTCTTCCAATCACCTACAAGCCCTCTTACGTGCAGTCAATGACATTTCTTGGGAACTAAATGCTGAGCAACAGCCAAGTACCGTTGACACAATGGAACGGTCAAAGGAGGCGCTACATCGGCATGTGGGCTCTGTGATACCACGTAGGAACCACACTCACTTTGTAAATACATCATATATCGTGTGTACTACTGAACATGCATTACCATTTCGCCCTTCCATCCCAAAAATCCACAGTGCGTACCTTGCGCACATGTACTCCAGTGCAATGTTGTAACACATGCTAATTTAGTACATCAAGGCTGTGACGTTATTTAGGATCATCACATGAACGAAAACGAGGAGAAATACGGCGACAGTGAAAATGAGATCTCGGCACCAATGGTACAACGTCTTTATACGTACGTAGCTGCAAATCCGATACCACTGTACAGCTTCATTCTTTCTGGACGCACTTCCCTATAAATTACACAATCACCTGCGTTGCTGATTCAGCCATCAAGTACAGTACAATAGATTATACCTTTTACGAGGTCTCAGATATCCGTGACTTTGTTGGCGCGATTGATGACAAGTGCAGACCTGAATAAATTATATGCATATCCCTTCATCGTGCTATTACGGGAGAGTCCTTCAATGCAGAGCAGCAAACAACCAGGATAGTGGAGACTGTTTCACTGTGCTTTAGTTCTGCTCTTGGGTGGACTGCAGCAGCCTATCTGACAGCATTTATGCATGCCAGAATGACAAAGGAATCACGCACCTCAATTAGCTGGCAGTGCTCCAGGTTTTGGCACGATCTCTGCTACGTACGTGCGGTCGTGGTGCAGCAGTACAACATGGTACGAAGCTGCTATAATATACTGTAGTCTCCCCTCGGCGCTTACAAAGGACAATAGATGGAGGAAGAATCTGGAGCAAGATCTCAATTAGAGGTTCTCTCTTCTTTTAGCCTGAGGGGAAATGAGCAAATCCCCTCTACCTCATTCTATTCCTACGCTAGGTGTCACACTTTATGTAGCGCGCACTGTACATCTATGCAACATTGAATGCTCCTCACTTTCGTACTTTCACTTACCTAAAAAAAAATCACTTTTATAAGCCAAGAGTAGCACCCCAATGTAGGTGTGGGTGAGTTTCACTGCTCTTTTCGTGTGTGGTGTCTCACACATCACGTCTCCTTCCACACACAAAGGTTGCCAGCTGCTGTTTCATTAGAGGAAAAGTTGAACACACGGAATGGGACGAGGGCTTCCTCTGCCTCTGTGTACTCGCACATTCCTTCATCTCAGGAGGTTTGTGCTGAGCTCGTGCACAATGAGACATACCTCACAAAGCACAGCAGATAAATTTGCAATGGACTTTCATGACCAGGGGTGCCACACGTACACTGAAGATGTCGGCCCAACCGCGTGCAGAAGTAGCAATCCTTTTTTTTTTTAACAGCGGTTTCGCACTTTGCAAAAGCGGATCAAAAGCTTTGGTTCAACTTCATGGCTGTCCTTTCGCCCATTCTGGGTGGTCCAATTTATTCCTCTCTCCCTCCCCGCGGGACTCGACAGCCAGAGCTGGTCGCAAGCACAGTGACAAATCCGAATAATCCAAATGGATATATCGTGTTCAGGTTCAGGCGTCAAAACCTGCTCTTCCCCAATCTCCCTAAAACGCATTCGATCAAATCTCATAGCTGAGAGAGGAGGAGCATAGGAGAATTGCTCTCTGTTGCGCTATGCGTGGCAAATGTAGCAGGCAACACGAACAACCGGGTGTCTCCTGCGCCTTCAGACTGTTCGGTACAGTGACTGAAGGACTCATGAAGCAACTCCGTCTTGACTCTACGTAGCACCAACGACGCACAGTAAGAGCTTCACCACTACTCAGAACTAAGGCGTCTGTCTGGTTTTTTTTCCTTCTTGCACAAGGATTTGTCTTATATTCCTAGTAAAAGCACGCCATATGAGGCTGAGGAAGACTTGAATATGTTTACTTTGCTATTCCACCGTGGAAACGAGGAATGTTCCTTGTACTCGGCTAAAGGACCTGCGACAAAATGTCATTCCTAGACCTGCATGTGCCGGTGACACGAACGTCAAGTCGACGACAAACGTCATCACCCCTAGCGAATTTTGCGCGTCTTCATACACGCGTCAGAGTGAAATTGAAATTTGGCACAAAAGTCAGGTCCTGCGCTCAGATAATAGGCAGCAAAGAAAAGTTTCGCAGCTTCCACATAACTGCACTGAGAGCAAAAATCAAGAGGTCAAAGTGAGCGCAGTGTAGTTCATGCGCACCATGCACACACATAAGCAGACAAACCCATCTATGTGAGCAAACCCATTCGTTTAAGTAACGCGTAAGTCAGATAAGTCAGCCAGTCCCAGTAGCTGCAAAACATCATCCGAAGAATCCTGTTTTCAACCCCATGCTTGACTGTAGAAAATGGTAGAAAGTGACGGAGCTTCGCTGTCAGCTGTACTGACGAGTACTGTGCTGACAGCATTTTGCTCTGACTGCATTTTACAGTACTGTATACATTTCGTCCCGCCTCCTATGAAGTTGTAACGTACACTGCAAGAGTGACCACAACCACTGCAAAAGCTTCTGGATACTTAAAAAATTGGCTGTGATTATGTTGCAAGGGCTTTGCCGCACATATGTACATTGTATTCGGTGCGCATTGGAGCATGCGTGGGTAATTTGACGTCCTCACTGTAATGCAGTTATGAGTCCAAAATTAAAACCTGAGAAACTTTTCTTTGCCATCTGTCATCTGCACACAGGCCCCAACTTTCACATTTAATTTCATTTTACAATATGCCTTCACCTATGGTCAATGCACAAAAAGTGCAAAACTCGTTGTTGACTTCTGTCGCTGGCCGAGGCTCATCCGTAATTTTGTGTAATGCTTCTGAGAGGGACTTCAAGTTGACTGAGTGAGCTAAAATTTGGTGTGTTTAGAGGCAACGGTTGGCAACTTTTTGAACGTCGAGAAAGGCAGCAGAACTTTTAGAAATTCTTACAGCACTTGTTCCAAATGTCCTCCCCGCTGCTCAATGCACCTCTCCGCGTGTGTGTGTTTGTATCTTCTTCCAGACCTTTAGTCCTCTTGAACCTCTTGTCTGTCCTCTGGAACTGCCATGGTTTGAGCGTCTTCTACTCGCTACTGAGATGCTGAACGTCTTGATGAAGTTCCTTCTCACAGCAGCCATTGCAGACCTTAGACCACTAGCGTGAACGACATTTTGTGACAAATTGTCTCTATTTCTCCTACCGTAATACGCATGAAAGCTTTCTCAAAACATGGCCAACTAACCCGTCTATTTTGGCGTATGCATGCAAGCCCATTGTGTATTTATGCAAACTAAGTGTTGAGCGAAAATTTCACCCAAGAATTCACAAAACTGAAGAAGTCTGCGACATTCCATGACCTATTTAGATCAAAGACACTGTACAAAACTTTTACCTTGCCTGTCCACTGGAAGGCCCACTCTCGGATGCGATTGGTATGACACAAAAGTTATTGGTGAGCCTGCAAAGATCTTGCCGTAAACGTTAAAAAAATAAGTGAGGAAGAGCCCCCCCCCGACGACTGTCATTAATACATCAAGAAATGACTGTACAGGGTCCGACAGGTGAAATTGAGCAAGAAAAATCCTCCATAGTAATGAATGCGGCCTCATGGAGTTCTCATCGAATGAAAATTAGGTATGGATTCGTAAGTTAGACACAAAATATTCCACATGGTGTACTTTGTTTTTGATGCAAGCCTTGAATCTTGGAACTGCTGCAGTGCAGAACCTCTGCTCTTACTCTTCAGATATTTTGTCCCATGCAGTCCCTAAGGCTGCAGTTAAGGCCAGAACACAGGGCTGGTTTTTGCCCCCTACTTTGGTTTTATAAATGGACAACACGGAGAAGTCCACGGGATCCAAATCTGGAGAGAACGGTGGCCAATTTTTCCTGTCCCGAATTTGAGCAAAATTTTGCTAGCACCAGATTTGAGTCGTCTTTGAAGTATGAGAGGGTGCCCCACCTTGCGCAGAGCAATATCCATGCTGCCAGACTTGCCCATTGATCCATGGGAGCCCTTCATCCTGCAGCATCTTGACATAAACAGAGCTATTGACTTTACAACTTCCCGAATGATCACCAGGGGTGTCCTGCAGCCATCATCAGTTACCCCAGCCCAGCCCATGACGTGAGCAGGGTGCAGGCAAAAAAATATGATCTGATTATTGACGGGGATATCCTCGACGCTCGAAGCTTCTCGTTTTGTTGGTTCCAAGCTCATTGTGTAGTGAAAACTTTTTCATCATTGCAGATGACTGCTGGTTGTAGAGCAGCTGTGAGCTGCTGCTTACTAATCTGGGCTCAGTGAAGTCTCATTGACACTGCGGCATCAGAAGGCACTTGGCTATGTTTGAACTTGAAACACTTTATTCCTAAATCATGCATTACCAATCTCCTGAGGCTGGGCTCAAAGACTTTTCTCTTTAAATATCTTCACCTGAGGCTCCTCTGAGGGTTTCAAGCCAGCAAGTTCTTGGCGCCATCTTTCGGACGGATGTTCACAAATGACAGACCTATCAGCTAATAAAACTTGTCATAAAACTCAATTATCGTTGCATAAACCACGCTTAAACTATACTTTCTGGCAAACCCAGTTCATGCTTGACACCTTCCTAAGCAGGTTCATTCAACTATACTTCTCCAGAAATTCATCCGGTCAATATAGTACTGGTCTCTTGTCATGACCAGAGATGTCCCCACATCTAGGAATGTCCTGTCCCTGTTGGCATCCACTGGGGCCCAGCTGATGTCAACAACACTTGCTTGAGCCCCTCCGGGAGTGGGATTTCCTGTTATGGCAAAATTTGTCCACATCTCATCCAATCTCATCCTCGTGAGCTCATCAAGTTCAGTCCAATACTGATACAGAGAGTCAGGCTGTCTCTTGAAGAAGAAATTCAAATCATCTCCATGTGCCACCCCAAGGTCAAAACCATGAGTATTGGCGCCAGTCCCGTTCAAAATACTAAATGTTCCTTCGTATGACAATCTGTATTGATAAACTGGCACGAAATTGGCAACGGCACTGCTCATCAAATGAATACCATATCGGAAGAGGGCGTCTGAGTGCATGTCAATGAATTTGTCCAATTTTGCAAGCTCAATCACTCCATTTGGAGCAAAGAAGAACTCTCTTGCTGCTCTGGATATTTCAATATCTTTTTGTGTAATGTCTCCATCACCAGTCCTGTCCCTAAGGTAGATTGGTCCATAAAATTCGTCCCAGTCAGCATTGAGGTCATTGAGTATGGACGGCTGAACTAAGATATTTAGGTCAAAATAGATGGACTCTCCAGAATTTGATCCCATCAACATAGGGACTCGGTTAAAATTCCCTGTGCTTAGTAAGTCTTCAGGAGCCTGGGGGAGAACGGGTTCTGCTGCAAAGCGTCCATCAACTGCCCCTCGGGCCCTATAGTCAGAACCACGAAAAATGTCCAACGGAACAGTTTGCATGCATTGAGTTAAGAGTGCAGCATCACTTGCGGAGCATCCTACTGCTGCAGCCAAATCCAATCCAGCTTGTACAGCCTCTTCTTCTGTGCGGTAGGAGTAGCCTAAATGTCCCAAGGGAGTTCCACTCTGACCAATGGCTTGCTTAAATAGTCCAGCTGACAAGGGTGTCAAGACCTGGTGCATGATGCTCCAGCTGCCGGCACTCTCACCGAATATGGTGACTTGTTGTGGGTCTCCGCCAAAAGCGTCAATGTTGTCCTGCACCCATTGGAGGGCTTTGGACTGGTCCCTGAAGCCTTGATTGCCAGTGACCTCCTCATTTCCCAACGAGACAAATCCTAAGAAGCCCAATCTGTAGTTGATAGTGACCAAAACAATATCGTAGTCCAGAAGAAAGTCGGGCGTATAATTGTTGACACTACTGCCTGCAGTGAGAGATCCTCCATGAATAAAGACCATGACAGGCAGCTTCTCTGTTTCTCCTTGATATCTCCCAGTGTAAACGTTTAAGTAAAGACAGTCTTCCTGTCCCAGAGTTAACTGTGGACATATCGGTGGTTCGGCGGTGGCATCAAGTGGAACTAATGTTCCCCACGGTTCTACATTCTCCGGTGGCATATATCTGAGCTCATTGATGGGTGGCGCTGCATAGGGAATGCTTTGAAAGGATGCAAAGGTCCGACCACTCCAAGACTGAACTAGTTTGCCAACGATTGAACCATCCTCGATTTCCACCATCGGGGGTGTGCCTTGACTCCAGGTGAAATCAGCCAGGATGAATAATTGTAATAGAAAGAGGACAGGTGCCATGGTGAAAAGTACCTTGTCACTTGCTGGCCCACTGGCGACTACGACAACATTCTGATCCGGGCATCTTATAGGGGCAGGACTCTTATCTCTTGAAGTAACCCAATCAATGGTCCCGACTGTTGTGAACGCAAGAACAAACAGTTTCGAACACCCTAACCCCTACGCAGTCGTGTCAGTGCTCTCAAGAAGCATGAAGTGGGAGGTTATGTCATGGGCCTCGCGCCGGATACCGACCGCGTAGAATTTATTGCTCTCTGCTATGCAGAGCGGCAGGATTATCGTGCAGAAGAGTACAGGGTTGGCTCTGGAGTTTTGTTTTCCAAGTATCTTCTGCTGTTCCACCATCGCGTGTCTGTTTCTTAAAGGCTGCAGCACGCGAGGCCGACGAGAGAGGCAGTGAGGACAAGACAAGGCCACACCGCACCAGCGGCTTCTTCTTCGCTGAGTGACACTCACGCACAGCGGGGGTTTCGTCACCCTCCTCCCAATGATCATGCCAACGCTTCCCCACTCTCACAAATGCAAAAGTAGCAGCAGAATCATGTTTTTGTCCTCCTCCACTTTTCCAAAATGCTTTCGGACTATTCTCCTTCGCTCCTTCTCGGTATTTGGCCGCGAGGAAAGGAAGTTTTTGCTATGCAAGCCCCTTCCTTCAGCCCTTTTTGTCTTCTGTTCCACTTGTGAAAAGTGGGGACTTGCGCAATGTTCAAGCCTCTCTTTTCTGCTGTGGTCATGACTGGAAGGGAGGATGACGAGAAACGTCTCTCTCCCTTTTTTGGGGGAAAAAGAGAGAAGAGAGAGGGGCCTTAATTTAAAAGCCACAACTTGCTGAACTGAAGGATACGTTATGTCTCTCTCTGTGCACACTTCTTTCTCTCAGGAAGACATATTTCTCGAATCGATGTATCAATTTGTGTAACTGTGTGACGTCCATTCATGTGGGTCTATCTCTAGGTCACGTTTTCACGTGCTTTTGTCACTGCACACACACATACGCAGGGCCGGGAGTCAATGAATGCATTCACATGCCCAGAATAGGAGAAAAATCAATCTGAAAGGTATAGTCAGACATACCACAGTGAGCATTCATGCAGCAAGACATGCACAGGACTGTGTGTAAATTACGTGCAGTACACTAGTACAAGAGTGAGATACACAGGCAGACATGTTCGGCGCCAGGCACATGGGGTATGTAAGTACATGCTCGTATACATATATAAATGGCCAGCATCCATCTTTTTGTCTTCTCTTTTTACTCCTCACTGCTCATTGCCGGAACCCATTTTTCATCCCTCCCCCCCCTCCCGTCCGCTATGAGCTCGCTCACTCGCCCGCGCTTCCGCTTCCGCTCCTTTTTGCCACGATTCGCTCCCCTGACGACCGTGAGGCCCTTTTAGAGGTTGGACCTCGCGCTCTCTCAGGTCATTAAATTTCATTAGAGCGGGATGGGAAACGAACGACCTCGCTCTTCCGCCCTCTGTCCTCTCTCATTCGTCCGGAGGGGATGAAGTGTGCTTAATTGAATCCCGGAGCCGGGCAGAAGCATACTTAGGTAGCGACGAAGCTGCAGCTGCTCCTACTTCTTCAAGATCTGCCAAGTCTGTGGACGTACGTGAAATGCACACCATTCTGCTTGACAACCGTATCCCGCACGCATATAAGTGTGCAATATCCGGCGTTATCTGCTGGGTTTTTCTCCCTCCCTCGCCGCAAGAATCTTTGGTTCTCTCTGACCCCGTTGGTTCAACACCCCCTGCGGAGGTGGGGGGGTTCCCACTGATGATCTGGAAAGGATTGGGGGGAGTTGTACGTATTACTACGATGGGAGGAAAGATAGGGAAAAGATGGGGAGAGCCTGTATGAAAAGGAGGCTCGGGATTGCAAAGGGAAATGAAACCTCCACCTTCCGGGACCCTTTGGGTGAGATAGAAGGGAATTCCGGTGCTTACCCTAGATTTTCCACCAGACGACAAGAGGGCAGCCAATGATCAACTCCTAGGGCGGTCCCAGTCTGACCATTCTTTATCGATCACTTTTCAATGAAGACGCATCCCGTGTGCACAGCACAGTATTCGTGCCACACGGACAGAGTCTCAGGGCTTCGTGCCTTTGCGGAAAGTTTGCCAAATTGGCATTTTTCTCCCACCTTTTTGCTCGGTCCCCTCAAAGAGTGACTCGATTTCCTTCTAGATTCTCACTGAACGAGAATATATAGTTCCCAGATGTATAGTGAAGGCTCTGCTACTTTCCCGCTTGTCCACGGTGCGCGAGTAACGTTATGTCTTTTGGTTCTAACCCTACTTCCAGCTTTTAGTAAGTACTGACAACAGAAAGTTGGAGTTATGCACAGATGTGCGTACATTTTGTCCATACCTTTAATGCGCATAAGGCACAACATTGAACAACATCACGCACGCCCGAACGAACGAAAAGAGATAGCTTTTTATGTCCATGCCAGCACGCTGTTTCATAGACGCCGACACTTACGTCCATGTTACACTGAAGAGAAAGCAATTGGGCCAAAAAGCAAGTTATGAAAATCCCAGGGTTTTACGTCGATGGCTTTTGGGGAAAGGAGAGGGGTAAAGTGTAGAGAAAAGAAAGTGAAGAGGGTGGTAAGCAGCAAGGAGATCGCAGTCATTCCACTCCCCACATGTGTGCGCATCTTTCGAGTACATTGCATGCATGTGTACATTCCGTGGAGCGCTGGCCGGACTAATGTAGGTTGTTGAACTTGCCGCAGAAGTAATTTGCATTCATGGATGTCGTTTGTAACATGGCATTTGAACACGTTTGTACTAAGTACACGTTTGTACACGGTTGTAAGTGTCCTCGTGCACATGTTCCTACGGACTTGTGGCACAAACTCAACAGCGTTTCGTCGCCTATTCAGGGGAAGTTTAAACTACTTGGCGTAGGGGATTGAAGTCACACACAACTTTTGACATCCCAGCAAAAGCGGTGTTTGGGAGCAACCATCAGTGTCAGATGTACCGGACCCTGCCTGGGCCTGCCTGGGCCTGCTGTACTGTGCATGCACGTGACTCGCAAGTGCCAACTGACGCCCGTGAAGTGTCTGATTGAAAGCCCCCCCCCCGGTCGTCCTTCTGGGTCTGCCCAGCAGTGGTGGCGGCCACTGCACCTCGTGCACTGTAGCATGTTGGCAACACTGGCACTGACGTACGTGTGATGCTCCATGAAGGAGTGCGCAGACATGCCGTAGTTAATCTTGAAAGAATAAAAAGTAAGAAGGTCGCTCTCATAAAGGGGGAGGAAACCACCTCGGGCACCGGGATTCAATTTCCGAAGGCCATTCGTCCCCCTCCGCTGACAGCTTCGATCCTTTCAAAATCTGGGAGAGTTTGTTCTCCTCTCTCCTCACTCACTCACTTTCTCGAGCCTCGCGTGCGTCGGTCGAACACTGGCCTCGGGCTTTATGGGTTGATCGAGCGATGGCGGAATTCTGGCCAACCAGAATTACATCTGACGTCATGCACGCGTGAGGCTGGTGGAGAAAGTCAGAAGAAAACAATGTGTCAGGTTTCGTTGGAGACGCAATTTGGAAATTTCACTCGACGTCCTCTGTGTGTGCACTGCACTGAGCGTACATATATGTACATGAGTGAACCCCCCCCCCAGCCGACACGAATGACTATGCCAAGGAAAGAAAGACAGAAGAAAAGCATTCGCATTTTATTGATTCTGACAGGCGCCATAAATATGGCCAGATTTGGGAGCTTTCAAAAAGACGCCTCCCTCCTTCTCCCCCTCCCCACCTTTCACTTCACAACCTCCGTCCCTTTGAACAAATAGAATACGTAATATTTGTTCAGCAGAAAATGTAGTCGTGCCCCCAGTGATCGGAAAAGTCGGTGCACACCAACTTGAGCAGTGGTTCAGCGGGTCACAGCGGAGGATTATTGCTCATCGCGACGCAGGTGGGTGCGCGTGCGCGCACCACGTGTATGAGTCCTTCAAAAACTTTGTTGGGCCCCTTGGAATCTCAGGCCTTGGGGGGATAAAACCAGAGATTAGATATTCTCGTAAAACGAGAAATTGCGTATCTCTTTGCTACTTTATCGCCCCTTTCTGTCTCAATTTCAGTCAAGAAAGAGGGATGATCTCATGGTACCCATTTTGGCCAACAAGCTAATTTAGATAACGTGGCATAGGCACGCACTCAGCCAGAATAAAGCCCAGATGAGAAATAAGGAAAAAGATTGTGGGTGCGTCTGACTATCGGATTTCTCCTCCCCCTCCCTCCCTCCCTCCTTGCCCTGCCCTGGCCTGTCCCCCCCCTTGCCATGCGGGTTCTCCCTGCAGAAAATGAGGGAGGCCATCAGACGAAATGACCTCACTTTGTACATGCACGTCGCGCACTCTTTAGAGCACAGGGAAGGAAAGAACGGAACCTAAGAGGAAGGAAAGACAGGACCACCATCAGATTTTTTGGCCCCTCTCAAAAAACACAGAGAGCTCTCGATTGGAGCTAGAAGGGGTCACCCCCTTTCTTCCCCCTTTTTATGGTGAGAGATCCACACACGTCTCCATTCTTTCATAGCTGCTGTTAGGTCTGTACATGTACAGTAAGTTGTAACAGCACAAGAGAAAAGAAGCAATAACGGAGGGTGAGCGTGGAAAAAGGGATCCCAGGAGAGACAGTATCAGCGCGGCGGCAGCCAAAATGGTGCTCGTCAAGGAAATGGCTCCATCAGTTGGCGGACGCTGGTTATGCGTTCCTTGTCATTTCGGTCTTGGACTCACCAGCATCGACCCCCTCCGGATGTGACGCACGCTATCACTCGCAGGCACCCGTGCACGCGCACACTCCTCTCTCACTCTTCCGTTATGTCCGTCCATGTTTCGTCGACGCTCAGATTGTGGTCGGATGAAATCATGTACGAGAACTACCGGGGCTGCTACAGATGTCCAGAAGGCTGCTTTTTATTACAGTTTTCTTCTTTCATGGACCACAGTCTGTCCAGTTATTGCGCGCGAATACTGCATTAGAACTCGAGTACCTTTTCTTCAAATAACTTTGTAGCAACTTTTCCACCAACAAATCTCATTTGCTGACCGCATACACACTCACCGTGTCTCGGAGAGTGAGGGTAGGGGGGGGGGGAGAAAAAGCCTGCCACTTTGTGGTCATCAGAGGGGAAGTAATCGTATGCTCGCCAGTCCAGACGTTTTTATACCACAGCCCACAGCCGTCCTGCGACTGACAGACCAAGAGATTGCACACGCACAAGTCGTTTTCTTCGGTGCTTCTTTCCCCACCCCCCCTTCATGCTTTTTTTTCTTCATGGTGCGGAGCATCCAAGCAATACCATATATATATATATATAGTACCATACTTTCTTCGTTCCTTCTTTCCCATTTCCTGGTTGAGGTGACTTTCGGAGGAAACAGGAGGGGTGCCAAGAAGGGATCGCACTTAATGATTATTTAACGCGGTTCCCTCTTTCTCCCTCGTTCTGGCTGTTTAGGACCTATTCCTCCCTTTCCAATCTTGGAGATTGTAAAAGCCCTTCCCTCGCTCTCTCTTTTCTGGAAAAGTCAGATATATTGAGACGTTTATGACGATTGCAGTCTGGTCGAGTCTGCCTTCGCTCCCTCCTTGAGTGTCGCAAGATGGGCAGCGGCTCCAGGGTCAAGAGAGATTTGCCCATTGGAACGGCATGAATCAAACGCTGGCTCTGTCAGGCACTTTTTAGTAGAGAAAAAAAGGGCTGACTGTCGATATCTGAGAGGAGAGAGGGAAGGGGGGGGAACCCCTTTGGCTGTTACTCCTGCTGCTGAAGAGCACATCAACCTCTTGCTCATCCATCGTCCTCATTTCTGATCCCTCCGGACTTTTTACTGCCCTCCTGATCAGCTTCACGGTAAAACGTAGACAATATTTCTTCCTCTTCCTTCACTGTCTTTGTTTTCTCTACGTTTTGAGAAGCCCGAACTGGATTTAAAACACTCGCCTCGACTAGAGGCTTCAAAGCTACCATTTTCCTTAGTGAATGAGACCTATGGAGGCTTCGACTTCGACGAACTTCCTCTTCCGTTCTAAAAACTTCCTTGTTCAACATCCTTGCAGCTTCTTCTCTGAGAAGAGGTAGAGGGCTCATATTTTTCGGACTTTTCTTCTCCTTCGGAGGATACAGCAAAGGACAATCTTCTAAACTTCTCTGAATGACGTCTGACGCCTTTAAACACAAGGAACTTAATCTTTATAAAGTGCGCACTTTTCTTTTACTCAACTTACTGCAAGATGCCTTTTGATGAGAGCAAATAACTGAAAGTCCACGGCGTCGTCCCCGAAGGGGTTATCAATGCAGGAGGACACATTAAGCCAGCTGATGATGAGCATAACTTTGAAGGCACCAAAGACTGGAAGTGCCAAGGGAAGAGGATCGTTTTCCACAGTCTGACAATTCACCGATGTCATTGCAGCCATTAAGTAAATGGCAAGTTTGACCACCTATCAAAACAAGTTATGCTGTTAATTGTCACTGGATTAATTGCATATTTTGACCGAGTGACATGAATGAAGTACAGACAATTGGATTCAGTAAGTTGCCACCGCTGTTCAGCACAACTCACCAGTTGGAAAGTTAACGGCTGCTTCACTCGCACGTAATTTTCTGCCTTCTGCAGAGATTCGCCGAGGCTTCTTAGGTGTCGTACCAAACCGCGCTGATTGGTGACAGCCTCAGTCTTCTTAGCTCTAGAGTAAGTATTTTACCAGGAGTCAAAGCTAAGGCTCACATTTGATGAAAAGCAACTTCTCACGATCTCGCAATGGCGCTCGCCCAAGTGAGTGGCAGCCACCAATTGCATTCCAGCATCTTCTCAGGTTCAGAGGGAAAAAAGTTGTGTTTGATTAGTTTGGGCACCTCTTCAGTCATTAGTAAACCTGGAGAGGTAAAAAAAGAGCAAGCGGTTCTTTATTTTGTACCCCCTGTGTAGAAACATATGTAGGTCTCTCTCTTGCCTTCGTTGATGAACGCTTTGACATTGGGAAGGTAACGCCTGACATCCGCGCTAAATCTCCGGACGCACATGGCGTAAGACAGCAACGTGTAGCGTATGATACGACGCTTCATGTCTGTCGTGAGCCCATCAGCTTTGGTGAAAATCCCTAAGAACAATTCAACATGATTTACTGATCTGGCACGTGTGCTGCGGAAAGACTCTTACCGATCATCACAAAGGACAAATTGTCTGTCCATGGAAGCGCTTCGTATTGGCACCGCCACCTTTGGACTGCAACGAGAGTGAAGAAACCAAGCAGTGCCACAGCAGGATCTTCGAATTCTGGAGTCAAGAACAATTGCCCATGAATGTTGGAAGCTGTTCCACACACCCTTTGCAAGCGAGGCATCAACAATCCATAACTCAACTGATAAATCAGGTCCACCCATTCTGAGCAGCTGCTGCCGCACTTGAACATTTTAGGTATGGTGTGTACTGTACATGTTTCTACATATCGAACAATGCTACTGCGTGTTTGTGCGTACGTACGAGAACCAGTGGGGGATGGACAACACAGTCGTGAGTCCTGAAGCAGGGAGATGGACAGGTATGACACAACAGTACATCCGTGCTGTCGGTACAAAAGTACTTATGGTAATCTGGTGAGTTCAAACCTTCGGTCTCTTTTCGCACTCTGGCCACGGCTTTGGCAAACTCCTTCTGCTGTTCGTCGTCTAGAACCATTCGCTGGACGCTATGGACAAGGAAATAACACGAGAGGAAGATGAGCAACTCGTTCCATAGCAGGCGAAGCGTGAGCAACAGCTTTTCTCGAAAACTGATTGTCTTCACTACTTCGAGGACTTCAGGGATGTCTTGGTCACATCCTGCTCGGCCCGAAGTCGCGTCGGATAGCCCAATCTCCATGTTTGTCCTCCATTGAAGACGCTCGTTTGGCTTTTTCTTGTTCCCCGCAAAAAAGGCGATCAGTGCACACTGTCTACTGACACTGGTTAGAAAGCCGCAATTTTGTTAGATCTGCTTAACAATCGATAAAGGAGTAAGGCCAACAGAGCTGACTCAGTTACTAACGTCATGGCGAGTTATGTACGGACATGCACAGCTCCCTGACTGAAGTGCACAACATGAGAGCCAGCAGCGAAGTTTGTCCCCGAATTGCCTGCAGTGGCAATTGTCTGTTAGGGTGCAGCAATGTTCTTTTCAATTCATCGTTGGAGCGGTGTCCCCAGCACCTGAGAAGTAGCTAAGAAAGTACGCTCACGTAGTGTTTGTGCACCTGTACATACTTTCCCAAGTGACACCAGCCCCTTTTCCTCCTTGAGCTCGCTTGTTGAGGGTGCCGCTGCTGCAATTAGCATCCAAATTACTCAATTATCGTGCTCCTTCCATTGGTATTCACCTAGTCCTCTCGGAAGCCGCATGCTTAGGGCGGACTAAGTTTTCCTCTGAGAGCCTTGAAGTGGGATTCTCAACTCTTACGGCTGCGAGTTGTAAGTGGCTCCTAGCAGTTCAGGACTCCTTTCTCGGCCAGTCACCACCCTGCACCCAGCTTCCTTCCACTATCTTTCTTTGTTTCTTCTTTTTCCCCATTCTCTTTCTCTCCTTTTCTTTGCCTCACTCCCTGTTGGTGGTTTTGACAGCTTGCCAAGAAGTCCCTCTCCTGGGCCAAGTCAAGCCGAATGAATGGGCAAGAACGCGTAAAGGACATCTGGCAAATTTACTCTCGAGAACAAAGATAAGAAGTAACAAGAGACCAAGTTTTCTGACAATTTATTTACAATCCCTCTTCCCTATGTGGAAGACAGGCAGGCTGCTGCGCAGTACTCGCAACTGCGTCAACCACGTGGCAATGAGTGAAGCACATACGTATGTGCACTCGCTCAGACCAGAGTGTATGCGGTATCGTGTGTAGACATTGCGAGCACGTGTGCATCGCTGCTGCACTCACGTTGTATGGTTGACGGAGAAATTAATTAAATGGGCCAATTCCCTGCCAAAGCAGTTCTGGAGAAACAAAAGCGTAACTTTGCAGTGTGTCTAAGTGACGTACGTACGTACGTACGTACGTACGTAAGAAAGTAAGTAAGTAAGTCTGTACATCTTGGGACAAAGTTTGCTCAAATACTCGGCTCGCACAAGATCCTTCTCCTCAACGAGCTACTCACTGGCAGCAGCGAGTCAGCCAACCACAGTTGCTGACAGTGTCGAAATAGCTTTTGAGTGTTTAACAACTTTATAAGAACTTAATCTCCGAGTTGCCGATTCGTCTGCCAGGAACGATCTGTGACGCTGCAACGAGTCTATGTCACACAGTGAGATCCCTTTCACTCGCAAGACCCACCAGCCTTTTTTTCACTCTCAGACACCATCTTTTTTGCTTGGTCTCCTCTCCTTTTTTTTCCTTTAAGGTTTCGCTACGCGACTGCGAGGCTTTGATAACAGGCTTTCAAGTCTTACGATCTGCCATTAAGGGAAGCAATAACTTGGCTTTATGTCGTCGTCGAGGCGCCCTTGCTCTTTGTTGTGTGCGTTCCTCACCACTTTATGCTACGTTTTCCCTCCTCTTCTCAACTTTTAGCACCGTCCACACTATGAAGTTGTTCTAACTAATATTAGATGATCCGACCAAACCACCCCTAGAGCAAAAAGAATCATGAGGTTGCTGATGAAAATGGGCCTCCTCTCACTGGTTCAGCACGGCTACATGCGTCGCAGTTCCCCCATTGGGCACGCTCTAGTGACTTCCCTCAGCATCACGTTCGTGTACTGCGGCGAGTCCGCTCAAGTCCGCCGACAGTCAACAGATGTCTCTGGTGAGGAGGGAGCCGCTGCCCGGTGCTCCGGCCCGACCAAGTCGAGTGCGCCACCTAGTGGAGGAAGTGCCAAGCCCCGGGCTCGCATGCAAGTGTCATCCGTCCCTCCCTTCCTCTCTCTCTCTCTCTCTCCAACAAGCAACCAAGTAACTCTCTTTGTGCGGTGCACGCAGTGAACGTGCGTGTCCAAGCCATGATTTAGTCGCAGTTTCACATTTTCTTGTGCTGTAATTTCATGGCTTTTTGTGCGTGCACTCGTGCACTTCCAGTGGGCAGGTGGGCAGGCACACTTGCCTGGCTTTATCAAATGCATATTGAAGAGCTTTGTTGAAAGGAAAAAGTTTTTCCCTCTTTTCTTCTGCTGCTTCTCCTCGTCTGAGCAAGTCAGGTTTTTATGCTCGACCTTTAATGACTTTGTGAATGGGCTCTGTTCAGTCGCCGCCATTTGTCATGGACTTGAAGGAATGCTGGTGCCTTATACCAAGTTACGCTGCGGACGAGAGTAAAGAAGAGTGGGGAAGCGATATCGTGCCAAAAGTTATGTTAAGGCTCAAGGAGAGCTCTTTTCCCCATCTTCATTCGCCGTCCTTGTTTTCCCGAATGGGCCTATCTGCCATTGCATAAGCACGCACGCGCGCGCACTGGAGCGGCAAATAGATGAATAAGAAGAAGAGGTGTGTGTGTGTGTGTGTGTAACTTTGCGGCTTTGTCCGCCGCCCAGCCATTCAGACGAGCTAGCAGGGCAGGCAGGCAAGAGCTATTACTACACTCTCGGCCATCGGGTATTCATTTTACATGAGGTCCTAACACAAGGGTGGGTGCCAATTACCCCAGAGAGTTTCAAGGGAGGGAGGCCGCAGCCGTCGACGTCGTCGTCGCCGTCGTCGTCGTCGTCGTCGTCGTCGGCGGTGGCGGCGGCGGCGGCGGCGGCGGCGTTGCGCTTATTGAGAATGTGTGAGGGAGGGAAGAGAGGAAAGACGAGCAAATATTAGAGGAATGAAAAGAGAGAGGGGAGAGAAGCGAGGGAAACGGCCATTCAATAAAAATAGGCACTTGCCACTATTGGCGTTTTTTCACCTCTCCGGTAGCATTGTAACACTTTTGCCGGAGGAAGCAGGCGCTTGGTGCAGTGGAACAAAAAAAAGACTGCCTCACTCGTCTCTTTTCGTCTCGCACTGTCCTTCGCCTTCGTCCTTATCTCTTTCTGGATAATGCAACCTTTTGTCAATGAGAGCTTCGAGCTGAACGTGGCTGTGTCCGTCCCGTTGGCGGCTGTTCCGGCCCTGGTGTGTGCACAGCACTGTAAAGCATTTACACTACAAGGATGTCTTGGGTGCAAATAAGCTCGGTGTAAAGAGAGTCCGGCGAGCAAACTCGTAGGGAGGGGGAGAAGTGATTGGGAACCATCACATTAAGTCGCGTCACCTCGAAGATTGATTGCTCATCCAACCCTCCCGCACTCCCTCCTACATGAGCTAGCAGCGGTGGGTATCATCCGGAGCATTGTTCTGTGGTGGCCGCCGCTGCGATAACCCTAGTCATTCATGGTGGGGGCGTATGATATTGTTGCTGTTCCACGCTTATTCGCTTTTCTCTTTCCCCCACTGAGTTAATCGATTTTGACAACTTGATTCCGTAATGTTGGAGATATTCCTTTCGTCGTCATGGTATCAGTTCCATCGCTCCACATCTACGTACTGCGCAGCTTTGAAGAATATCGTTAGTGGTGCTACATAGTGCCTTATCTACTGTCGCGTGACAAGTTTCTTTATGCTTATACCCCCTATCTGCCATCTACTTAGCCGAAAGGACGAGGAGAAGGAGGAGAGACATAACTGAATGCATACATGAGACCGGCCATTCGACCTCTCTCTGTAATACCGACTGTCTGTGCAGTGCAGCAGAGTAGTACGTAAAGTAGTAGTGTGTCTTCTTCTTCCATCTTGCAGCTAAGTCGTGGACTCGGTCGCCTGTAGTCTCCTACAGCTCGTTATTCTTCTGCAAGAGATCCTACATCCCACAGGAGCGACAGCAGCAGCTTCGAGGTCTGAGACTAGCTTCAGCAGCTTGCGTGCGTGCGTGCGTGCGTGCGTGCGTGAGTGCGTGCGTGCGTGCGTGCGTGCGTGCAGGCGCTCTGGCGGGGCTATCGATTCCCTGTTTCCCACCGACGGTCGCGAGACTAGCGGTGAAACCGTCCGCGCTTGCTCTCAGGGGCCTGGCCAATGAGAGGGTGCAGAAGCTGAATAGCTCGATCTCATTGGGCGTCAGACATACCGGCAGAAATGAACTAGCCTTGCGCGAGCGCCCCGAAAGCTGATTGCGAGAACAAAGTCTCTCCGCTGCTCGGTGGCTGCGCGTGTTTGTGTGTGGTGCGCGCGCGCGAGAGAGAGTGCGTTCGTGCGCGCCCATATCCAAGCTGGGCGCGGAGGAGTTGGTGGTGGTGGTGGGGGGGAGGGGGACGGGGCCGGCCTGGAGGACGGCCGACAGGGCCGAGCACGCTGGAGGACAAGGAGAGAGACGCGAAGTCAAAAGACTTATCAGAGAGAGGGCACCGAGTGAGTGCGATGGCGTGTAGTGGGCGAGAGCGAGAGAGAAATGAAAATGCGAGGAAGAGTATAGCAGTAAAGGAGAACGAGAGAATAGTCGCGACGCCGCACAGAAAGAATTCCGAGACATTTGCGGCCCCGGCCAAATGAGATTGTGCACGAATACTGCGAATCGCCAGCATGCGCCAGACGCAGCCCTGTGCGCAGTGCCCGTGGTACAGGAAAATGACATACCTGGGCGATGATCACGCATCACTCATGTGACGGAAACTGCGTCCAGCCTAATTTGCCACAGAATGCTTGGTCTGCCGGGTTTTGTTTTGTCATTCCAGGGTCACCTTGTACTGATGGAGACGCGCTAATCTGCAGAAACGAAGTTAACGGTCCGGCAAATGAGCATGCAAGTCATCAGTTTCAGCACATGAACACGAGCTTTATTGCGAATGAATATCTTATACAATCACAAGACAATGGCGACTTTGCTAATAGCCATGAAACTATTCGACGACAGCGGTCTGTCGCTCGTAAAAAAGTAATCTGACAATGCTTGGTGGCAGTGGAGCAGTTGGGTAGGAGGACAAAAGAGGAAACGGAGAGGGAGATATGAGAAAGAAAGCAGCTCTCGGGACACGCTACGAGTCGTCCATTTTTCTCTTTCTCCTACCATCAAAAAGCATACAGAACACCAATAGTTGTATACACAGACGTACGTAAGTTATCATGCGAGCGCGAGCACACACGACAGGAGGATGAGAGAGGGGGGGATGGGAAGAGGGGGGGTAGAACGAGGAAAATATTGTGCCTACGAGGGTTCGCCATCTTCGCTGCATGTATGTTCAGTGGTAATAATTATATAGTATAGTGGTGATGAGTCGGAATAGCAGTTCCTTTCTTTCTTCTTCGCGTTACTTCGAAGGGAATAGGGAAGGCAATCTAGGATTTGCGTGGAGACCTGTAAAAAAAAAAAGGTTATTAGAACAAGCGACAGAGGTCATAATAATAAAGAAAGATGCACACGCACCATGGGTCGACGACCAATGCCGTCATCACCGTGGCACAATATGGCATTCAAACGACTAATTTCTGCGATACCTACTTGAGAAAGACAACGATGAATTGGGGGCGGTGGTAACGGGGGCCACGGCGAATCCAGGAGGTAAACTGCTTTGGTGCGCCGGTGCCGGCTGCCTATGCGCCGAGGGGGGTTGCGGCGGCTGATAAAGTAAGGGAGAATTGATACTGCTTGTAGTAGAAGCCGCCGCTGCAGGTTGTCGAGGCCCAGGCGGTGTGCCGAATGGATAGTTGATAGCCCTCTCTTGCAGTTCCTGCAGCTTGGATGAGGCCAAGTACTGGCTGGCGGCAGCGTGCTGATGCAGCAGGTCCAGTGCTTGAGACGCAGAAGCCGCTCGCTGTTGGAATAGATCAGGTGGCACAGGAGGCCTGCCGGCAGAGCCTCCTACGCCGGCAGCACCTGCCAGAGCCGCCGCCATCGCCGCCATGGAAGCCGCAGTTGACGCCCCAGACTGGTGAGGTCCTCCGCCCGGTGTCGGCCGCACCGGAGGGAAAGCGAACTGCGCCGCCAGATGTGATGGGAGGTAGTGTTGAAACGATGTCGGGGGCGGCGGCGGCCCCACGGTCTGCGTCGTTGGCTTCACCGCGGCAGTCAACTGAGGCGAATCCTTGGTTCCGGCCATGCTGAACTCGGGCTTCACGCTGATGCCGCCAGGCGGCGGCGGCAACGGTCCAGGAGGCGGCCGAGAAAGGGCTCCTAAAGCAGTGGCTGCCGTTGCCGACCTCGGTGGTGGTATCACCGCCAGCGGCTTAACATCACTCTCTTCGTCAGAGATGTCCGAATATGCTGGACTCGCAGCCCGTTTCCCGCTGCCATTCATGGTGGAAGAGGCGCCAATGTTGTGTAGCTGTTGAGTGGACTGAATGGGTTTGACGACCGCGGTGGCGCGCCCACTTGGACTCACCTGCGGCGGCGGCTGCTTAACAAGGTTAAGTCCTACATCTGTGCTGACGCTTCGCACGACCCCGTTGAAGCTGTGGGCCTTACTGGCATCGCCGCACTTTTTACTCTCCTCTTTTTCCAACAAGGAGTTTTTGTCATCCTCCGGCATTATTTCTTGGCCAGGTTGTTGTGTGGGATTCTCTCCTTCCAAGTCACCTTTCTTTGTAGATTCTTTTTCTGCTTCAGTCTTTTCATTTTTCTTTTTCTCTTCTTCTTCCTCCTCTTCTTTAAGTTTTCTTTTCCTCTCCACCTCCGCCTCGTACTTTGCCTTCAAGTCGTTGTGGGCGTAGGAAAGGTGGAACTTGAGAGCTTCCAGATCGCGGAATTTCTTGGCGCACTCCGCTTTGGGGCACTCAATGAGCCTATCGGACGCCTGGCTTCCATTCACAGCCGACGATGATTTATCCTCCTCCTGGAAATGCTCTCCATCCTCAGCCAAGGCTTCATTGACGCTCTCAATGGCATAGCATGCTTCCTGGAAGGACTTGCGCTTGTCGCGACCGTTTCCTTCCTTGGCCAGAGGACTCACGGGAATATTGAAGTGCTTCTTCTTCTTCTTGGCTTTGACCCCGGCGGCGCCATTGGATCCGGGGCCGCCCAGGGCGCCGTTCTTGACCGGCGGCGTACGTGCACGACATGTCCGTCCTCGCTTGCTCTTCTTGCTCAGGGCCGGTGCCTCCCTGCAATAAAGCAAAGGAATGGGTACAGAACATGCAGCTTGAATGCCCCAAATGAGGACATATCCATCAATACGCTGAAAGTACGGTTCAGTTCCATCAGTGAGTGGGCGCCGAAGTACATCATAAGCGCATATGCAAACATACGTAGTAGGGGGCGCACTCGAAGTCGTAGTGGCAGTCGTCGTCTTCGTGGCAGCAGCAGAAGCGCTACTACTGCACTGCACTGCACTGCACTGCATATGCATTGCTACGTACTACCATAACTAATTAATCACCCTTCCCTTCACTCTTATCCTCTATGTCTTCCCCATCTCTAATCCAACCACCGACAATAACAAGAGAGCGAGAAAGAGAGCATTATTACAGTACTATTGTACAGAACACAGAGACCCCCGGACTCGTACATACAGCAACGAAGAAGAGAGAGAAGACTGATGAGGCGAAAGGGACAGATTATGAAAAGCAAAATCTGGGCCACCTCAATAAAAGTCCATCCTCGTTTTCTTTCCCCACTTCTCCCATGCTTTGCATAAGGTATGTGCGTATGTGTATGAGACTCACAACAAGCACAG
>JAAUXU010173517.1_pt1 | contig 49903 bp, 55 predicted proteins | sample 7278151 | NCBI WGS metagenome assembly JAAUXU01 (sample SAMN14350113, study PRJNA611818) | marine sediment metagenome | isolation source: surface marine sediment (1.8m) | place: French Polynesia: Moorea | collected 2018-08
AGTCTGTAAAGCACAGGAGAAATTATGTTGAACAGTGAGTCTACTTTAAAGAGTCTGTAAAGCACAGGAGAAATTATGTTGAACAGTGAGTCTACTTTAAAGAGTCTGTAAAGCACAGGAGAAATTATGTTGAACAGACAGTCTAATGTATAGAGTCTGTAAAGCACAGAAGAAATCATGAATAACTCTGAGACTCTGCTGCAAAGAGTCTGTAAAGCACAGAAGAAATTATGGCCAACTGCGATTCTACTGTATCAAGAGTCTGTAAAGCACAGAAGAAATCGCAGACTGCACCTTCCAGGGCCGCAGCAACGAGCTCGTGGATAACTTTGCAGGCCCTGGTGCTCACGTATGGGACTCAGAGGAAGGTGGAAGCTGCGTTAATGCTCAAGCTCATTTGCCTCTTCTGGTCAAAGATCCTTGGCCAAGATCTCGCCTCTATTAGATACACGCACGCACGCACGCACGCACTCGCGCACGCACGCACGAGACGTGCCAGATGTGTGTGCCAAAAGCAAAATGAGATTTTGCAGCCCTGGAATTTTCGCGTCAATCGGCCGAAAACTTTGTGCTAAAGAAAAGAGAGAGAAGAAAAGACGTGCGATTAGCGGAGAAAAATCGCACTCTGCCATTCTGTGTAGGGGAGGGGAAAAAGATTTCTCAATCGGACGCAAAATTCGACACCTGCGAAACTTCTTCTTGAGCGCGCAAAACATAAATGGCAAAAAAACGGCAAAAAATCTCGCGTGAGTTGGCACATTTGCCCGGGAGGATTAGGAAAGAGAAGGAGGTTTATTATGCACCCTTGGAGGATGGAGTACGCAAATTTATTACAGTAAAACTTGGCCCGTTCATACGTACACACAGGGCTGAAAACGCCAGTCATTTGCGTAATGAGAGGGGACTCTCAAGTCTGAGAGTGCATCCATAAATTTGCCTCATATCCCTCCTCGTGATAAACTACTTGTGCGTATGTATGTACGTACATGGACACGAGTGTGTGCGGCGCAAAGATGCGTGCGCAGGCGAGAAGGAGACGAGCTGTTTGCGGCTCGCACGATTGAGTGGGCACACCCAATGGCAAAGGCGAACTCGTGGCGTGCGTATCCTTCTTCTACAGGGCGGACTGTAAAGACCAGACTTTTGCCATGTTGTTCGCCATGAGTTGCAGATCTCCGCAGTCCATCCCGTGCTACCGTTCAGCCAGGACACAGGGTGGCCCAAGGATTAGGCTTGTATTGCACCCTCGGCAGTGAGTTGCCAATCTCCTTGGTCCACCCTGTTCAGAGTAGAGAGTCAAACACATTCCAGAGCGTTTGACTGTCCACAGAGATCATTCAAGGGAGATACAAGAAAAAAAAACAAGCAAAACTTCTCAACTCTTGGTCGGGACAAATGGGCCGCCTTTTTTTGCACGGATCCCTGATAAAACCGTGCAAATTCCGCACAAGAGAAAGTCCAAGGTCAATACTGAGGAGGCACGCGATTTACAGACATGACAAGTTAATGGCAGCCTCGGACAGACAGACAGACCGTGAAGATGAAGAAACGCGCGTTGAAAAGCTTTGAAAAGCTGGTGTCGTTTTCACACTTCTTTTATTGTCCGCGAAGAAGCCATTGGGAAGTCCGGACCCATTGGAGTCCGGATCCCGACCCCCCCTCAGGCTGCAGCAGCTGATGCACCTGACGAGGCCTTTTTTTGAGAAGAGGGGGGGGGGGAGGCCGTATAATTGATTGCTCGAGATTTTGTTATGATTATGAGCTGGTAATTAAGCTTGAGATCAATTAAAGTGCGTGACCAATGAGGCAAAAAAAGCCTCCACCAGACAATGCTAACTGGAGAAAGAATAGGCATGCTATGGCAGCTAAGGTTGCAGGAGGAGGAGGGGGAAAAACATGCAAGTAATAGTGCATTGAACGTGGTTCTTTGCATCAACAGACATTAATAACTATGCTTTTCTGCAACGTCTGGGTGGAGAAAGAGGTGTCCGAAAAGGTCACCCCGGCCTTGGCTCCATTGATTCCCCCATCACTCTTCACCCTGTCTCTGTCAGTAGGGGAAATTGTTTGCATTTACGCACGCTTAAAGAGTTAAAAATGTGCAACGATTCGATTCGGTCCTAATGTGTATCAATGCCGGCGGCGACGTCGGCGCCGGCGCCGGCGCCGTCAAGGCCAACAAAATGATCGTGCTTTACTCCACGAGACTGGTTTGACACTTTTCCTTACGCCCTCAGGCTTCTTCTCCACTTCAAGGCTCTGAATTGAGGCGAAAAGTGGACCGGTCAGTTCTGTCTTTCTTACTCCTGGTGTTCTTGGCCAGCAACAGGTTGTCCAGGGGGAAAAGGTGCAGCTCCACAGGTGGCAATCACCGGAGTGGAGTCATCAAGGCTCGACCGACCACAACAGTCTTTAATTCTCGACGATCGCTTCCCTTGTGGTTGTTGTCGGTGGTTTTTTTGGCATTTTTGGCATTCTGGAATTCGTCCTCAAGCGCCTGACTTTTACCTCCTGGACACCTGCATGCTAAGCATTTTTGCAATCGAGTCTGACCTGACTCGTGACAAAATTTATTCCCAGTCCAGTGGAGATTTGTCTCTGGGTGTTGTTTTTTTTTTTGGATGTTTGACACTTTTGGAAATTCGTCACCAAGTCTGATTCGTATGGCTCTTTTTTTTTTGGTTCTTGGTAGAATTTCTCCTCAGGCGTTGTACTGGAGTGGAATAGGTGAGAGGGGTTTCTCAACTCCAACGGGGTGTCCCGGCCTAAATCTGGACAACGTTGAGGGTGTCACAACACTCCTAAGGCGGACGTCGTCGAGGTTGCCAAAGATATGTTCGAGAGAGAAAGACATCAACTCTTTCATCACCTCGGAGTGTTGACAGCACTCGACGTGCTACAGTGGACGACGCTTAAACGTGCCGCTTGAGGACCGCAACTTGGGGACCTGAATACCCTTGGGACTTTGGCCGAGGTTGCCCGCTTAAGCGAGCTGCACTGCCCTAAACCTTGTCCAGCGTCATGTCTGTCTGACGCCACCTCATTGACCACATGTTGTTGCCGATCGTCGTGTCGACCACAAGCGCCAGTTTCTTCGTGTTTATGACTTGCACGCTGCACTGTGCAGAAAAAAAAATCAGCTCTGCAGATTTTTTGCAGCGCCAATTTTCTCTCCTCCTCCTCCTCTCTGCAGTCTTGCACCAGCCACTTTTGCCAATTATTGCAGTCATTGCAGAATATTGCATGCGCGCACGTGTGAGAGACACTTCGGCATCGACAACTGCGACAGGAAACCGCCCTCTGCAAATCGAGGGTCTCCTTTTGTTTTCGGAATAAATTCCTTCTTTCTTTCTTTTCGGCAAAGTGCATTTGTCAGCGGTTGCAAGGACGCCCTGAACAAACAGTCCTTTGCGTGCGTGCAAGGCAGCATAGCAGAGATATGATGTCAGAGGTCGATGTAAGAGCAGTGGCGACCAATTAAAGATCCGTCATGCACTCAAAAAGCCAGGCCTGCACATGGGGGACGAAGAAATCCGGCTTCTCTGACGAAAAAAAAGCACATTAAGGGAGCATCTACACGTGATGGTCTGAGCAACCACGTTAACCATGTAACAAGAACTGCCGGTGCGCCGACATCAGCGTCGCCAAGGTGTACTTCTTTTCAGTGATGTTACTGGAAATTTTTGAAAAGCAACCCTGACCCACACCTAAGGAAGGAAGAAGTCTTGAGATGAACGAGTCTCACTGAGCATGGAGAAAGAAAAAGTCCTGAGCCAAAAAACACACTGAGGAAGCGTCCGTCTATTTATGGAGATAGAAGAAATTCCTGGCCACGGACAAGAACGACCTGTGAAGAAGCATCGACACAGGGGGGAAAAAAGAAGATCATTCAGCCCCCCCACCAGTAAAAAGAGCCCTGTCAAGGGAGCATCTACACGTGAAGAAATCGTCTGGCAAAGAGCATTGAGGGAGCGTCCACACATGCATAAGCAAAGCATGAAGTGAAGGAGGAAAATATGAGAGGTTGACTCAATCTTTCGCTTTGGCTCCTCTGCCACAGGAGGTTTTCATCCTGTCATACAACTTGTTAGATACATTGGCCCAAGGAATGCCAGCAGATTAGAATGTCTCGAGTGAGTGATTCAGCAATTGGAGGAATAGTCAGCCTCTGGAGCATTTCCAGAGAGTGTCTGGCGATTCAGAGGCCTGGTCTGGAATGTTCCACAAGGTGTGGCAACGTCTCAGGATCGGCCTGAAGGTGCTTGGAAAGTCTTTCTTGACTCCCCCCCCCTCCCCAGGTGGATCAGGCTGTTGCTGGTGGTGGCAGTCAAGCCTCGTCCTGCAGCTGGCTCGTTTTCCTCGCCAACCAAACGAGTTCTTTATTGTCCTCTTTATCGGTTCTTGCACGTCCAATCAAGCGGTCGTTCTTGATCATCAGCCAAGGTCGGGCTGAACAAATTGGGCAGAGCCGCCCACGTTTTTTCCCTGCATTTACATAGGGGCTCTTTTTGACTCGGCCCAACCAAGCCAGCCCTATTTGGCCTGGACTTTTGCTTGTCGGTGTCTGAAAAGTTGAGCAAGAAAAAAAAAAAAAAGATCCACCATCAAGCGAGAGAAATCTGAACTCAAGGATGGCGTCAAACTAAATCCGTCTCTGGCTGCCAAGAAGGAGGAAAGAGAAGACCTTGTAACCCTTTTTCCCATTCTGCGCCTGACACAAAACGGAAGTGCGAATGCATTCACAGCAGCAGCAGCAGAGGCAGAAGCAGCTGTGACATTGTGCGAGTGACTTTTTTGTTGCACCCCACAATGCTGTCCTAGTCCTCCTGTTCCCCAGGGGCTCTTGTCAAAGTCAGACCTGACCCTCAGCCTGGACTGGATGGTGTGGGACGCCACCCTGAGGTGGCGCAGTCATGACTTTTCTGGCTTTGCTCCGGTCCAGTTTCCTCTGACTGACTCCGCCTGATGACTCCTCATTCAGCGGGGCAAACGAGGGATCCACTGTAATTAGTCCGTGATGAAAAGAGGGGTTTTTTTTTGTCGTGATTACCAGACTTGGGCAAAAAGCGAAAGTCTTTATGTTTGAACAAAGTCTGAATAAAGTCTTTATGTCGACCGAGCTGAGCAACGTTCACAGAAGAAGACGTCTGAGACACAAAGAACTATTCGGTCCAGGGTCCTGGGGATGACTCTCGGGTGAAAGAGCGATGCCACTGGAACTAGTCTTTGGTGAAATAATGGATCCACAGTTTTCTCATCTCCTTCGAAGGACACCGAAAATTCCTCCACCTCACGTTTATAGCAGAGGGTGATTTTTCAATGTGCTTTGTCTGTCCGATATCGTTGGTGGGTGTTTTTGTCCCTCCCTCCCTCCTTTCAGACATGTCGGACTGGTTCTGTGGATGACTTGTTTTCTTCTCCTCCTTCGAGTCCGCGCACATCTTCCTGTCCGGCTCCACCGCCGCCGCCAACGAGCAGAGATCTGGCACGAGTCGATCTAGCCTTGGCCAGTTCATCAGCCCTCACGGAAGAGGGACAAGGACAACGAGGAGGAAGGAGACAACAACAACAACAACAACGACGACGACGACGACGACGACGGCGACAAAGACACTTCCGGGAAAGTCGATTTACGTGTTCAGAGCCTTTAATTGGTTCTGCATCATGCAAAAGGCAGGTTGATTTGACGTCCACGCCAGCAACTTTTCCCATAATTTGTCAAATCAGCGCCCTCAGAAATGGCGGACAAAACCTGCACGCGGACGTTGGAACGAAAAAAAAACAAAGCTGCATCACATTGACGAATGTTTGTGACCACTGAAACGTCTGCGGCGGACATTTGTTACAGATCTACAAAGAATCTATGCAGTGGAACCTTCGCCAGAATTGATAGCTGCACAGGGTTGTCACGATTTGCAAAAATTGTTCGTTACAAAGGTTGCAATTTCACACAACTCTCTGGTACAAAACATTTACAATAGTTTTTTCTTCCCCCTCCCCCTCCTTCTTAACAATTCGCTTTAAACATTTGTACGAAACAAGAAACGTGATACTTTCCAAGATTAACATACAAAAAAGACAGAAAGGTTTTGTGAAATTGACCCTGATGCGCTTTTTCTCTCTTCTTCTTCAATCTGCCCCTGCTGAGTCTTGGCGATCAAGCTCGCAGCTGGACAAGAAAAAGCAGAAGCCCCCCCCCAAAAAAGGAGATAAAGGTTGGGTCTTCCAAGGCTCTTTAAAGACCTTAATGTCTACATCTTGTTTGGGGTCTCCTTTGACGTCTTAAGTTGTACGAACAACAACAACAACAAAAAGTCTGGCCGAGTACGATAAAGAAAAAGACCTTTGGACGTCCTTGTTGACCACAGCAGGAAGAAAAGAGGTGTCTCTTTCACACCTCCTCTTCCAGAAATGCCTTCTGCGTCGTCTTCCAAGACGTCCTGGCCGAAGACGACGACGAAGAAGCTCCCACGCATAACGGAGCTGAGGCCAGGCGGGGTCGTGTGAGGCAAGAAGAGCAGTCTCTTCAGACGCCTCCTGTCGGACGTTGCGGCGTTTTTTACGGCTCATCCTTCGCTGGATGCATTTTCTCTTCTCCGCACACGCCAGAGTTTTCTTGCGAAACACTCAGGCGTGTGGGTAATTGGGCAGGATATTTAGTATAGTACGTGCAACGTATGTTATGTTGTACACACGCACGCACGCGCGCGCGCACGCACACACACACACGTTTAGCATCCTCCTCTTCGAGCTTCTTCTTCTGGGAAGATGGAGGAACAATGAGGATCATCAATCAGATTGCGAGAGCAGCCAAGAAGGACCATTGATTTATTCTCCTCCAGACGCTAAAATGCTGTCAAGCATCGCTCGTGTGGTCCAAAAAAAGCTCTCCTTTTTTTTCTTTTCTTTGGAGACTCACGCTGTAACTTGAGTGAGGCATTTTGGAACACTCACGCTGTACTGAGGGGTGGAGAGGGATAAGAAACCCTCGCTTCGGGGCCTCTCATGCTGCTCATTTCCAATAAAAAAGCACCGCAGAAAGGGTTTATTAATTGCTCGAGAAGATGAGAAGTTTCACTTTTATGAAACAGATAAAAAGTGTTTTGCAACTCACGCTCAGCTGCGCCAAAGAAGGTCTGTTAAGTGTATAAAGCGAGTCAATCTTGAAACAATTTCGTTTCTTTCTGCACCAATTGCGTGTGCGGATTACTCAACGAGACACAAGGTCAAAAGGCATCTTTTGAGTGAAGCCTCGTAAAAATGCTCACAGACGAGATAAGAGATTTTCCTCCTCGGAAAAGGCCATCAACTTCATGCCATTGTGCAGCTAACACACATCTCCCATACCAAGAAGATTTTTCACTCTTGCTTTGCCATTTTTTATCATCCCCTCAGTTAAAAGCAGTCATATTATCTGTGTGTGTCCTGGGAAGGCCCAGTGGGATCAAGGAAAACTGGCTGAGGACAAAATGCCTGTTTTTATTTCTCTTCCTCCTCCGTGATTTTCTGGGCTCTGCGTAGTCAATGAGAATCCCCAGCAACAAAGCAGTGATAGGGACAGAATGATTTCCTGTTCTTGTAAAAAGGTTTTTGGAAGAAAAGGCCTTGAAGAAAAAGATACCAGTTTTCCCCCTAAAATCGAAGATCTCAGGAATGCTAATGCTCAAGGCCTCGGATGTGCTGTGACCGCTGCCATGATGAATTCTAAACATCCTCATCAATAAGAGACTAGTACAAAAGACCGTGTGAGCAAGAAAGAAAAACAGCTCATCAAATGCGCACGAGCCATTTCTAGGGGGTTGAGGCTCACTCTGCACAATGGGTAAGATTCCTCCACCCACCTAGGAAAAGAAGAAGAAGAATGATAATGGGTGCTATGGCGCAATGACTCCTGAGGCCCCTGCCAGAGCCACCGGGGCCACCACCAGAGCCAGGCAAAGAGAACATAACAGACTTGGCTTCCTCCTAGGACGGGGAGGGGACACAGAGAGGAGGGAGGAAGACTCACAAGTTCGATTCTCAGGCGTTAAAGTCACCCAGACAAAAATGTGTCTTCTGGGGTCACTGTCAAGGGCGTTCCCCGTGTCCATGGCCGCCGCATCCTTGTTGACCAATAATTCATTAGGCAAGAATGCTCAAGGTCTTGTTCAAGACATAGGGGAGGCTCAGGTGTTTGTGCGTGCCAGCTTTTGTGCGCATAATAATTAGTGTAACGCCCCCCCCCTAAAAAAGCTTCGTGTTGCACAATGAATGAATGGCTTTGAGATGTGTGAGCATTTTCGCCACTGCACTTTGGGGGCCTGGAGAGACAAAGATAGAAAGAACACAGCCCCCCCCCCCAAAAAAAAAGTTGTGCTACAAAGCGGGCCCCAAGAAGAACCACAGTTTTCACCTCTCGTCCATCAACCTGAAGCAGAACGACTACGCTTTTGCTCGAGCGCGAGAGAGAAAAAGAGGCCTACCTGGCGAGGCCTATTTATGTATTTTCTGCCAATTTTTCCGCCAATTGGTAGTCGGCTCCTCATTTTTCTCTCCAAAGGTGCTAAAGACAAGTTGGCAGTCGTGATAGAAACGGTCTCTCCTGGCAAGACGTCTGAGGGCTAATTTCCCCCCCCCTCCCCAGTCAAGAATTCCCCCCCCCCTCCCTCCCTCCCCACTAAAGAGGTTCGACATCCAGGAGTCAAAACGTGCGCGGGCGATGTCAGGTGTGTTATTTCTTCATCCGTGTGGCGGCCGAAGACAAGACGAAGAATGGCCCGTCTGGAAAGGTCGCGTTGACCATGGCGATATTTTCGGCCGGGGTCGACCAGAGCCAGGGAAGAAATTCCTCCAGCGTCGACGCTGCTTAAGGAGAAGCTCGATGGAAATAGGAGTTTCTTCTCGCTTTTTCCTTCGCCCCTCAGCTAACTTTCAATTCCGTCCGAGTGTTAATTTGAATTTTCTGAATGTCAGAACACAATCCTGGCCGCAAAAAAGTCGACAGAGTCAAATAGAGAATTTGAGCAGAGAAGAGGTTGAAAAAAGTGCCAAAGAAAGAGGAATTTGGCTCTTTTTTTGCCAGCGTGGCCCTCCCTCTTCTGGCTGTCAGCTCCCTCCTCCTCCTGCTGCTGGCAGGCAGCACGTTCAGGACGGACTTGGACGTGCAGGACAAGTTCCAGTGGGCTAACGTAAAAATGTCTCCCCTTTATGTGTCTTCTCTTTTCAGGGGGACTTTTACCCTCGCCCCCCCCCCCTTTCCCTCAAAGGGAGTCCAAACAAAATCCTTATGGAAGTCGTCCCATTACACAAACATTTTCCTTCTTAGACAGACTTTTAGGATTTCCCAATCGCCGATTTGCGTGCGTCTCTCGGCAAAATTGCCGGGGTCTCTGGGTGAAATCGACCCCGCGGAAGAGGAAGCAGCAGGAGCAGCAGGCGGAGGTGATTTCGTAAAAGAACAAACATGGTCGACGGCGACATCGTCGTCTGCAAGTCTGAGTGGGAAAAACTCACCCCTATGGAGGGCTTCATGTCGAGGAGCTTCAGCGCCCGGATCTGGCACGGGGTGGGTGGGACGGCAACAACACAAACAAAACACACTGAGGAAGCACTCGAGGATGCCGACGCTACACGAGGGCGAGAACTTGTGGGCTGCCGAGTGGCCGCGAGAGGTCTATTATTTTTCTCACAGGATTATTTTCTTGCCAGGTCGCGTGTGCGTCAGTCTTCGAGTGCGTCAGCGTCTGCGTGTGCGTCAGCGCGCGCTCAAAGACGCGTGCGTGCGTCAGTGCGTGCGCGTGTGTGAGAGAGACGCGCATTTCTCTTCCGAGCGCAAAAAGCGCGCGCCGTGAGGAAAGTTTGATGCGCCGGCGCCGCCGAGAATGACCGTCGGGTGACCTAAAGTGCGTCACGGCGCTCGCCCAGACAAATCTTGATGAAGCAAGTCCTGATACCTCCGGACATGCGACTTTTTTGCTGAAACGGGAGAGATTTGCTCAGGCAGCTCTTCGGTGTGTACACAGACCACCTGTGACTGCAGCCAGAACAGAAACTCGGGGCAATCGGAGGGACTTGTAAACACGCACACACTTCTTCGTGTTTGGCAAACACGGCTTCTCCTTGTCCCCGTTTTTGTTCTGGCCGCTGTCATCCGGATGGATCTGTCGCACTCAGAGTCACCTGGTCTGGAGGCCGCCAAAGGTGTCCCACCTTTTCCTCCTGTTTGTTTTGGAAAACTTGAGAATTCCTTCTCTATTTCAAACACTCCAGGGACACCTTTTTGTCTGACTGAGTGGCGGCGGCGGCCGCCGCCGCCGCCGCTAGTGGTGCAATACCCATTTTTCGGTCGCCCGCCCAAGGCTAAAGGGCAGGAGGAATTGGCAAAGGGGTTGATGTATGAGGATGGAGATAGTGACCACTTCTACTCTACACATCTCGAGGAGAGCAACATTCACCAAGGCCGAAAGAGTCTATTTATGCAGCCGCCGCCGCGGCGGTGGCGGCGGCGGCGGCGGCGGCGGCCAAAAGTGCACAATACAGTCTAGTAGATCTAATCTTAGAAAAGTATGCGCACTCAACCGCGGAGCCAAAAAAAGGAGTCAAGCTAAATAAGACATTTCTTGTGCTCAACCCACTCCTTTTCCGCCGCCCACTTTTTTTTTCTTTTTGGACCACACTGCATGCGCTGACATCAGATAGGTGAACCTGTAGTCTGTCCCCCCATCTGTTTTCATTGTTTTCCCCCCAATCTCTTGACCCCTGCTGGTGTGATGTTGCCATCTGATGTGGCGACGAAGGTCAGGCCATTTTTTTGCGCCTCACCCCGTCGTCACCGCCGCCGCCGCAGCCGCCGCAGCCGTCCCAGCCGCCGCCGTCGTCTAGCCTCATCCACCTTGAGTGCAAATCGAAAAAGGAAACCCGAATGCCTTGAATAATAATACAAATGACGGCTGCCAAAGGCCCACGGGGGCCAAAACGACCAGGAAAGAGCTACCAGAGGTGTTGCTAATTACTTCCTCCTGCCTGGATTTGAACCGAAATGTGCGATCGAGCGATTCCGCCAGGGGAGGGGGAAAAAGTGTCACTTCTCCTCGGCTTCGTGGACATGCACAAGTCGACGCCGCAGACGCCGCAGACCAGCGAGACGGTGCTGAGGACCAAGTGCTCTGCCTAAATGACTGTTTGGGAGAAAAATATTCATCCAGCAGACAAAGGCAATCAGGATTTTCCCACAGTGATGAAATTTTATTTGTCCTTTGGTGCAAATTTCATGCCTGCGTGCTCCTTCCTGCCTTGGGGGTGAACTCGGCCGTCCTCCTCTCCGTCGGTTCCTCGTTGATGTGGCAATTTTGTTCGAGATCCAGAATAAAACATCGTCTCCCTCCCTCGTGCTGATGGATGAGGTTTTTCGCGTGAAACGAAATAAATAATCATGCAAATTAGTGCCAAAATGGCCAGGTAATGGGCTCGTAATCACCAGTCACAGGTTCCGACCGCCAGAGCTAGCAAAGGCATGGGTATGAGGGCAAAACTTGCAGGGGCTCCAGCAAAGCTTTGGAGAGGACTCCAGCAACCAGAAAAGTTTCACTCCACCCCTTCCGCGTCAAAGATGCCGACGCCGGCAACGGCGATGACGTACCAGATCCAGGACGAGATTGCGTGAATGTGGATTGTTTCATCACTGGCTTAGCTCGTCGTTGGCCAAGGAGACGACGAACCCAACTTGATGAATGATGACGGCAGCACGTGCGACCCTTCCAGGATCGTCAGGATCGTCAGGATTTCTCGAGTGACGTCATCGACCTCGACTTCTCCGCGATGCACGAGGGGTGCGACTCGTGTTGGATGGAAGCCGATGGCATCTTTGAAAAAATACCAATTGTCACGCACGTGCATTCGAATATTTTTTTGGCCGGCGACCAAAAATTTTGCTAAATTAACACGTGTCTCAACCGTCCGATTAATAAGACTTTCTAGACTCTGTCTGTCTATTTGTCAGACAAACAAACTTGGCCTGTCTGTATGTGCAGCAGAGCCCAAAATCGGCCCGGGCCTCGGCCCTGAAAAGCAGGTCTTCAACTGGACTCGGTAAAAAAAGGGCTTGGAGTTGGAGATCAACTTCAGCCCGTACCAAAATGGCTGCTTCTGTAAGGGAGACAAACCTAACCCACCCAAACCTGGCGCACAGTTAATCCTTTTAGTGCACAATTAGGTATTATAGTGCAAGCTGACGGTATAGTTCGAATTTGAAGCATATATTCCTCACACAAACATGGTATCTATCTTCTATATATATAAAGCTGTTCGGTTATTTATGTTTGTACCTTTGTTTGTGCCCCTCTAGCGCTCTCAGTTCTTCACTTATCTGGCCCACTTTTGGCATGCCAGACCTTTGGGTCGACAGGAAGGACATAGGCTATGCAAAGTTGCATTGTGAGGCTTTTTCGAGGCCGAAATGGAGGTCGAATGTTGCATTTACTACATAGGTCATAGATAGGTATGCCAATAGGTATAGCCAAGCCTGCATGACTTAGCTGTGTGGTACCAGCACTCATTAGTAGCTTTCTATGGCTGGAGCAGGGAAGAGAAGGAGTCACTTGAGGCGGACAGTGAGCTGGACAAACCCGGCAAGCCCAACCCGGGCTTGACCCGTCGACTGGCGGCCTGCTGCCATCACTGCCTCGAGCTGGGGAGAGGAGGAGAGTGTTCGGATCAGCCAGTTCCAAGAGTAACAACAAAAATAGTGAGCGGTGAGGTTGAGGCCCATGGACAGCGTGAAGTACGGTACAGCTCCACTGTGAAGCAGTTCAGAAAGTACGAGTCGGGGAAGGACCTCCTCAACCGGTTGAGGAGAAGCGCCCAAAACCGTTGTCTTGACTTCCGACGTCGCGGCTGAATCGGCCAACTCGGCCTAGCCCGACTGCCTCAGCTCCTTCGACCCCCCACCGGGAGCCGAAGAGACTCCGTGCCACGCAGGGATGAGTAGCGATCATGCTTGGCGGGCCAAGGATTCCACATTAATGCCGTAACAGATTTGAGCTTGGAGCAGCAAAAAACAGGCTGGATTATCTGATTCAATAGAAGCCTCATTCAGCACTTCACGTACTTGCTTGGGAGCCAGGATCATTGTTTATGACGAAGTTGATACGATAGCAGCCATTGTCGGACAGATAAAGGTCTAAGCAATCCCTGCTGTCATCACTCGTCTCTTCTTCTCCCAGGTGGAAGTGTTCTTAGATCAGCTCTCTCCGAAACGTCGGTCAGAGTCTTTGTAGTACAGTGCTTAGGTTGTCATTCAACACCTCGTCCATGGGTAGAATCTTCCTACTGCAGAACGGACTGGCAATTCGCAAAAAGGATACTTTTGGATGTTTCAACTTGCGACTTCTAGCCTGGCTCGACAGATCGAGGCAAAAGCTTGACTTGAGATCAGTGATGGGGATTGACCAAGTGTAGAGTGTAGGCATGTCCGAAATCAGGTGTAAAAGCTCGATCATCGTGACGACTCCGACTCGAATCCTCTGTGCTCATCCTCAACTGGGATGAGAGCTTGAGAAGCTCACTGCTTCCTTGACGTCACTTCCTGTATGGTCGTGCTTGAAACAGGTCAGGAGCATCTTCGCGCCAATCCTTGCCATGAACAACGAGTTCTGTCTCAACGGAGAGGGCGACGGCGGGGACTGCGGGAACGGCGACCTTGACGTCGCCGGCGAATGGACTAATCCTTCCGAATGGGGCAAACTGAAGAGGTGGGTCATCACAATCCTACTTTTCGCGGGCCATTCGATGTTTCTCGACTGAACCCTGGGATCCCGGAGGTAAGTTTCTTATTTCTTTTGGTCTTGCAGTGAAAACCCCGGTGACTCGGGGAGGGAAGACGGCGGCGACGGAAGGCGACGGAGGTCTACGGAGCACTTCGCCAAGGAGTTCAGTAAGTCCGATGTTTGCAGGCGCTGTGGAGAAGAGGGTCACTTCATCCGGGATTGCCAACAGGTAATGGCTGATCACGAAACAGCGAGTCCACCTTCACAGATTTGCTCTTTCTAGGAGCCGAAAACCTGCGTCATTACCAACGAGGAGGGTAAACAGCGCGAGATGAACTACGTGCCCAAGGAATTGGCCGAGGGCGACCTCTTTGACCAGGGGGGCTCATCGGGCATCAATTTTGAAAACTACGAGAAGATTCAGGTGACCCAAGGAGAGTTGTTTTATCTCTTACTTCGTCCATGTCAACGGTCTTTGTACAGGTTCAATGCAGCGGTGAGAACCCCCCGCAGCCGATCAAGTCGTTCAAGGAGGCTCAGCTGCGTCCTATTCTGTTGGAGAACATCGAGAAGTGTGGCTACAAGAAGCCGACACCAGTACAGAAGTACTCGATCCCTGCGGTGTTGGCCAAGAGAGACATCATGAGCTGCGCCCAGGTTGGACCAGAGAGAGACTTTGAGTTCTAAACTAACTCTTTTTACTGTTTTTAGACAGGGAGCGGCAAAACCGCCGCCTTTCTGCTGCCCATTCTTCACTTCCTCCTGGAAGATGGAGTCGGATCCAACGCAGGGGCTTGCCCGCAAACTCCCCAGGTATGTGGAGAGCCACACTTGATCAGGCCAACCCAGTGATACCAATTGAGCTGCTTGTTACTACTCTTGGCTGACTAGAAAGTCATCGTTTGACCCGGTAGCAGACCACAGAGCAACAGTAATGCTAGACGAACCCGTTTTCCGGCTCCTGCCACGTGGTTAGCAGGGTGGGGGTGTTGGACAGCCTTCCCTCATGAGACACTACATGAAAGAACTTTCTTCAGGCTGTTGTGATCTCGCCTACGCGTGAGTTGGCTTCTCAGATCAAAGACGAGGCGAGGAAGTTCGCAAGTGGCTCCGTCCTTAGACCCACCGTCATTTACGGAGGGACTTCAACAATGCACCAGATGGCGGACCTGTCCAGGGGTGAGGCTATGTTTACTTTGTCTCGTGCAAGTCTTGTCTTAGCAGTACAGCCTGTCCACGCTCACGTGCAGCCTGTGAGAGTAGCCGAATGTCACTAGATTTGCTTTTGCCTCAGGATGCAACGTGTTGATTGCGACTCCCGGACGTCTGATGGACTTCGTAGAAAGAGGAAAGGTGTCGTTCGCAGAAGTGCGCTTCTTCGTTCTGGACGAAGCCGATCGCATGTTGGACATGGGCTTCATGCCCGATGTGCAAAAGATTGTCCATTCTCTGGGGATGCCCGAGAAGGGAAAGAGGCAGACCCTGATGTTTAGTGCAACCTTCCCGGAGGAAATCCAGCGGTCTGCTGCAGGTATGATTTGGTGTCGACGGGTGCGACCCTGCCCAAAATGGCCAACATCAGGCTGCTGACGAGAAAACCGTGGTTCGCAGTGGTCAAAAAAGTTTTTTGTTCAGATTTTCTGGAGAATTACCTTTTCCTGAGCTTTGGCATCGTGGGCGGCGCCTGCGAGGACGTTACCCAGGAGGTGTTCGAGGTCGAGAAGTTTGACAAACGCAACAAACTTATGGACATCATCAGTGGCGCGGGCCAAAGTCGCACCCTAATTTTCGTCGAGACGAAAAAGAACGCGGACTTCCTCGCAACCTTTATCAGCCTTCAAGGGATTCCGACTACGTCTATCCACGGAGACAGGTATACACTACTCTTTTAGGAGCATGAGGATCTTGATCTGAGGAAAACAATCTTGATAGATTCCAGAGCCAGCGTGAAGAGGCTCTGGCGGACTTCAGGGCTGGCCGAATGCCGATCCTGGTGGCCACTGCTGTGGCTGCGAGAGGCTTGGACATTAAGGACGTGGCGCACGTCATCAATTACGACCTCCCTACGGAACCAAAAGAATACGTGCATCGGATTGGGCGCACGGGGAGGATCGGAAACACTGGAAGAGCGACCTCCTTCTATGACAGCGCCGCCGACTTTGATAAGGCAAATTGGCTCGAGAAGATTTTGTCAGAAGCCAACCAGGAGGTGCCTGAATTCCTCAGTGGCGGCGGCGGATTTGCCGGAAACGGATTCCAAGAAGACTTCAGTGGCACCGACGTCCGAGGAGGGGCTACTTTGGTCACCGAAGATGATTGGGACTAAGTAAGTGTTTGCAATGGTCATGCACATACAGTTTAAAATTATCCTTTAAGAATTTCCAAAATTTGTTTTGATACCTTGCTCACCGACCACAGGGATGAACTGGCACTAAGTACGTGTTAACGATATTCATGAAAGTAAATGAAAACGTGCATAGTCTTAATTATCCCTATCAACAATGCCCGTGAACAAAGTTTCGGAAGTCCTTAAAGATACATGCTGTTCGGGCATGAACAGTCCACTTGTGTTGTACTGTGCATCTTGGACGTTGTTTTCAAAAGTCCACTTGTGTTGTACTGTGCATCTTGGACGTTGTTTTCAAAAGTCCACTTGTGTTGTACTGTGCATCTTGGAAGTCGTTTTCAAAAGACTGTTTAAGTGTAATTTTTGGACCTGTCTGACCGACAGAATTTGAGGTACGCTAAGGCATTGTACACTGTTATGTACGTGCCATATGTTAATTGTCTTTAAGAATTTTCAAAAGAATGTTTGAAAGTAAAGTTTGGACCCGAACTTTCTAGAGTGTCGTTTTTATACTTCGGCTGACGGCTTGCTGATCTTCCATTGCGTGTATGGCGTCAACGGTGAAGTCGGAGTCAAAAATATGACTACTCTTCATGGGACAAACACGAGCTGATGAGTGCGTTAAGACAATTGAAAGTGTCATTGTTGACCTAACTTGAACCGAAATCGGTGGTGCAAGAGTTATGATCGGATTTCAGCAAAGAAACTATGCTCATCTGCCAACGTTTGATCTTGTCTGGTGCCTGAAGACTCCAAGGTTCACGGAAGGAATGTTGATCGAATTACAGCTCTGAACTATGTTGACGCGGGAGCTGCCGGGCACCTTGAACGCTTGAGGCTGGATCCTGGATAAAAAGACAGTCAAACCATGGATACATTTAGATGAGAAAGCTCTTGAAGTACTTCGTGATCGTGTCTGTGTTGTCGCAGATAATTCTTGCCATTGACGTCCGCCTGATCTGCTGGAGTTGGGCCTCGGTGAACTTCGTGTGCTCGTCGGTCCCCAAGTCGTAGAAGAAGCGGTCACCCAATTTTAGTCTTTAAAGCGATACAGTAAAACATGCTTTTCTTCTCTTCCTAAAATATTAATCACCTCGCGAACTGGTCCCCGAGGATGCACTTGAAGGTGGGTCCGAGGATAGAGTCGTCTGCGGGCAATTCGAGAAAGCCTCCTACGAAGAGGTCAATGTCATCGACGCTGGCGTAGAGGTTCCGGAGTTCAGACACTAGGTTGTCAGGGATCAGATCCAGGAGATCATTCCAGTCCTCAGCGCGACCTTTCCCGGAGCGACAGATTTCCCGGTAAGCGTTGTAGCCTGGAGGATATGAAGCTACTCATTGACAATCTTTTCTCCTGCGCTTTTTAAACTCACCTGAACAAATTCACTTTCATACCTGCCAGTCCGTGATCTCTTCCTCTCTGAATGTTAAGTGCGACTAGGTCGAGTCCTCCCGTCCCAGGGCGACCCTCAAAAAGGTGATCCTTGACATCCGGGACGAAAGCGTTGTCCCAAGCCTCACCTTCCTGAGAGGCCAAGCCACGGATGAGGTCGTCGAACATGGCTAATACGGATTCCATGAACAAGCGGTCGGCCGCGGTAGTCATGATAATGTGGAAGTTTACTTACAAAATGACTTCTTCATGTCTCCGGGCTTAAAAAACGTCTCCCGCAGGCTCATCTTTGAAGTGAATCCTCTTCCTGACCTGTGAAAAAAGTCTAATTTAAACACATTTCAATTATGAAGAACATTAGGTTCTCACCGGGTCCTCTGGATCCTGTTGAAAAACGCTGGGATGGTGGAATGACCAAACCTGTCCAAGGAAGACTCGTGTTATACGTCACATGCACATACCGACTACTAGAGCGAACAGAAATAGCGGTTACTATATGACAAGTTCTCTTATCATTTAAAAGGCTCATTTAAAACAGTGTTAAATTGCAAAGGAATGATTCGTGGAGCGTCCAAGAAACGACCGGAGGCCCGAGGAACGTGTGCCCGGAGCGCATTCCCGATTTTGGCGAACCGGTCCTCCTTAAGGATGACATCCTTACCTAAAGGCAGCTGTAGCGAACTCATTGGTGATCCTGGGATCGAAGTCATTCCTGTACTCCTTGGAGTATCCCTTGGAGAGCGGAAAGAGGCCAAAGGACCTCATAAACTTGTTGCCTAATGAACAAGACGATACCGCATTGCCCGAGCACGTACATGCATTGCAACTTCATCATATGATACCCAATATAGTCGGCAGCCACTCCTTGTAGATGATGTGCTGGTATTCGGCGTTCGTGATCTTCTTCGCTTCTTGAAAAATTCTCTCGTCGTCCCAATGAGGATTCAACCTCTGGAGGGCCCTTGCAAGGCGATTGTGCTCACGCAGCCACACCGTGTGCATTACAATCAAGTTCAGCTGTTCGTTGGCGCGAACATCTCCTGGAAGTTGGAAGTATCATCGTGGCTTCAACGCGAACACGTTGTAGTAGGGCAACGCCGCGAGAGACCCCAACATTTACCCGCAAAGTAGCAGCTGCTGCAGCCAGTGCACATGCCGATGCCCTGGGTGGACCTGAACGCGGCGCACGAGGGCAAACTTCCCTCCCGCGATCCGCTCACCCGGGTTATCTTGAGTTGGCCGCCGCTACCGCGCCTCAGTCGTTTGGTCATGGAACTGCTGGACCCATACACGTTGGAGTTGTCCAGCCAGTGAGTGATCTGATTCATCTGGGAAAACGAGGTTACCTTTGCATTGACGGACTTTTCCAACAGCGAATTTGCAAATCATACACATGACGAGTGCGTCTGTCAATGACGTCATACGTTGGATAGTCTGATCACAAGCTCACCTGTTGCCTGAACTCGAGGCTGCACTTGATGCCGGGAGACGCCAACGAGCGGGCAAAACTCATGCACTTCTTGCCTCTTTGACCCCAAAAGCTGTCGCTTGAGCTGATCTTGATGGGGAAGCATTTCTCGGAGTTGAACGATGCTACAAGAAATCTGTACGAATGTTCCAGCTCTAACTGCGACATGGTAAAACAGCACACACACTTGGAAAAGATCCTCCTCTGCCGCAGCAACCAACGCCGTAATTGGGTGTATGAGTGATATCGTGGTCCACGAACTGCCCCATCTACAACAACAAGTTTCTCTAATATAGCCTAATCCCGAACAACTCCTACTACTTGGGTACTGCTGGGAACGGGGCGCATTGGATAGTCTCACCTGCATGACTAGAGTGGTGTGATCGTTGTCGACGGAATTCCTGCTCGTCGTGAGCTTCTGGCTCAGGATCCTAGCCGACGGAAGGTCTTGCCCGTCCACCGACGATGTTCGAGGGAGCTGGATGCTGCCTGTGAGGTGGAAACTTGCTCAGGAACTTAGCTTGCCACAAAGGTAGCGGCCTCACACCTTCCGTGTACTCAGGCAGCAGGATCCTTTGATACGGGGTGACGGCCTTGCCAAACACCGGCTCCCTCAGGTTGTTGCACGTCCCATCAGCCGTGCGGAACCTTAGGGATCATGCAGTCGTTGTGAGCATTCTGAAGACCCATTTTACTTGAACGTAAAATACGCGCGTACTTCTCGGTCCTGTCGCATGTTGGACTTGGTATCCAGGGGCACAGTTTGTTGATGGCGTTGATGCTGTCGGCGTTGAACATCCGCAATCCAATCCCGGCCTCAGAGTCGCTCAAGGACTTGTCAGACTTCAAGTGGTAACCAAAAGTATTGCTGCTGTACCTATAGCGCACACCATAGTTTACTTTTACCTGGATTCTGGTAGCTGTATTAATTAGCTCCGATGCTTTTTTGTCCACCTCAATGGCGTCGTCTGACGGCGCGTTAAACCTCAGGTGAAAGGCAGTGGGGGCGTCGACCTCACCATCCTCCTGTTCCTCGAATTCGTCTTCGACAAGGCCAAACCTCGTCGCGATGAGAACGCTGTCAATGTCTTCCGCAGAGACTCCTACAGCAATTGATTCCGTACGTTCCTCCACGTCTTCTTTGGCGAATGGCACTAGGTGCTGCTCTGTCTGCAGCGAGATGTCATCTGTGCAGCAGACGCCAATGATCGGATCTTCTCCGTCGGTAGAGATCTGGCAAGCGTTGGCGTCTTCTTCGGCCGAGGACAGCCCTATGCAGAGGGATGGAGGACGACACTCGCCTAGATCGATTCAAGGACAGATAGAAATTGCCTGGCACATGAGCTCACTGTACAGTGAATCATCACCTTTTCCTCCAGAGTCCATATTGCACTCCTTAAATTCGATGTCTTCTTGAAACTCGATCTCTGCAGCGCTGTTATCCTCGCTGCTGCCGCCGCCGCCGCCGCCGCCGCCGCCGCCGCCGTTGCTCACTGCCCTGGGGTCCTGACTCATGGAACAAGTCTCCATGTCGCAGTGAGCCCAATGACCCCCGCCGCCCAGGTGGTTCCCGTCCGCATCAACCTGAAATCAATTTGAGTTTGTATGATAGTGTTAAAAGAAGACATTTGAACAACTCCTGCACTTTTGTAGAGCACCAAGGTCGTCCATCTGGATCGGAGACAGTGATGCATCCTTCAAAGGGGACTCCTCCGAACTTGAAGGGCAACACGCAGGACATCAGCTCACCGAGGCTGTTCTCTCCCACGCACCCGCTGACATCTATTGAACAAATCCAGAGTTGTGCCATGCATAGTACTAGAAGTGTCTCTCGTGCATTTATATTGCACACGTGCACTTTTAGTGTAAGTAGTGCAAAGGGATACCACGTCCTGTCTGCTCACCTCCAACTTTTGGCGCTGCTTCTGCTTTTCTCGCCTCTCCATTATCTTGCCCCGGGAAAAAGAAGTCTTGAGCTCTGCTAGAGGAGAGGCTCGCCAAGAGCACGAAGACCAAATTCGCACATTGCGTGCCTTTCATCCTCCCGCCGGACTACGCAATAGTGGACTCGCTTATCGCGAACAAAGCCTCTTCCTCCTCCTGAAGCGTGTGAGCTGGATAACGACTCGCTCATCCAAACCGATGAATGAACAGCAGCAACGCAAACTGGTTCTGCACACCATTTTTGTCGTGGGATTGATTGATGCCTCCAACAACTGGATCAAGCACCATAACGGCTGGAAGGGATAAGTTCGCACGCGCTGTAGGACCAGAATGAGCGATTGCACAGTAACGCCGTTATCGCCTCGTCTGTCCATTCTGCGGTGCGAGAGACCTCATGGACGGGCCGCTGGGGCGCCAGCGTGACTGGGGAAAACCCCGACAAAGGTGAATTCTGAGAACTTCCTCTACTGTGATAGGTGCACAACATAGTTCAATGTATCACAGATTTATTTAGGAGACCAGATTGACTCGATCTCTGGAACTGTATCACATACGTACTTTACTGTATGTCTCGCACTGCTAAGTAGTTATAATTGGGTGGATATCTCCGAGTATAACGCAGCCAGCATCCGTCGATGTAGCTGAAATCACTGCACATTGGTGCACAACATCTCAACATTTTTGACTTAGTCACTAAAGAGCTCATCGGTGAATGTAAAGCTGATTAGGATGTGAAACTCTTCATAGCACAGTTCTTGATGCACTACATGAGAACGGAGCTGAAGTTTGTTTGGAGGTATAACAAAGAATCTACCTATATAAAGCATCAATTCATCTCAATCGAACGTGGTCCAGTTTTGCTGCCTTCTGGTTCTCGGCGGCGCCACCGGCTGCGTCTGTGGCCTCGGTAACGGAGAGGGCGACGATCTCTCTTCGAATCCTCTTGCCAAGGCGGACACGGAAGTTCGGCCGCCTCCAGAGGAGGAAGACAAGGGGTCCAGGGAAGCCAATAGATCGCCATCCTCCTCTTCGTCCTTTCCAGCTGAACTGCCGCTTCCCTTGTTGCTCAAGGAGTCGACGGTAGTGGAAAGCTTGGTGAAGTCGAGCCCGTAGCTGCGCAAGAGGTCGTCGGAGGACTTGGTCACCAGCTGCCTATGAACAGGTGGGTTGTTCACGCTCTGGCGTACGTTGGGCTCGTCCTCAAATAGCTGGGCCATCTGAGGAAGGGTTGACGTGCTAGGAGGCTGGGGTAAGAGTGACGTTTGTCGGGAGTCTTGGAGCAGCGGGTCGAAAATGACCTCTTCCTGACTTTCGGCCGGGCCGCCAAACTTGATGAGGTCGCCCGCCGAAGGTTTTCGCTGTGGCTCAGGATGTGGCGTAGGGGACTGAAAGAGAACAAAAGGTCAATGTCCACGTATACACAGGGGTCAAGAATGGGACAAAAAGACCAATCCAAAATCACACTGCTCGCACCAGCTTACTGGCCTTGACTGGGTATATATGAACTATATACTCAGTACTCACGTCATGTAAGCGTACGTGGTCAGTACTGAATGGATCGTCACTCTCATCAGACGAAGAAGCCATTCTATAGAGGTTCTCATAGGAGGAGCCTCCTGCGACGGCCTCTGGCTTGACCTCTTTTGCCTGCATGGTGGCGACTCCTTGTTGATTGGAGACACCGCTTTCTACAGGCCGAGCGGCGTAAAAGATGCTGGCGGCGGTAGCGTTGGAGCGACGCAGCGAGGGCTTTAGCTAAAAATGGTTGTGCAGAACACAAAACGAAACAAAAAAAGAAGAGCCTGCTTCAGGCAATGAAAAGCAAAGCGTGCTGGAACAAAGCTGCTCAAGACGGATAGACAAAGAAGTGTGATTTTGATCTACTTACATGTCTGTTGATGGGCGGAGCGTCGTTCTTGTCGTTCTGGAACAGAACGTCCCTGAGGTCGTCCATAAGGTCGAGATCGAGCGGCCTCGGTTCCTCCATCTCCGGGCTGTCATCGATCAGGTGACCGATTGAGGCTAGTGAGGAAGACGGAAGAGCACCATAGGAGTGGTTTCGGGGGACCCCGCTCAGATGAGGAGGGTCGAAACGCTCATAACGAAGCTGACCCCTGAAATAAAAACGTTGTGTGAGGAGGAATCATTCATTGATTTCCAAGCGAAGTCAGCTCAGTCACCTTCCGGAAGACAGAAGATCGGCAGCACTGGACCCTTTGGCGGAGCTGTGAGCATTATGAGACGCGGAGGAACCGGAGGAAGCAGAAGAGATCTAAGGGAGAGGCAAGGATCATCGGTATTGCAGTCAATGTGAATACCACAACGCATTTTCAGAACAAGCTCATGTCCTTCTTTACCGATAAAGCCCGCCTGCCCGCTTCTGCCAATACCGGAGACGACGGCGCCGATGATGAGGATTGCTGTCGAGCCAGTGCTGGCGGAGTCGAAGCGAAGCTTGAGCCGGCGATCGGAGAGCCGCTCAGTTGAGAGTTTGAAGCGGACCCCTTCATCTTCGAGCGGACGTCGCGATACGCGGCTTTGCTCCGGTGCTGCAGGCCACGCACGGCGGATTTCACGGCTGGGTTGGCCTGAAGAGAGTGGTGGAGCGTGAATGTTACGATCACGTGGCAAGTGGACAAGATCAGGACAGAACGACGAAACACTGGGTGTCCCAGACATCACGAATCCCCCATTTTCTTACGTACGTACGTCATTATGTCTCTCCTTCTCCTCTGCCTTTTTATTCCGTGGTTGCAAAACCTGCCCATTTGCAGTAAAAGTTACTTACTTATCGACCCTGATATCTTCAAACAGATCTTTTTCTTACCTTGCTCTTGACTGCCTTGACGATGGCGCCGCCCTCTTTCTTCACCGAAGAGCTGATCTGGGCATATTGGTGCTTCAGGCGACTGTTATTGTTCACCTTCTCCTGAAACCTGGTCAAAGACACTGTATGAGGACGAGACAACCGTGGTGCGACTTTAAGAATCTCCTCACCTGACAGCTTCCATCTCAAATTCGTCGGTAAATCCTTTTCCCGTATTGAGCATGTGCAGTCGCTCCTCCACAAACTGCCTAAAGATCTGCAACTGCAACATCTGCTCTAAAAAAGGCTGCAGCGACGGCGAGCGTGAGTTTACGAAGGCGTCCTCGCAGAAAGTGATCTTTTCACCCTGAAATATCAAACAGCAAAACAAGTTTGCATAGTGGTCTAATCGACCAATTTTTGAACCTGTCGGAATTTGAGAGCATCTCTATATCCGCCAATGAGATGAACGAGGGCCTGTAGAAAAGCCCTGGCCACGGACTCTCCTAGAAGGTCCTTGTGATTCTTAAGACTTCTCTTTAGGTTGGCGGCGACTTCAAAAGGAAGAGCCTCAAGATCGGTGAAGGGACTCTTGATCACGTTGGAATCAGCATCAAGGATCACCGCTTCGCCTAATTCGTGTTGCTTTACGCGCTGAGCCAGAAAAAAAAAACACACTTTCTTAGGCCTGATGAGAAGCAAAATCTTGGCGCCCTTGCGTATGTACCTGCATGATTGGTGCCGGGACGCCGATGAGGAAAGGCATGGGCGCCGACAGATAGTCTACGAGGTGTTTTGGCAGCACCGGGATGAAGATGTGTTGCCAGTGCATTGGGTACAAGAGGGCGTTGGCAGCCTGGACGCACGCGGACAGCCTAGACAGGCGTCTCGACGTCACAACGATGCGGCGCTCGAACAGCATCGAGGCGAAGACGACCAGCATGTTGTGTACTCCCACCGCATTGTAATACTCGGTCAGATTTCGCTAAAGGTCAACGAAGGCTTACTAACAGTCTAACCTTGAGGACGTTTGGACTCACGTTTTCTGGAATGTTCGGCAACCCCTCTGTCCTCGGCGTCTGGCAGGTGAAGTCTCTTCGTGCGGAATCACCATCGCCTGAGCAGGTCCATGAAACGTGAAAAGGACAGCCTAGGGAATTGCAGAGTAGTTCACGTAAAGTTTATGTGTGTTGTGGTACCATAAGTTTGCTTACCAGGATCTGGGACCCTTGCTCTATGGCATGCCTCTAGAAAGCGCCAGAGCTCACCATCGTCGGTGGATAGGGCCAGCAGCTCGGCTGCATGATTCAGGAGACGGTAGAAAGTTTCGTGCCAAGGAAGACTGGAAAGCAACACCTGGAAAAAAGAGGCCAGTTGTCAGAAATCTCGACCAACAGTTCGGGATCGTAAATAACTGACCAATGCAGTCTGTGAATTTGGTGCGTGCCGGCAGAATCCAAAAGTCCATTGAGCATCCACGTTAGTCAATACGAAGGAGAAGTTCTGCACATTAACGCTGAAATGGCAAGGAACAGCTTTGAACGAAATGACATAATGGGTGTATCGGATGCTTACATTTCCAACTTGCAGGGAAAGACGAACGGTGGCACAGCCTTGAGCCTCTCTGCGTGCTTGTCCTTATATTCGGGTGGATATGTCTGTAGGATCCACGGGCTGGCGGCCTCGGTCTCGTTCACCGTAACCCCGGAGTTTCCCGGAGGACAGACAACCTCAAGGAAGCAGTCAAAGATGTGCTTGCAGTCCGGACTGGAAAAAATAATGATTCGATTACATAACTCTAAGATGAGTGAGATTGAAGCACTTGTGAATGTTCCTGGAATTCCAGAAGCGTGTTAAGAACAAACGACTCCTGCGTGTTAGCGAACTGGTGAGTCATCGATGGCTCGTGGACCCTTACCGAATTCTCGATCCCATGGTCCTGTCCAGCTTCGGGCACTTTCGGGTTGGGGTCCACCAACTAGAGAACAGATCTCTGCAGACCCATCAAGCTGGAGAGGTCCTTCGAAGCATCATCCACCAGACTCCAGCGTCCAGGGTGAGCGACGTCACCGTCGAGGTTACCGACGACGGGCTCGGTCAAAGTCAGAGGCTCGCCGGGGTCGCCAAGACGTCCTCGTACCAGTCCATTTCCCCGTCCTCGGCCCAAGCAAGTCTCACTTTCTTCCACAGAAAAACTAGACTTCGATCTAGCTGGCCGCTAAGTTTCCCAGCAGCAGCACTGAACGTTCCCAGCACTTGCGCTCCCATTAAGTAAGAGAGGAGTTAACTTGGCGATCTATTTACTGAACGGAGTTGCCAGACAGCGACATTTCACGTCAGTTCTACTGCCTTTTTTTCTCTTCGCTTTGGATGAAGTCACTTCGAATAGAGCAACTCTGCTCGCCACGTAAACGGAGTAAACAAATGAGAGGACAGCTTGAAAGGCTTGAAGGAGGAAATCGACCAGGTCATGGACGAGCAGAGTCTGGCCATTGACATCCAGCTGAAGAAGCTGCTGGACTGGCTTATCAGCCGGAGGATCTGCAACCGGCAGTGGCATGATGACGTCTTGCGGATCCGCGAGAAGATCAGCTTGGCTATCCGCGACATGCCCGAGCACCCGCAGATCATCGCGCTGCTCTCCGGTGCCAGCATCAACTACTTCCACTGTTTGCAGATCGTGGAAATTCTCCGAGAGACTGAAAAGGACACGCGCAATATCTTCGGTTCCTACGGATCTCAGAGGATGAAGGACTGGCAGGAGGTGGTCCGGTTGTACGAGCGAGATCAGGTAAGTTGTAGCCCAAAGAATTTGTGACTCTCTGCAGCATACTTTTACTCGAAGGTCTACTTGGCCGAGGCGGCCCAGCTCTTGTCGCAGTCTTGCTCCTACGAGATTCCTGGTCTGAAAAAGCAGCTGGCCAAGACCCTTCAGGTGCAAGAGGAATGTGACAAGTGCGAAAAAAATTGCACCCGGAAAGCCAGAGAGTTCAGGGCGGAGTTCGACAAGTCCTGTCGCCAGCTGGGTATCAAAGGAGACCGCGTGAAGAAAGAGATCGTCCAGCTGATGGCCACTCTTCCGGACACGTACGCAGAGATAGCAGAGCGGAGCAAGAAGTTAAAGGACGCCATAAAGGCCTATTTGAGTTTTCTCAAGAGTACAGTTGAAGACGAGGGAGAAGTCATTGTTGAAGAAAAGAACATCTTGCCAACTTTGGGCTTCCTCGTAGAGAGAGGTAATGTCACTACATATGAGCTGATGCATGGAGAGGCACCTCTTTGTATAGAGGAAGATAAGATCGACTATGGCGAGGAAGAACCTGATGTGCGGATAGGCGACGACGGCAACGAAGACGTTATTGACTTTGGCGACGGAGAAGATACGATCGATTTTGGAGACGAACAAGCGGCCGAAGAGATCGATTGGGGAAATCTGAACGAAGAGTCGGTGGAGATTGACTGGGACGCCTCAGCTATGAATGAAGGAGACATCGACGTCTCGCAAATCGTCATCGAGGATGGCGGTGTGTCGGGTGGTGTGGCCAGGAACTCCGAAGCGCTCACCTTGCTCGACAACAGAAGAACGAGGATGCTGATCCTGGATGAGTTGACCGAGTTACAGTGCTTCTTGCGACAGAGAGTAGCGGAAATAGACGGCGGGAGCGCTCTTGCCGCCCTCGGCGACTACCGGCGAGAAGACGACGCTGCAGCGCTTCGGGCGTGGGCGGAGCAGATCGACAAACTCATCTCCACGTTGAACACTGGCAAACTTCACCATCTGCAACTGATCCGCAGCTCTCCGCTCTACGTCGACAGGTTGGTGGAGTCTCTTAGGCAGAAGTTGACTTTGGAGGCCAAGATGTACTCAGCCGTCACCGCAGCCCATGAGCGAATGGACTCCGCCATAGAGAGCCAGGGGCAGCTTCAGAGCAAGCTCAAAGTGGTGAAGGGGAAGACGGAGGAGCTACAGAAGGAGGTAGAGAAGGACATATCCAAACGGTATAAGAAGAGGCCCGTCAACATCATGGGCGGCGTGCAGGCGTTGTGATCCGTCCAGAATGGTTTTTATACGTCCGCCATTGTTTATGTTTGTTGAAATAAAAGATGATTTAAGATCTTGCCGGCCAGGTTATTGATGGACCGGTCAATCTTGACCAATTGTTTACCTACTTGGTAGTGATTGCAAACTGAAAACAAAGTTCCGACTCGCTCGACTGATCCGTTTTGAGTCGCCCTTTGGAGCGCGATGTCTTCGCCCGAGAGGGACCTCGACGGTCGACGCCCCACTGAGATCGGCTGGAACACCGATGACGACCAGGACCTCGTCTACGACAGGAACATCAGAGCACTTCCAGAACAGTTGCTGCACTTTTCTTGAAGGCAAAGAGAATGAGTGGGGTCATGGTGGTGGAGGTTTCTTCGCACCTGTTGCGTGTGAAAGGTCTTTAAATTTATACTAATTTATACTATGAACTTTTCTGGAACTGCTTTGCGAACAACGTCGTCAGCAAGTCCTCTAAGGTGTTACAAGTCAGCGAGGACGCCAATGTGGAGCTGATGATGCAGCGACGTCACGCTCTAATGAATGGGCTCTTCAAAGTGATGGACGTCCAGAGCGGGAAGATGCTAGAGGACACCGAGGACTTCAGAGAGGCAGTCAACGACCACCAGAAAAGGGGCAGAATGAAGACCTTTCCTGGCAGTGGGGACCGCCACCACATTGTCTGGCTGGATGAGGTCTCGGAGATCCATGTAGATCGCCTAGTGAAGCTTTACGACTTCGAAGCCGTGCGGTTGCACAAGCGGGACCAATTGTCCGAAGGCCCTGCGTCACCGTGGTTCGGACTTGTCGACCCGCGCCAGACGCCCACTTTCGACGGAGCCGTCCACTTCGACGCCAACCTCTTCTGGACGGTGGCGCTACTGTACAAGTGCTTCGGGAGCTGCGGTGTGTGGCAGTGGGATGTGGAGATCTCAGCCATGGCAGAAGTTAAGAAGGATGAGAACGTTCGAAGCAACGAGAGTAAGTAAAAATTTGGGGGAAATATGTTTGTGCTCCGAATTTAAGAATTTTGTGTTCCAAGTCAGTTAATTGTGCTCCAGTGTTACAAATTAGGTACTTGTACTCCAAATCAGCCACTTTTGCTCCACATCAACTCAATTGAATCCACATTGTCCACCAGATCAGTCACTTGCAAACCCAACTAGCTGTATGTGCCTCAAATGAGCAAGTCAAGCTTCAAATTGCCTCAACGTCAAAGCAACAGTCACGCTAAATTGGCCCCCATAAAATGATTTATATAGCTTATACCACAGTAAGTTACTATTCCCTATAGTTGCAGCACCGGGTCTCAGCACTACTGCAGCCACCCCGACGTGCCAGTTGGGAAGCCGCTACACCGGCTGTGTCATCAGCTGGATGGGATCCTACGGGTTTCTGAAGTGCACTCTCATCCCCGGCCATGTGTTTCTTCATTTCAAGGAGCTGGCGAGCGGCGGCGACCTCTCATCCCTACCCGTCGGTACGTCCGTCAACTTCGAACTCTCGGTCAATAAATTGACGAAGAGCTTCCGAGCTATCAACGCTAGAGCTTACTTCTGAGTCCTGGCAGTCAAGAAATAACCTCCATCAAGTCCAAATTGTTTGATAAGTGCGTGTGTTTATGTATCGTGTGGCACGAGCCAGGTTGTCGACAACCTGTATGAGCTCACCAAAACTGTCACCACAAGAAAGAATCCAACCAATAACAGCCATTCACTGTGCTGGAAGACACTGCTTGCTTCTTTACCTGTAGCCATAGTAGAGATACTTGCTGTACTTCTCAGCGTAGTTCAGTGTAGTTGATCAGTGTTCAAGACCTTTGAGGTGAGCGATCCCTGGCCTTCTTTACCGTTGACTAGGTTCCGATTCTCTCTAGATCGTTAGGTCATGGCCGTGAAAAAGCAAGTTACCGATGATACTGCCGAGAGACGTGTTCATCTCCTGATGGCCAAGGGTAAAGAGGCTGGCCATGATCTAGGAGAGATGTCCGACAATGAAGAAGAAGAGAAAGTGGTCATGACGGAAGAGGCGTCCAGGTACTTCTGGTGCAACCTCTTCAGCTTTTTTCTGTCAATGCTCGCTGGCCAAGTCAGCCTCATGTATGTCCCCCTCGGTCATAAAAGTCCTTCACACCAGCGGCGGGGTCAAAACCAGGTTGGGATCTTTTCAGCGCCATCTAGAGACGCCCAACCCTGTCCAGTGGTACGAGACACAAACTCTTAATATCTAAGTGCGCAGCAGGTTTTAAGAGACATCCAGATGACGCAGTTCGACATGGTGGTCACACAGTGGACGGTTGTGGCCCAATATTCTGCCTGCCTGACAGTCTTGGTCTTGAAACTGCGTCAGACTTCAGTATGGAGGCCTTTGGGCATGCTTGGTTTCAGTTTGGACAGACATTAGAAGTTCAATCTTTGCTCAGGCACCCTGGACGAGGTCAAAAGTTACAGAAAGGCTATCCACCGGCTGATGATCCATCCATGCTTATAAGAGCCTAATCATCTTGGGCAAAAGATGGCCAGCCATCTGCTGGAAGGTTGTTTGTTTCCTCATCAATACTGTTTTTCACACTAACGCGTTCAAGTGCTTCATGTACCATTTGTTTGAGGTCCAGGGCTGGGAAGAAAAGGCCAAGAAGAAACTGGTTCTTTGGTCTGACAAATTGGTCTACTGTATCAGCAGCAGCGTGGTATTTTACCCGTTGCTCCAGACCCCTGAGATCATTAGCCACAAACGGACTCAATGGACTTACGGCATTTAACATCCGCTGCACCAACCACGTCCGGAAGAGGGTAATGCCAAACTATGCAACTAAGATCCAAGATAGGACTATCGAATTCTTCAGACACCATCTGCTTCCATGTTGGTATCTTCCCATTTGTACCTCCCACTTTAACATAGACGACCTAGCTGGTGTCCGCAGCAAAAGCATGAAGGTTGAATAAGTTATTATTGAGAAGCACATAAAGAAACAATTCATGTATATATATCAGCGTATAAGACTTGCGTCTGGTTTTGTGCGGTCATAGGGTAAGAAGGGTCTCGAGTGCGGTGCTGTGATATGGAAGAATAATTTGCCAACGTTAAAATGCGTCTTCAGCCTAGCAGGAATGGATCATGTCTGCCTAGGACCACGTTTACCTTGGCCGCCACCTGCTTGCAGCCCGTCTTGGAAAGCACCGGGAAGTCTTTAGCGAAGAAACTCATCTCTGCCAAGACCTTTTCAACCTCCTCGTCTGTTAAGGCTTCCTGCGCTTGGCTACGAACGCACGCACGCACGTGGTCCCTGGCCAGCGGCAGAAAAGGCACAAAGCTCACTCGGATGTCACTGTCGCGAAGGCGCTTGACCAGGGGCCGAAGGGGGCTGGAGGCGAGGTCTTCGGAGGCCAAAACCTGAGAGGCATTGAGGCTGTTTCTGGGCTCTCCGCGGCGCATGGCTTCAAGTACCCGCTTGTTGATGACCGCACCGCCAGCGTTGGAAGTCACGAGCACCAAGGTGCCGTTATTGCTGCTGGAAGAGTTCGGCCTCGAAGCGAGTTGTTGAGCCGCGGTGATAGCCTTCATGGCAACGAAGAAGTTCCCCATCGCTTCAATGGACGCATCGGAGGCAGCGTCCACATCGTCAAAAACAACCAAGCTGAGTCCACAGCTCTCGCTCACGTGAACAGCCAGATCATCTAAGAATCGCAAATGAGAAGGTTGGTCTTGGGCGAAGTGCAGCGGCACCGAGAACCAGTGAATGTTTTCTGCCACGGAGAACGAGCGTCTCAGCAGTGACGTGGCATAGGTTTTGCCGCCGCCCACCCAGCCGACGAGCACAAGGACGAGAACATTGCTCCCGCCCTTAGAGGCGGCGTCGGCGAACAACTCCAACTCTGACAAGATCTGCTGATGTGCAATATGCTGGCCAAAAAGATTTTCTTGCAGCAGACGCTTGGTGACGTCCAGGTCAATACCGAGCTGTCGGTGAGTGTCACAGTTGTAGGTACGCCAAGCAAAAAAACCGATGAAGACTACGAGGCAGCAGGAGAGCGTCATCACCAACGTCTGAACCAGAAGACACAGCCTGGACAGGACGAGGGGGATCTTGCCGTTTCTTGGTCCTTGACGACCTTGATCTTCTGAATGGATATCTGGCGAATCTTCGGGGGTGCGCGACGATACATTCGGCGGGATCAACTTCCTACTCTTCCTCATTGGACTATGCTGGACGGTGTTGGTGAAGATAAGATCATCTCTGCAGGTCTCCACCTTCCTCTTTCCTGATGCAAACACGTCGGGAGACCAAGAACGCATTCGAGAGGGAAGAGAGGCGATGTCCATGGCCTGGATCTTGCTCTTTGAGTAACTGGTAGCCTGCAACATAACGTCGACCGGGTCGATCAAGTCTCTGGCTGTCTCGTAGCCCTCGGTCATCTCCGGCGTCGCATGCCAGTCTCTGAAGAACGGATTAGGTTGCGGCGTGCTGTGCCTCTTCCTCAGGTCTGGTGTAGCCCCGCCGCTAGAGTGGCCGGAGTCCCTGCTGATGGCGTCGACCTCGTCATGTGAAGACGGCGACGAGGACGAGATGGTCATCTTGTCCGAGAGCATTCCGCTGAGTCCCCCCAACGGCGAGAGGGATGCAGATCCCCCAAAGCCTCCGTTGCCACCAGCAGAGGAAGAGGTTTCTGACGAGTGAGACTTCACCTGACTAGGTTGTCGAGGACGGCGCCGCCGGCGTAGCGTCAGAGCCCGCTCCCAGATATTTGACGCAGCTTTGGCGAGGCCTCCGCCGTTGACTGAGGAGGCCACGCTGCCACTGGCGACTGTCGAGGAAGAACCTGGGCGACGAAACTGGCGGTAGTAACGGGCAAAGTCATCCTCGTCATTTTCTTCGTCGCTCAGATGGTGCATTATGGTGTCCTCCAATTCTTCCATGAGGTCTCCGACGAGGTCTGGCAGTCTCCTTGGCTCCCGCGTCGTTTGAGAAAGCCTCTATCGCATCTGCCGGTGGAGATGGGAGAGAGCACTAAGAAGAGGACCTTGGGGGTGGGGGCTTTCCCTTTAACTCATGCAGGTGATGTGATCTGAGAAAAGTTCGGACTCTTCCCCCACCTCCAAGGACGACTTCGCCAGCGCGCCCAACGTGCGGTGGACCTGACCAGTGATGTGTTCGTGATGTGTTCTCCACTCCTTCAGATCGGCCGCTGTCGAGTTCCACTCGTCTGGGTGGCTGAACAGAAGCTCCAGGCTTAAAAAGAACAGATCACTGGATTTAAAAGATGGCGGGTCTTTGCCTGCCTAGTCAGGCAGGGATGAGCTGATAGCTACCGCCACCTGTAGGTAGAAAAACAAAACACTACCAAGAATAAGAAAGACATGGTTGAGTTCTGCTGCTTATGGAGTTGTTCAAGTCTGGGGACTCAGGAGAGCCAAACTACATTTCTGCGACAAGACGTCAGACTGGGATAGAAGCTATGGATCCGTGACAGATCCCGAGCAAATTGTATTCCCTACAGGGGTCCTCGCATTTGCTCTCCTCATTTGAAAGGTAACAAGAAATTCTAGAGGAGAGATTAAAAATAAGTAAAGTTGTTCTTGCGAGAGGGTCAGAGTTAACTTTCCACCAGTGAGGAAAACTGCTTTTTTGGGTCAGACATGCAATTTTCTTTGAATAATTTTCAGTCTTTTTGCACTGCTGTCATTCCCCAAGAAACCAGAGCCAGAAAATCAATTTTTGCCACATAAAGCAAGGCTTGCACATGGTAAAAGTCAGTCCAAGGGCTGCCGATGACCTGAAAGGAAAATCAAAGGGGCGACTTCATCCTCCAGTGCAAAGTGACACCAGGAAGATGAAGTAGTTGTGACTGAGGCCTCAATCGTGTCCCTGAACTGCTTGACACTGCAGCTTCTCCCGGACTCTCGGCCGATGAGAAACGATATAGGCAATGGAGACAGACGGCAAGATCTCCAAGGGCACTGCATCATCGATGGATTTCTCTGGCTTGGCCCTGAATTTAGTGCAAAGTTCTGATACACCAACTGCTGCTACTACCTTCACAGTGACAGCGTACAGTCACGATGAACTCCACCAAGTGCTTTCAAGTACTTGCGCACTGTTTTCACTCTCCACCGAAGATTCAAGAATGGGTTGCAGGAGTCAACTGCACACTCGAGTCCTTCAGGAAAGATTCATGACGTCCAAAATTGACCCTCAATGTGCTATGATGTTTGGTTCTGTGCACAACGAGGCCCACACAATGTGCAACAAGTCTCAAGACCCCAATAGAGCTATGTCAACTAAGGGAAGGACACAGTCATTGACACAGCCAGTCAGTTGTCAACGGAGGTGCACTTATCCTACAGCTGTGCTGGTGGTACAATTGAGAGGATGAGGCACTGGCTCCCAGTCAGAGTCAAGCAGGTGTGGTCGGTGCCGCAGATAAAATTTTGTCATTTTCATTGCCGAAAATCCCCAGTTTCATCATTTTCCAGTACATTGGAATCTCAATGTGAGAAGTCCCAAGGGAGCTGAAGCTCGAGGTGGAAAGCTTTTACTAACAATTATAATGGGCTAGATCATTTTTTTATCCCTCGTGGCGTCCTTGATTTGTTGCAAGAACCCACTTGAAGACCTTCTAGTCAAATGGAATGAAAAAAAAATAACTTTTTAGGTCCCCTCTCTGCCTTCAAAGTATTTTAGAGTGTTTTCTTGCCTCCTGTTGGAACCAACTCACTAGGTGGCGTCGGCACATTTCGAAGCCTGCAGCACGCGCCAGGGCCGATGTAGAGAAGTAGAGGCTCACCTAAGCCCCCCTAAACATGCAGTTGCAAAACAAACAGCTGCCTCGGCCAGCGTTAGGATTGGTCAGGCAGAGAGAATTTACCCTCTAAAGTCAGGTTCATCAGGTCCCACTGACTTTGTCTGCTAACTGACCTTGCCTCGGATTGTTCAACAGCTGATTGACTGTTTTTGTAACTGTTTCTTAGCTGCGCTGGTATAGAGAACACATCACTGTTCCCCAAGACATAAGCAGGTACAACTGGACTTCAGATGCTGACGGAATGAGTCTTGAGAGATCATGCTTGGGTGATGCACTAAGTGAATAGAAATATTATTCTCTGAACAGGAAAGGCTCTCGTTCGGCTGTAAAAGGTTCATGTTCTTTGGTTCATACGGCGGCGTTTGCGTCATGGATGTTTTCGAGTGGTTTCGTGTTGGGCATGAGAATTGTTCCGCTTCGAGCTTTTATTCAGTGAGACCACTTCGTTTGTCTCTGCTCCCCAATGGCTCTGTTTGGCTTTAAAGCACACTGGATTCTCAATTTAAGAATTTCCGATCTAACGACAATACTCAATTATACTCAAGTGCGGAGTCACATCGCAGACTATTTTAGGCATTAATGGGCGAAAAATAAATATTCGTAGACACAAATATTCTTAAACATAGGTACACAAATATTCTTAAACACAGATACACAAATATTCGTATACACACATAGTGAAATGTCATTTTATCTTAACCTGATATTCTTAAGGTGATGGACTCTATCTTTAAGTCGAGAATCCACTGAGCTGCCATATTGTACGTGTCCTGACGGATTGTTTGTGGCAACCCGACCTGGTCATTTCATTCCATCGTCGACAGCAGCCTGTGCCGAAGTGAGCACACAGGTGTGCCAGTGTCAGGGATGGATATCGAGCCGGAAGCAGCGAGTCGAGCCAGAGTTAAAGGCTGGGTCAGGCTTGATTCGAGTCAAAGCATTGAATCCGTTGCCATAAGAAAAGTAAACCGAACTTGATGTGACGTAACCTACCAACCTTACTTATCCCAAGCTAACTCAGTGTAGCTTCACCTATCCCAAAACTAACTTAAAACATATAACTAGAACTTCTCCTGTTTTGCCAACGATTTTCAGACGCCTGGCGAGATTGCTTCGTTAGTTCTTGTTTGCAGAAATTTCTGAAGATTGCATTGACAGCAGGTAATTCTACGGTAGGTGAAAGATGAAAGTGCCCAACTTTAAGAGCTACCATAATATCGAGGCCTTAGTTTCCTCCCAAGTATTGCTACTTCAGTGCATTTATGAAGCAGTCAGAAATTGTTATTTGGACATTTTATGTCGTGTCAGGAAGTGTTATTTTGACTTGGTTGGAAAGCTGGAAAAGTGATGGAAAGCTGGTGGAGACCCCCGAATTTGACTCTAGCTCGACTCGACTCCATTCCGAGCTCATCCCTAGTGATTGAGAGACGACGTCCGTAGGAAGGCCGTCATTGGGCCCACTCACTCCTTCACTCTCACTAATCTTGTCCTCCTCAGCCGACTAACCCACGCACGCGTCCCTCCCCTCGCCCCCCATGTGCATGCGCACGGTGGGCATGCATCACCTACACGCGCGTCGTCGTCTTAACGTTCAGCCAAGTTCCACCTGACTGAGCTGGATTGGAGAAGCGTAAAGAAGTGAAAGGAGTTCTGTTCTTTGATCTTCAGCATGAGCGAGAGACGTCCCGGCTCACCTCCCGTTCCGGGTCCCCCCGGGGGACCTCCGGTCTTGACGTCGGTGGCGGCACCCGCCGACATTCCAAACTCTGCTGCGAGAGAGGACGAAGTAGACGACGAAGAAGATGAGATTGAACCCGATGAGGAAGAGGACGAGGATGACGACGATCACGAAGAGGAAGACCGAACCCCCCAGAGGCAGGAGAGGAGCGGCCATCGAGCTCCCCAAGGTAATGGTGCTCAATGAGCCATGGTACCAAGACAGCAGAGAAAGTTAGGCCTTGAATGGCCTCATTCCTATTATGCAAAGTCTGCTACCATTAAACATATGGGAAATGGGAATGGTTATTCGAGTACATCGAGAATCCTTTCCTGAAATGAGTTCATGTTTTGCGTCCCAGTATCACGAGCTGCCGCGTTACTGGGGCTGGTGTCATCGGCCCCAGGGACGGCGGTTGCGCAGCATCCTCCCCCTGGCGTTGGCGTGTCGTCTTCGTCTTCAGCCATCGTCTCAACGAGACGCCCAGAAGACTCCACGGTGGAGTCTCTGTCGGACGTCTTCCGCTGCTTCATCTGCATGGAGAAGTTGCAGAACGCTCATCTCTGTCCTCACTGCTCCAAGTTGTGCTGCTACCTTTGCATCCGCCGGTGGCTCACAGAGCAGCGTTCGCAATGTCCTCATTGCAGGGCTTCGCTGCACATCCACGAGCTCGTCAATTGCAGATGGGTCGAGGAGGTGTGTTCAGACGTACGCGAAATCTTGGGATCCTGCATAATTCTGCTTCCATCCTTCCGCAGGTTACTCAGCAACTCGATACTTTGAAGGAGGGCAGCGGCTCCTGCAGACTGGACGACGAAGCCCGCGACCGCTGCAAGACACACACCGAGAAGCTTTCAGTGTACTGCTGGACATGCAGGCAATGTATCTGTCATCAGTGCGCACTTTGGGGGGGTACGTAAGGCTTAATCGTAGCACTTGTGCTATTGTGATGGTGAATGGAAATGATGATCTTTAGGCACCCACTCGGGCCACACGTTCAAGCCGCTTGAAGAAATCTACGACCAGCATGTGGCGCACATCAAGGAAGAGGTCAGCCTGCTTAGGAGAAGACTCATGGAACTCATCAGTCTCGTGCAGGTTCGTATGGATGATACCAGCGTGGATACTTTGTCTGTGACCTTTGGCGATTGCAGGAAGTTGAGCGCAACGTCGAGTGCGTGCGAGCGGCTAAGGACGAGCGCGTCCGCGAGATCCGTAATGCCGTGGAGTTGATGATTGCTCGTCTGGACTCTCAGCTGAAGGCCAAGTTGCTGACTCTCATGGCACAGAAAAACACGCTTACTCTGGAGACAGAACAGTTGGAGAACCTTTTGGCAGAGATTGATAAATATCTGAACGGCAAGACTAGGTCGGAACTCATCGCCAAAAGCCCAGGTGAGAACGCAAAGACCTTACCTAACCTAAAGTTACGATCACGAACAGGTAGAGTTAATTGTGCTCTAACTTTCAGAACTCCTTCAGTTGGCAATGGATTTGAATAAGAAGCCGACCGCCAGCTTTGTGTCAGCTCCAGTGCAGGCAGATTTCCAATCGGAGATCGTGCCCCAGTACGAGAGCTCTCACTTCGTCCTGCACAACTTCAGGTAATAACCCCGTTGTATACGGTTTATTCGTAGGTCGACGGAAGATTCCTTCAGGACGTGCCGTGTCTGTAAGTGTGAAACGAATCTTTAACTTTACTATTTCTCTCAGCTCTCTGCAACACAAGGCCGATCCCGTGTACTCGCCCCCGCTGAACGTAAACGGTTTGAGCTGGCGTCTCAAAGTCTACCCCGATGGAAACGGAGTGGTGAGAGGAAACTATCTCTCGGTCTTCTTGGAGCTTAGCGCAGGACTTCCTGAGACTTCGAAGTAAGGCTGCATTTTGGGGAGAAGTGACCCTTACGGTTTCGTGATCTTGGCGTGCAGGTACGAGTACCGCGTGGAAATGGTTCATCAGCAGCCTCAGCACGGTTCTTCGTCTTCTGCCGTCGGTCAAAGAGATTCGTCAAAGAACGTGGTCCGCGAGTTTGCGTCCGACTTCGAGGTGGGCGAGTGCTGGGGCTACAACAGATTCTTCCGCCTAGACTTGCTGGCCAGTGAGGGATACCTCAGCACTGATACGGACACGCTCGTGCTCAGGTCATGACAGCTGATGATTACACTGTTCAGGACGGTGTTGGTTGACAACGTTTTTTCGTCCTACCTATAGGTACCAGGTTCGACCTCCCACCTTCTTTCAACAATGTCGCGACCAACAGTGGTACATCCAGCAGCTGCTGACCCTGCAGGCGGGCTACGCGGCCCAGATCGGGGATCTGAAGGACAGGTTACAGACAGGACAGGCGGTAGCTAATAGTCCTACCATCTCCGGAGCGGCGGCAGTGGTCTCCGCCGCGGCTGCTGGCATGATCCCTCATCTCGACAGACCAGGTGGGATCTATGCAAAATGCTTTGTTATCATGACACGGATGTATAGCAGTGCCACCGAGCCTGTGCTGCCCTGAAGTATAAAAATATTTTAATGCACGATACGCACTCAAATTCCAGATACCGCCAGTCCCAAACCTCCCTCTTGTCCTGCTTCTTGCGCCTTTCACCAGCGCCACTTGCCCGCCGCCACGGAGTCCAAGCAAGCGTCCACTGGGTCAATGGCAGTGGCAGTGCCACCAACAGCCGGGATGGGTGCTGCGTCTTCCTCTCCCGCTTCGCTGTCCGGTCATGGTGTGGCAGCAACGCCCGGGGTGGCTCCCACGCCCCGGATCAAAACGTCGCGATCCAGAACAAAGATGGAGCGAGAGTACCACAGCGAGTAAGCAGAGATTTTCGTTTCTGCAAAAAATTATTATAATTCATCTTGTGGTGTCTCTTAGCGCTTGTGTGGACTTTGAATGCGGTCCTCTGAGTAGCAGCTCAGACTCTGAGGAAAGCAGCGAAGAGATTATGATCAACCTGGACGAGCAGGAGGAGAACGATGTGGACGATGAAACCATGTCTGGTGCGGAGGACTCATTCTACGATGCGATACGTTCAAGCGATTAGCATTAACTGCCATATTGCATTTCAGGCGACAACGACGTTGAGTATTCTGCCAACCAGCCCTCGTTGCTGCTGTCTGACTTTGACTCTCTCACTGAGCAGCCCAGTCTTGAAGAGAGTCTGTCCAGTCTCCCCCAGCAGCCAAGGGTGAACAATTACTCCAGCATCGAGGACGAGATCTTACTACTCAGACTCATAGACCTTCAGCAGGGAGAAAGACGGAGGTAAGAGCAGCTTTCACGGTAGTAGAAGTTGCATGAGAGGAGCCTTGGGATGAGAGGATACTTTACGAACGTACTTTCTTCCTGCAGCACTGATTTTGCTGCATCTGCATTGACTGGTGGAGGTCGACAAGCGCCTTCGTTCCTGCCCCTCATCCCACCACCCAGACCGGCAGATGGTCTAGCAAGTGGTGATGCACGTGCACAGGTAGAAGGAGGAGCCACCGGAAGGTCCTCATCGTGCCGCTTGCCACCGCCACAGCCGCTTGAAGCAGCCCCGCCGGCGGCGTCAAACGTCAAAGGGCGCAAGCTCTTTGGAGGCTTAAGACAGCAACAGCACAGAGCACTTTTCGACAGACTTGAGTTAGATTCATCAACGTCTACATTCAGAGGAAGGACTCTTTTTGGAGAAGCCTCCGCTTCCAGCGGTCTAGGGTGAGTCGCGTGTGCGCAGCATGTAGTGGTTCTATTAATACGATATCTTTTTTATAACTGACACAGCTCAAAAACATCAACGAAGCCCCCAATACTCCACCCTCGGCCGAGCTTAGGAGGGGCATCAGCTTCGTCTCCGGCCCGGAGTTCGTTCTCAGCCAAAGCCGCTACCGCCGCAGCCGGCGATGAGCAGACGCTGTCCATGATCCTGCCGCAGTCGCAGCAACCCCCTCGCCTACCGGAGAGTGTAGTGAGCGGCGGCCATCTATCAGTGGGTTCCTCCTCGTCCTCCTCGAGCAAAGAGGAGGGAAACGAGTCCGGCGAGTCCGTCGTCACAGTCAAGAGAGGAAACACCAGCGATCAGGTAAGAAGTGCCGACATCGCCTGTGATCTGCTGACCGAACACTTCGTCACTCGGGGTGTCCTCAGGCGTTGCATGCGCATGCCAACACTGCAGCCTGCCTACAATGTTCGCTAAACTCCATGTGCCCGATTTATGTTCAGGATCTGGACTTTTCGCTGACAACGCCGTACGTCACTCAGAGAGAACTGAAGAAGCCGGGAGAGGAGGACGAGGAGGACGAAGAAGAGGACCACCGTCAGATGACCGTACCCATGCCTTCGCTGGCATCCCCGTCTTCGACGGTCCAGTTGCAAAGACAAGGAGGTATGAAACTGCTTTTGAGTGCGTGCAGGGTAGACGTCTATTTATTCACTATGTACCTACTTCTTAGGTGAAGCCCGAGCTAGAGTCTCCTTGGAATCTCTCAGTTTGGCCTCATTGCCGAAGGCTAGCAGGGCCGCTACGGGGAAGGAAGACTCCGAGAGGTCCAAAAAGGACTGAAGCCTACGTACACATAGTATCAATGAATTAGTCATCCTAACGTGGGTCACTAGAGAAATTTCAGATGTACAAAGGTTATTACGTTCCACTTTTGCACGATTATACTCATCGTTCGAGGCAGATAAATTAATGGTGAAGGAAGAAACAAGACCAATAAATATATACGTACATGAGCATTCTTTTTATTTGTTCCCCATTTCTGACCTCCACTTTGGAGCGTTCTCAAACCCATTTCTTCCCAGCTGGAAATCCCTGAAAGTCTGGCCGAGCTCCTCCTGGGTGTTCATCACAAAAGGTCCGTGTTGAGCCACTGGCTCGCCAAGAGGTTGGCCTGGACGGTCAAGGTCACGTAGTGCGAGAAGGCAATTTGGCATACAGACCCTCTTCACTCACCAGCTATCAATACGAAGTGGGCCACTTCCTTGCCAGCGTTCTCAAACTCGACGGTGGATCCCCCGTTGTCGAACACGACCGTGTTGTGGGCCTCAACCTCCTTCTGGTTTGCGCCTTGCAGAAGGAAACTTTTTACTCTTTGCGCGTCCAAGTCCTCCCCATTGCTCTCTCACTCACCAAATCGAACCAGCCCCTGCAGAGTGTAAGCAAATGCCGTCCAGCTCTCGGGCACTGCCTGGCCAAAGCTCTGGGTCCCTGGCTGAAGGACAAAGTCGAGATAGTAAGTTGGCGTGCGCGTACGGACTGGAGACTTCACGCTCATTGATTCGCCGGCGATCACTAAATCATGGGTCATCATTGATCTGAGACTTAGTGACCTTACGGAAGATTAGGGTACCTTTGACAGTGATGCCGTCCCTCTCTGCACTCGGTATTTCTTCCTTGGTGTGCTCCTGGTACTCTGGCGCCACCATCTTGTCCTTGGCAGCCAGATTGACCCAAAGTTGCAGTCCGTGCGCCATGTCCTCACCGGGCATCTCGGAATGGACGATGCCGCGGCCGGCGGTCATCCACTGGAGGTCGCCCGCACGAAGCGTGCCTTTACGGCCGGTGAAGTCCTGACAGGTATCGTACATAGCCCCGTACTAGTGACTACTACTGGCACCATCCTATTAACATTCTCACCTCATGCGTGAACTCTCCGGCCAGGAGGTAGGACACCGTCTCGAACCCCCTGTGTGGATGGTCCGGAAACCCGGCGCCGTCTTTGCCCGCTCCCTGGAACTCATCCAGCATGAGAAAGGGGTCGAGATTTCTCAACTCCGGTCTGCCTATGGATCTTCGCACCCGAGCACCGCGCCCCTCAGACTGCCATCGGCTCAACACCACGCGGGAGACCGAGCGGCTGGTGGAGGGAAGCATGGCAGCAGCGGTATCGACGCCTCACTCTTTTTGCACGCCTCGTCGGCAAGATGAAGCTCTGTCACCTGGTGCAAGGGTAAAACCTTGCGTGTGCACCTGACAGGCCCCACTCACCCAGGTGTAGCAGAGGCTGTCCGTGCAAACCTACTCGTCGCAGTGTCAGTCACTTTTTTCGTGTCGTCCCACCTGAGAGCGCTTTTGAGTCCAGGAAAGTTCACACTGTACGATCGTGCTCCCAGACACAAATACCTGTCGAGTAGTGATGCATCGAGTCCAGGCTCGAGCTCGTAGGCTCGATACCCCTGCGCCGTCAAGTCCAAGTCAGGTCCATATGGTACTGCGATATGCGTCCTTAAGATATCGTTAGAACATAAAGGAAGGTTTGAAGATGCACGTACAATCCTGTAGCAGCCTTTGTAAATGTGTCGGTCCGCCATTCAACAATATACACAACTGCCTCGATCTGGGTGACAATGTCGGATATGGAAGAGAATTCGCCTCCATCTGGGACTGTATCTTCATTCTTCCCAGTCACTGCATCTCCGTCAACCACTGACGGTGCAGTCTTACCAGGTCTCCAGAGCGCTGACTGCTGCTGCTGAGGATTCGCAGGAATCTGGGGATCACCAAGTCCAGCAGCCCGGTTCTGATGACGAAGAGATGGAAGAAAGCAGTGAGGAACATGATACACTGGACCAGGTATCCAACCGTAGCAAGAAGAAATCTAATGCGTAGAGACTGTTTGACAGAGTTGGAAACCTACGAGCGCGATGCAGATCTTGCAGGAAGGAATTCGAGGTCACGAAGAGCAATAATACATCCGAAAAGTTTCATCTCGGCCAGGTCAAGGAACTGGCGTCAAAGCATCAAGGAAGTCGGCTCACCATTGTTCTGGCGTTCAAGAAACGTGCAGAGGACTACTCAAAAAGGCCGGGTGAGGCTGACCTCGACCAGTGTTTGATTGAAATGGTGGCAAGGAACGTGCAAACTTTGTCACCGTTCTGCTGTAAAAAGGATCAACAATACCTTCTTCCAACAAGGCTGACCATGACAAAAAGCTCCTACCTCAGCTCCAAGTTTAAGCCCGCCTGAAGAAGAATACTCAAGATGCCGAGTCTGTCTGAACTATGATTGATCTTTGGACCGCTATAAACAATGCAGAGAAAGGGTTGTTGATGCCAACTGTGAGAAGAGCTCTCTCACTGAAGGAACACTGAGGACACAGCTATCGAGGAACATCCTGCAAAACCTACTGAAAAGTTGAAGATGTGAAAGTACTTGCATAAGTTACTCTTTTGGACCCAGGATGCAAAAACAGATTCGTCAGAAATCAGGACAAGGAACAGGCAGCACTCACTTCTCTTAAGGAGGAGCTGAAAGATGTTTGTGAGTCTGATGCTCCTGCAGAAGTAGCAGTGGCTCAAAAGCCTGCGTGGCCCACACAGGGAGTCCACCATTCTGATCTCTGAGCTCAATGTCATGCTCAAGTCCACCAGCAGCCTGCGGTCTAAGCAGCACCACACATTTCAGGCGTCGATCTGAAGAACTTTCCTTCTCTCCCAGCCAAGAGACTGAAATGCTTTCATTTGGTGGACCACGGAAGGAAATCAGTGATGTCCATTCTGTACAAGCTGGAAGTGAATTATCTGCCAATTCCAGCCACGTCCGCACCTTCTGCAAGTCTGGGCCGAGCTCTACCCAAGCTCGAAGAAATCAGGGTTGGTGCATTACTAGTGAAAAGGACAAAACTTCCCTCGTTTTATTCCCCTCTTTACTACAGTACATAGGGTCTGGAAAGTTGAGACTGCTCCTGTCCTTTGAGGTAGTACAGCTTCTGGACTCGCAACTTCCCAACTGCACGTCGCAACACAACAGTCTGTTGTGAACTTGTGACACGCGCGCCTGATGTTCTACTACACGCAGAACATCTGGCGCATGGACGAGGGTAAGGAAGTCTTAACCCCGACGGGTGCCGTCAAATATGCTGTCGTTGATGCAGCAGCGATATCGTCATTCTCGCATTTCCAAATTTTCTGGGAGTAAAGGCAGGCCTGGGGCTGCCAATAGCAGACCAGATCGTCCACCTTCACGTGCTTTTTATAGATCTTGCCATGTTCTTCGCAATCTTCTTGTGTCTCCTCTGCTGTGATCATGGGCACGCCGCTCAGGGTCACTCCAGCAGCAAAGGGATGGCGTCCAGAGTCCGGTGACTGTTCAGATCTGAGGTGCATTCCATTCACAGTCATCTCCAGATTATTGAGGATATTGACTACGAGTCTCTTAATCCATGTGTCACTAGACGCTTCTTCATTCTCGGAGGCTTCTATAAGGCTTGGAGGTTGGGCCTGTTCCGCTCGCTCAAGTCTCTTCTGTCTCGCCTCGTTCAACTCCTCCCTAAGTATATTTTTGCATCTACTACATATTATAGGTCGGAAGAGAAACAAACAGCGTAGGTTATGCTCTGTTATCTGTTGTTTGTTGCTCGAGGCTTATAGAGGTTTGGGCCTACCGGCATTGTCGGCTAGTTGCCTGAGTTGCCTGAGTGGACGTAGGGAAAGTTCGAGCCCGGAACGACCTCGTGGGTTAAGTCTACGCCGAGCTCAACCCAAACTCGATGCAGCACTACCGTCGAACAACTTCGAGCTCGGAACATTAATCTTCACTCGCCAAACTCCTCCGGAAAGTACTCTACTGCTTGCACACTCACGGGGGACTCTGGTGGTGGTGGGTAGGGGGCATTCCCCTGTATTGGTGGCCGAGGACTCTCAGGAAAAACTTAATTTTATCAACTTGAACACACTCAAAAAGCCAAAATTCCAGTCCTTAATATCTATATGGGCAGTACAGTGGTTCTTTCTCCATGGATCTGGCAGCACATTCACCAGGGGTTGAGGCTAGGCCTGGGAAGGTTGGATGCAAAAGCATTTGATTGGCTGAGCACATTACTAACTGAGCAGGACACCATCGAGGGGCAAAACGTGACGACCTATTTTTACTTTGACCTTCACTCCCTAGATGTGTCTGAGAATGACAATTCTGGTAATCATATCTGAAAGAACTGAAATCAGCAAAAGCTTTATATCACACTTCATACATTATTCATCAGCATTAGAAGAGTCACTGAAGGAGTCCCTCTCACTGCATTCATCATCGGTGTCAAGGCACTCTCCACCTCCTCCTGGGATTCATGCAAAGTTGTCTAATGCTTATTGGCTTTTTCAATCCAACCTTGAATAGTCTTTGATTGCAACGAATAAAGGGCATCTTGCAGGCACTTGAAAACAACATGCATTGTTGTTCTGTCTGTTGACTGACAGCCAACTTTACATGTATTTTTTAATATAGCAGTGCATATATTGTGGTCATGTATCAGGACGATGTGACCTCGCAGCAATAACTCTTACTTTTTCTGAGGTTAAGACCACAGGACACGAGGAGACAAGGAATACACGGAGTGTGCTACTAACCGGAGTGCCATTAAGCGGAGAGCACTGTAACAGGACACAGGACTTGGGGTTTGACACACGGAGAACTGGTGGGACACAAGGAAATTCACATTTTGAGCTGGAACACGTAGATGTGATATTTAGACACAATGTTGAGTACAGACGTTCAATGTTAGAGACGCCCATTTTGATGCTACAGCTCTCAGAACGAGACCAAATGGCAGGGGCAGGAAATTTTGCTTTTTCAGGTGGGAAACGTTGATGAAATGGACTGAAACTTTCATGGGACAATCCCAGCCCCCTGGCCCATCATTTCCACCGGGTTTCACTCGCCGGGTCCTCCGGCGCCAAGTGCTACCTTGCAAAATCCTATCGTTCGGACCAAAAGGTTGCTACGTTCTGTGAGGGGACGAAAAAAGCGCAACAGGGTGCGAGAGGGTGACACTTTGACCCGTAAACAAAACGCATCAACGATAGTAGGCAAATCTCGGCCTCATCCTTTCCTTGTTCATACGAAATAACAACATAGCAGTGAAATCGTGTACTTAGAGCCTCGAGACAAGGCTCATTTTGCCTTGTCTAGAAAGAAGTTGATGCTGTAGCCTTCCATTCTTATGTCCAAACTCGTCTTACTCATGTATGCATTTTGGACTCCACAAAACTACGCAGGTTTCTACTGTTTTTAATGTAAATCATCCTTATAAGCGGCTTTGAGTGTTCTCTTAGAATTCATACAAAGTGCAAAATGATTTCGTTCGAGAGAAATCTGTTCTTATATTCTCCTTTAAGAGGCTTCTACTGTACTTGCCAATTGTGATTTTCTTGGACAGTTTGCTTTGTCGTGGAATGACATTTGTTGAATGACCTTTGTTGAAAGTTTAATTTCAAACCAATTCGCTGGTTGCTGAGAATGTCTACATAAACTCTTATTAACTCTTAGTATTATTTTTTGGCGTCATTACTTATTAGCGACTGCTAATGAACTGCTGCCAGCACGAGTACAAAGACAACAACGGATCTTTGTCACTCAGTCAGAAGTAGCCAATCAATCACGAGGAGAATCTGCGAGAACTTCCTTTGGATTTTGGATGTGGAAAAAATCATCTCAGTCCCTAGAGTGTAACAAGGAGGTGATTTTAGGTCTCGTATATTCAGTCCCCGCATGTATAGATCGTATGTGCATCACTTATCTAGTATGTTTGTACATTGGTGTACGCAAGATGAAGCAAAAAAGTGTGTGCCAACGTGAACAGGTGTTCAGGACGAAGGCAGCGCCGCAGCCAGGTGCTCCAGAAGGCGAGAAAATCTGTGCCTCAATTGGTGGCTGCTCTTGGAGCCCTGAGGGAGGAACTGGCCGACCCGAGGGTTCTGGACCCCGGACGCCGGGTTTCTGAAGTCCGGCACCTGCTCTTGCCGTCGGGCGAAGAAGTCGGGATTGTCAATCGGGGCGACGCCGTCTCTCACTAGAAGAAAGGGAGCGGTCAAGCTGATGCACCTCGTTCTCATGTTCATGTTCTTACGCTCGACATATTGTGCAGAACCGTAGATGGCGATGAGCGCGATGACGGAGACGATGGTGGTCAGCCAGCAGATATCGACCTGCGAAGTCCTCTCCAGGTCTTCATCATCGTTGTGGTAGACCTCAACGCCAAAGCATTGCACTCTATTGTAGTTGGTGTCCAGGTAGCCGGTGACGAACCGACAGGAGGCCAACGGGGCCAGGCAGCACAGCAACAAGAAGACAATGGAGCACCTCATTGCCTCTCTCCGTTCCTCTCACAGACGTACCAAGTCGTGAATGCTGTCAGAGGACAAAGGCACACTTACACGCACATGCTCTCCACGCAAACCAGGTTGACCAGGATGGCCCTGGAAGCCTACTTACGTCTCTCCAAGGCTTCGTGCATGCACCAGGTGCAGCTACTCCTCTACCAGGTTGAAAACGGCAAAAAAGTGACTTCTTGATATGGCGCTTGCTCCAGAACGCCCTGAGCTGTGCAACCGGCACTTTCACTAGGAAAACTTGTTCCGGAACGAGACGAGCAGCAGCGTGCGGACGACCACGATTGGTCTGGGGAAGATTATGTTTTCCAATATTTGCAAGAGGAATGACATTTGTGCGTGCGCCGCGGGAGCTGCAATATCGAAGCTGAGCTCAAAAAGGGATGATAGCAGGGGAAGTCTCAAGAAATTCTCCGCAGTTTGGGGTAATTTCCATTTGGGACGCGTGATCCACCTTCGCTGCTCTGCGTACGCTGATGAAGGCCACAAATCACTTTTCGGGGACAGTGAAAGTCTTATCTCTCTCCACATCTTTTTGCCCATCAGCTAATTTTGCTCAAGATTCAAGAAAGAGTTGACAACTGCCAAATCTCAGAAAGTGTCGGTATGTGTACAGAGACGGTTTTCGACTTAGTCACACATGTTGCATTTTGATTCCTGTGGAAGATTGGCGGGTGTGAACTTCTTCGTGAATAAGTCTTCGTGCATAGTTTTGTAGCTACTTCAGCAGAGCCACTTATGGTTGGAGATGCAAGAACAGGGTTACCAAGATCTGAGGCTCAAGATGGCGCCAGAACGTTGAAAGATGTGAGAATCTGCCGATGCTGCCCTCGAGCACTCCTCTCCGAACAGAAGCGCTGTCTTCTGGGACCTGCCCATTGACAGGCTCTTCTCAGACACTTTTTTGGACATGTTGTCTTATTGTCCCGTAGCCTCTTCTCCAACTTTTGAATGCACTCTTTGGGCATTGAATGACACCTTGAACTCCTATAATTTGTTTCTGTTTATCTGGTGACTTGAACATTTTGTGCCGCACTCAAAAAGTGGATCCAAATTGATCGAGAACTTCTCCCACCCAATTCTTGTCCCCTGTTATCAAGTATCCCGCGGACCAATGACTGGTAGAGCAGGTTGAGTTTCTGGCACATTCGCTCACAGTCAGCATTTGCCGTCCGGAATGCTGCATCTCAACTTGTGCCAATGGTGGTGCCCGGTTGTAAACACACAGAAAGACAGATGCACAAACTTGCCACCGTAGCACTTCAGAAATTAGATGCTGACTACACTGTCATATTATCTTATATTTATAGTGAGTGTTGTAATGCCGTCACTGGTAATGAAACAAAATATGGGATACAACTGTTCCCCTTTACAGTGACAACACTGGTCACAGAAGAAGTGATTACAGATAGTCCTTACACATTTCCCGGACATAGTCCAAGGGAAAGATGGTATTGGATGCATACTCCATGTGATAATTGTCTGGAAATGCATCAATCTCCTGATCATCTTCAAATTCCAAAGTCTCATTGTTCCAGAAATAAGTGCGCTGCCATAGCCAATCGTCATTCACCTTCCTCCCTCCAGCTAGAATGAGTTGACTTCCCAGGTTCAGAAGGCTTAATGCAGTCCTGGGAACTTTAAGAGGACGCAGCACCTCCCAAGGCTCCTCTCTGAAAGAAAGTAGATGCATCAAACTCTGATATTGCCTGGATGTCTTGTTGGACTATAAATTGCCAGTGGTGATGGAGGAAACTTGACCTCTTGAAGGCCTTTGGTTGTTGCCATATGAACCCCTGAGGATTATGTCAAAAGGTCCAGGGCAATAACAAAAAAATAATGCACCAGACTTCCTGGTCAGGCAATATGAAATTAGCAGGAAATTTGTTGCTCCCTATGACCCAAAACATAAATATATGAAAATGTAAAGAGGTATCACACAATCACTGACGGCACAACTGTAAACAAAATTGCCTGAACACAGCCCTTCAGTGCACAAAGTGTCAAGACCAACTTCCAGATATTCAAGTGGTGTTCCAAGTTTGAGACACCTCACAAACCTACAGAGGTACAAAAAATTGTACTCAGTCAATTGGTTTCAATCTAGCACACAAGCTTTGGTTGGTTGCCTTACCCAGCTGCATCTGGATTGTCACTGAGGGGCATGAATATAACAGTGTTGTAAAAAGGGTCAGGGTCAACCCAAGATAATCTACCAGCACACAAAACACCCAAGCCTTTGACAGATAAAGTCAGTTTCAGACAGGCAGTTCCATGGTCAAAATCTGGAGGTAAAGAAAGTGTGAGTCATGGCAAGACTTGGCATTTGTTTCTAACTGTCTCACCAGATGGCAATGTATGTGTCATCTCCACTGGGGGATCCCCTGGTCTGTCCAGGTTATAATGGAACACAAGTGGACCTAGTGTGATGGACTGTGCACAGGTAAAGCCAATGAGAAAGGCATATTTACCATGAATAATCTGTTCACCATTTGCCAAGCTGTAAGAGTGCAAAGATTGAGAAAAGATTTCAAATGCTGAGATGTGAGAGAAGAGAAGA
>JAAUXU010030133.1_pt1 | contig 49886 bp, 37 predicted proteins | sample 7278151 | NCBI WGS metagenome assembly JAAUXU01 (sample SAMN14350113, study PRJNA611818) | marine sediment metagenome | isolation source: surface marine sediment (1.8m) | place: French Polynesia: Moorea | collected 2018-08
AACGTCGTCGTCGTCGTCGTCGTCGTCGTCGTCGTCGTCGTCGTCGTCGTCGTCGTCGTCGTCGTCGTCGTCGTCGTCGTCGTCGTCGTCGTCGTCGTCGTTGTTCGTAGCCCCCTGAACCTTAGAGGGCGTAATTCCAACCATGACGGCCTTTTTATTCAGTATTCTCTCAGCGTGTGCACCTTGAGCACTGTATCATAAAGGAAAAGAAAGAAAAACCTCTTGGAAAATGTCGAGGTTGAGGCAGCAAAAATGCACCCACAGCCGTATTCAGCCGACTGAATAGACCCGAAATTGGACGGATAGACGGACTCGAGCTCATTTTGCACGTCCAGTCAAGGACCGGCTTCGATTTGTTTCAATCTGTCGCCAGAAGAGGAGGGATGGAGAGACCTCTGATGCCACCCAAGGAGACCGCAGTGTGGAGCAGAGAGAAAATTGGACTATCGGACTTTCTTTCTTTCTTTTGTACTGGAAAGAACTCACAGAATTCTGCGTGCATAAACTATGGAAAGGTCTATCTTTCTTTCTGCTCCTTTTCCTCCATATTGATGGCTACCAAGTAGAGCTAATCAAAGTGAAGGGAAAAACAAACTTTTTTCTCTGTGTGCGCATGTGCGCGCACTGCACGCATGTGTGCCGTGCACTCCCACACACACACACACACACACACACGGCAGAGAAGCTTCGGTGAAGTGAGCAACTCTTTCGTTATCTTGTCCAGATAGATCCTTCATCTGGCACTGTTCTTACCCCTCAGCCCTAATTTGCTTCGCTTTCACGGACACTTGATTGGGAGGCGGAAAAGGGCGCTTCTTTGGACTCTCTGCACACATGTGAAGAAACATTTCCAGGGTCAGGATGGTTTTTTTTTCCTTGTTCTTCCTTTTTTCGGCAGATTCCGAAGAAAAAGTTGTCATCAAAGACGAGAGGAACTCAGTTACTCTGGCCGGAAGCAACTTTGCCTTTCGGCCAATACCATTTAATTAAAAAGAGAGAAGAGACTGAAGAAGCAGATTTCTGTTTATTTGCCAGGGCTGAAGAAAGAAGAAAGGCTGAAGGAAATATCAATTTCTACTCACAGTGATCGTTGTGTATTTAAATGAGACGTGAAATGAGAAAAGTGTCAGAGGAGCTGTTGAAATACGAGAAAAAAAAGAGAGACTTCGATCTCCAAGAACGTTCTCACTCCACTCGTAATCTTACGTGACCGGAATGACCAAAGAGCTATTGAGAAGTGAAATAAAAAATGATGCATTTCAAAGCAGAGCTGCTTCCCTCTACAGTCGAGACTCCAGATTGATGTCTTATCTGCCCGGTGCCTCTGGCAGTTGACCCATTTGTCGCCAGGATTTGCTGATTCACCATTTTGGGGGCATTTTCGGAACGACTCCCTAAACACCCATGCTTTTCCATCTTGCCCTGTAACTTGAGAACCTGAGTAAAGTCATTTCAACCTCTGCTGCATGCGGGGGGGAATGTTCATGACTCTTGGTCATTCTCGGAGATGCTGCCATCGTTCTTTTGTATGACGTTAGCAAAGTGATGCTGGAAGAAGAGGGATTGTTGCAATGTCAGACGTCAGAAGTCATATCTTGGAGAGCACAAAAATTACCAACGATATGTGAAAGTTCAGCGCATTCTCCTATGCTCAATGCAGCAATCAATGTTTTTGGTTATTCTCCATATCCATCTAGTAGTGAAGGAGAGTAGTTAAGAAGTGGTGTTGGAAGAACCGAACATGTCTTTGATGTGGCTGTTAATGTTTTAAATTACAACGAATATAAAGCTCCCTTTTACAGCATCAACTGTGAACTTTTGCTAACATTAAAACCATACCTTTTTAAAAATCAGCTCAACATTTCTACATGCCTATGAAACATTTCATAGGCAGACTTTTTTCGCAGTTACCATGAGTCGCCCTGCATATCAAAGGTTGATTGTAAATGCAGGCTGCTTCCGTCCCAGGTCAAGTTGCTGCGAGACCCCCAAGCAACGACAGAGTTGGTTGATGCCTTTAAACCTGAATACAGTGGAGCACACTTAATAGAGACACTTTGGGACTGCGAGTTTTATCTCTAATAACCGTGTTGATAAAGAACATTGTCAAAAAGACAGAACAAGCTGGAGAGTGGCAAAAGACATATTCATTCATCAGCAATTACAGAGAAAAAGTGGTCTAGAGTTCTTTGTGTCACATTGTGACTGAGACTTGGCTGCAACTTTTGTTCGAGGGTGCGAAGTCAGGAGTAGTCCTCAAACCCTCTTTGCGCAGGATGAGTTTGTGTATAAAAAGAAGTAAAGATCTACTTATTTTGTAACAGATTGTGGACAGTTTCTCTCTCTGTTATCCGTGTTGTGTCTCTAATGAGCGTAATAATTTGTGCAGTAATTTTTTTGTACCTAGTGTTTTGTCTCTAATAAGCCAAAGTCTCCAATAAGCATGTCTCTATTAAGTGTGTTCCACTGTACTCCCTTTAGTGCTTTACACTGACAAAAGTGTTCTTAGCTTCGATTTGGGGGTGAGACTTAGGTAAATAGTTTGAAAATAAGCTTATCTGCCGAAAAAGAAGCACGTCTTAATGCAGGCAGGACCCCAACTCAACCTCAAACATGGTAAAACTGTGTAAGTGAAGGTTAAGTGGCTTCATTGGGAAAAAACACAGTCCGCTTTCACACTTCTTGACAGAAGATGGAGGATTGTCTTTGCGTGTACTTTCGTGGCTGCAGAATGTTCTTGGACTTTTGTGACGAAGCTTTGCATACGCACATTATTTGCTTTGCAGCTCGCGCATCTTCTCAAAGTTTCAAGTCCATCGCTACTGTGCCATCATCCTAATCGATGTGCGTGTGTGGGTGTGTTTCACTGAACATTTGGCTCAGCGCGTATGTCTATTGTGTCAGTGTATTGTTATTGTGTGTGGTTAAGGCACAGTGTAACTGTGTGTAGTTAAGGCGCTGTAAGTACACCGTAAGTAACATTGTGTTCGTAGCGTCATTGTGTTGCTGTGGCTGAAGTACACTCACTGTGTGTAATGTTATTGTGCGTGTCTGAAGTACAGAATGTGAAGCGTTATTGTGCGCATTGTTGTCGAGGCGTCACGAGGAATGAAGCATAGGCCAGAATGTCAGTGACGAAGCTTAAGCGCTCTACACTTATCTCTCTATTATATAAAGCGCCAGGCCCGTGTTTACGTCTCTCCGTCTGTGCCAATTGTATTGGTTGACTGCGCAAACCGCGTGGACTGCGTTGTATTGACTACGTAAGTCATGCATCGAAGCAAGAACCTCGAGGGTGTCTTGGAGAGCCATTGTAGCAACGGCGAGGGCAAATACAGTGACGGCGTCTTTGGCGATCGTCACCACGTGCGTGGATGACAAGTTTGGGGACAATCGGTCCAGAGGTGGCAGACACAGACCAACAGACAGACGCTTTATACAATGGCCACTCCTCCGAACCAGCACAGCGGGTAGCGCGTAAGCTTTAGTATGGATGTATAAGTTTGCGCTGGCCAAAAATCTGCACCGCTTTCAGTGTTAGTGTATCGTAAGTCGACACTTTTATTTACTTCCTCAATTTGTCACTTCGCCTGAGCAAGTGAATTTGCGTCATTTTCCCTGGAGAAGAAAATATGAATTGACAGATGATGTTTCCCACAGAGAAAATGGTGGGAGGAAAGCAAATGAAGAAAAATGAGGATCGCTTACGCCAAATGACCATAAACGCTCGTGACGCAAAATAATTGCACATTCCGTGAGACCAGAAATTATACACCCATTTACGTTTTGTCATAGTTCTGTCTGGAGAAATGCTTTGCATACACACAGACACAACGTAACATGAGTGTTTCGCTGTTGTGCGTGCACCAAAACGATGCAACCGTCAACACTCTCGGTAGAAGTGAAGACGACGGTCTCCAAACCTCGAAACGCATATGCTCGATTAATAGCACACAGTACTGTAGAGAATGTCTCCCACCTCAAGGCTACCTGATGGTCTCGGAGATTTTATTTTGCACAGCATGAGAACTATCTTTTACAGATTTTTGCACCATATGCGTAGAGAAGCACTATATCATCAGTACTGATTACGTAATTGCATGATTAACCAATAACAAACAGCATCATTGTTGTAATTGACTCATTTGCGTGATGGCAGCAGCAAATTGTTCTGACATTTCCATGGACTGCATCTTGGGAGCTTCGTTGCAAAGCTGGCCTGTAAGTTGTCAAATTTCCTCACGTTTGGGGCTGGAGTCAAAAAGCTCCAGAAAACACTCCCTTGGCTGAGGTCACTGTGTCCGTACTCGTTGTGGTTTGGAGGCCAAAATACGTACACGGCCTTTGAAGGATGTCTCATCTTGGTTCACACTACTGTGGTCGTAGCCTTAGACCAATGTAGTCTTCTTCCTTAAAGCAGTTTTCTCCTCTCTTCTATCACAGCACACTTTTTTTCTTGAGGGTCGTCAGGGTTGTCTGACGGACTTGATGACGGCCACACTCTTTTAGGATTGGAAGGATACCTGAAAACAAATCAAGGGAATCTCGTAAGAGATTGTTCTGAATACACTGGAAAAGAAAAACTAGGGCACATAGACCACTGTGAGTGCTAAATGTTAAGGTGCCGATTTGTAGAATTTTATACTACAGTAGACTCCGGCTAATGCGTCACCGCTCAAGTGTCTCAAGTCTCTAGGAGGAAAATGGCTACGTTGGTCCGGATTCGAATGAGTCACATTACAGTGGTTTCCCGTGCTGCTAGACACACTCGAGAGGGAGGTTAAGCCACATTCTCTCTGTTAAGCAGACGGCCATTGTCATATTTTCAGGAGTGAAGGTTTGGTCACCACCTTCTGAGCTCGACGGTTGTGACAAGTGCAATTTTCAGCCTCTCCAATGCCAAATGTACGAGGCTTTCTTTGCCTCCGCTTGTTCGGCCTCACCGCCCACTACGTCATCTGGACCTGTGAAGCATTAGTCAGAGTCCACTGTATCAGACAATGTCCCATGATCGAAATTATGCACGAGTGACGTGGTGACATTTCCACTGACGTCGTTATACACTTGCATAGCTTGTTCGTACATGTGTGACGTCTGTGAGTGTATGTAGACAACTACAGAGGTACTGGAAGCACAGGAAGAGCGCGTAAGTGAACATGAGACACTTCCTTCTCTGTGGTCTGCCAAATGACGCGTGCCTTTTGGTGCTCGTGCGTACGTAGTCTTACAGCTACTACCTCTTTGCTGCGGTTCACAGCGTGCACTCTGCCCAATCTTTATGGTCCCGCATCAAAGTGTCTGTGGACCCCGCAGGGGTCGTGACCACCAGACTTGACTGTCTCGTTGTTACACTTGAATCCTTTGCGCAAAAAGGTAAAGCCTTGGATACAGGATTGTCGAACAGCTGAAATGGTATCTGGGGCAGCTCTCTCCGCCTCGGATCTCGGTCTAAAGTTTTGGTTAAAGAAGCAATGTGACACTTTTAAAATTTTGGTTTTACCAGAGAAGGCAAAAAGTTGATTTCTAACCCAGATCGTCAGGCTCCGCGGTCTTTGACCGAGCAAAAGCAAGACTGTGCCAGCGAACCAGCTCCTGGCGCCTCCTCTCCGTCGCGTCAGGAGAGCTCAAACGACTTGCCAGGGAAGTTGGAGAGCTTTCTTGGACAGATCTCGGTAGGCTGGTGCAACTTGTGGAGTTGACTTCCTGGAGAGCTCGCGCCAGAACTCTCCGGCGTTCCCAGAGCGACTGAGGAACCAAGTGTGGACCGCTAGCTGGACTCGGCCCTGTGGAGGTCGGCGCCAATTCTGGCTGATTTGCAATTACACTGCAATCTCTCATCTTGGCCATGGGGATGTTCCTTTTCGCCTCAAAGGTCAAGCTACTCTGTCGATCGTCTATCCTAGCCAGCACCAGTCCCTGAGAGACGCTGTCCCAGCTTGGACTTTCTCTGGAAAGTCTCCTCACCAATGGCATTTCGTTGTCCGCCGTCAGAGGTGGTGGCGGCACTCTTGACGGCGTCGAAGTGTATCTGGGCGGAGGTGCCGGCCGCGGTTGGCGAATCTTGAATGAGGACGTCGGCGCCGTCCTCGGGGTCGAGGGTGACGAGCCAGTGGGCGGCGCCCGTGGAGACAGCGGGCAAGCGAGTGGCGTGGTCGTGTCCGACGACCGAGCGCGCATGGGTGCGTAGCCCTTGTTGCGGGGCATCGTCAGCTCTGCGTACGTCACCTCCTGGCTCTAGAAGGTGAAGGAGGAACAAAAAAAAGTTATTCAGCAAAAGATAAGATTTTCCCAGTGTTACTCTAATCAAATGTGCTCATTTCCTTCGTCTTCTCCCTGGAATCGATATGGCAAACACCAACAGCATCACACATTTTTGTCTTGAGCATTACCCAATCAGTAGCTGGCGGCGCTTTGGCGTGCGCGCTCTCACTCGATCGCGTTGTGTTGACAAAAGTCTGCTACTGACGTGTACAGTACGTACACGTCCTTCCCGAAGTACAGCAAAAGCCACGTCAACACCCTGTTTGTCGCCCCAAGCCCCACTCGTTCCACCTGTATTTGAGGGCCTCACCAGTCTCGAGAAGTTGTTCCTGATCCTTTTCCTCCTCTCCGTCTCCGGATCGTCGGTCTTTCGCCGCTGAACAGTGGCTGAACTTGACAGAAATTGGCGATGCTCGTGATAGTTTTGAAAGGCTTCCTCTTCATCAATCAACTCTGCATAAAGAGAAAGAGGGAACAAACGTTGAAATGCAACAAGCAGAACAGTTGAGGAAACAACACTCCAAAAAAGAAGCAGCTTCAAAAGTGCCTCTCCAGATTCAGGTAGACTTGACAGTGACACAGGAAAAGTCAGTCAGCCACATATTTTGTCCAATATTTCGTGGCGACGTCGGTCAGCAGACAAAACATGACCATAATACCTCTTTTTCCATATCAATATGACTTCTGGATACTCTCCCATCTTGGATATTTTCTGCACCACTCCTTTTGTGCCAGAAAGTAAGAATTTGAAGACAAAAATGAAGTTCTTAATGCCTCGACCTGATATTGTTCTAAGCTTGAGGCTTAAAAAAGTACGCGAGGTGGATTTACCTTGGCCAAGGGCAAAAAGTAACTTTATTAGCGCAGAAGATAAGCTCTAACTCAAGTTGCAATGACGGAGGGGGGCTTTTATTGCAGCACATTCAGGCCTGCCCAACATCTAATTTACTGTCATGGAGGACACGGGGAAAGAGAAGTTAAACAGAAGGAGCGCTCACCTTTGTTCTGCGGGATGAGGTCAGGCTCCTTCTCGTCCATGTCCATGTCGAGGTGGGTGTTGGCGTTGGTGGCGGCGGCGATGTAGCCTCCCCCCGAGGGGCCGCCAACCACGCTCCCTGTTCCTAATCCCATGATACCGCCTCGGTTCGTTTTGGAGTATCGACTGTTAGGCCTAAGAAGAAGATACTAGGGATGGAGGTGCCAACTACAGTGTACTGTTTACCTGATCCTCAACACCACGATGATGGCGACCGCCACCAGTGCAAGGCCGCACCCGATGGCCACGAGGATGCCGAGTATCGGGGTCACCGAGACTCCGTCACGACTGGTGACGTTGGCCGGTTGGGCAGACGAAGAGGAGCCAATGCCAAAACCTCTCCCCACCTCTTTGTCCGTAGTCTTGATGGTGAAGGCGTAGATGGTAACCGGGCTGCTAGGGCCTTTGGCGTTTTGGGAATATACACTTAACACGTAAGAGCGGCCCGGACGCAACCCGGAGACGTTGAAGTGGGGATATGTGCTCTGCACCTGGTCAGTTTAATTTACAGCGATGAGTACGATCATGTTAGTCGGATTAGAGGTGTGTGATCTCACCGTAGCTATAACCGCGTAGTTATGGTTGTCCTTGGCCTCCAGCACGAACGTCTGCTGCAGCCCACCGTCGTAGCCAGCAGAACAACGAACCTTGATCGTGTCAAGTATGGATACTTTCAATGTACGTCAAGTTGCGCGACAATGTTGCACACGCACCTGCAATGAGGTTGTTGTCTGATTCCCAAAGGAGCAGTTCTTGACGGAGTCTGGGGTTCCAGCGGGGACCAGGTGGAAGATGCAGGGATCTCGTTGACGGCCGATGGAGTTGGAGGCCCAGCAGAGCAATGAACCGTAGTCCAACTCCGTCCTGGGCACGTATTCCACCACAGACTGAGTGGGCGTGGAGTGGAACCTACGTATTGACGCAAAGGCAGTGAAGAAGAGCTCGTACATGGGTGTCCATGTAAATGCAGGTGATTTCCATCGGTTCACCCAGCAGCCATTGCACGGGTCCGTGCGACGAAGAAAGAACAAGCCGTTGAGCCGCCATTTGCTCCACCACTCACCGTTTGCAAGCTGGGGAACGCGCTCGCACCCTCAAAGTTCTTCAAGCCGAGATTAAGCCTGCATTTCCCCGTTTGGACACTGAGACGCGCTCAAAAGTGAGTAGAGAAGGTGCGAGCGCGCTCTTCAAACCTTAACCTGCCCAAGAACGATTAGAGCCTTTCTTCCCTGAAGATATTTTTTTTCCAGGGGAATAAGATCTTCTCATCCCCCCCCCCCCTTATGACAGCCAGTCTCAAAGTTTGTTAATCTACTCTGTAGTGACCGCAGAGCGACATGTGGCAGATGTTGGGGCCAAGATTAGGAACCTGTGCGGGCCGCACAGTACGAGCCCAAAAAATTGTTTCTGGTGCGCAATATCCATGTGCGGGGACAGAGAGAAGTGTTACCTGTCGTGGGGCATGTCGACCATCTCTCCAGAGGCGTTGAACCTCCACTCGAAGACTGTGGATCCCACGGGGTTGGCGATGACCTCGCAAGAGATCCTCACGGTCTCGTCCCTGGCCACTCCGAACACCTGGACCTGGTCAGGCTTGCAGTACGGAGCGTCTGAGGAATGAATGACCTGTGTCAGCGCGAACAGAAACAGATCCAAATGTCATAATCATGTACATCTGATGTTGAGCGTCATGGGATTGCTGACGCCGTCCCCCTCGATGTTGTGCGCGACGCACGTGTAGATGCCGGACTGCAGCCTTTTGACGCGCTGGAGCACCAGGCTCTGGTTGGAGATGATCACGCTCTCGTGGGGGTTGTGCACCAAGGGATTCTCCTAAAATAATAACTTTTACAACTGCATTGGAGACACCTGCGTGACTGGGTTAATCAAAACTTTGCACATATCTGCAGTCCTCTTCTTAAGTGTCGTGAAAAGAACTCCCCTGGTGACTCTTATGAGACTGGAGGAGATAAAACCTAATGCTCTTTTTCTGCTTCTTCCATCCCCTTCTTACTTTTAAGGTTGCGCTTATATTAGCGGCTTTTTTTTTCGCGCTCTCTGGCACGTTCCGTATCTTCAGCTGGGCGAAATTTCCGCCTGTGCAAGCGCACATTTGACGTGCTGAAGATGTGTGTGCGCTTGGGATACAGCCTCATTTTGCTTTGTGAGAGAAATGAGGATTAGTAACTACACAGTTCTTTCTTCCCTCTCCTCTTTCTCACTTTCCTCCTAAGGTCGGGACGTAGCTTCGAGTACATGTGTTGTTAACGTCATATGTACACACAGTCCCTACTGCTGCACGCCCACTCGCGGTACCTGCAGAAGCTGCGCTGTGTGTACGCTGTCCTCGTAAGATTCTGAGAACATCCCATGGAGGCTGGCGCACTGCACAGCGCAGTCCTGGCTGCTGGTACTGCACATTGGAGTTTTCTTGCTTACTCGCAGCTTAAACTGGTGTGAGTGCCAAGATGTGCGTGTTTGGGACAATTATTCTGCACTGCGTAGCAAGACCTTCAGGCATTCTTGCATCAACATATTTTGCAACATTTTTCTTTCTCACGTTGAATCTCCATGAGATCTTGTAAGGCCTTGGGTTAGCCCTGACGTTGCATTCGAAGTAGACGTCGTCGCCCTCCTTGATGTTGGATCCATTCAAGGAAGTGCCCAGGCTCAGGATGGATTGAGGCACATCTGCATATGAAAAATAAAAATGGCGAGCAGTGAAAAATACGCAAGCGGAATACAGGATGAGAGAGTTCATGAGTCGTTGGTAGAAACAAGTCTCATACACGCGCGCACACACACACACACATGATTGCTCAGAAAAGAAACTTTTGGTGGGAGAGATAGAGACAGAAGTGGTGACTTATCTCTGGATAAAAAGTAACTGTCTCAAACTTTTTCCTCCTTTCTTTTACCACCACACCTTTTTGGGGCAAAAAATGGGCGGACACGCACGCGGAGGATCCACCACTGTGTGTCACATTTTTTGTCTGCCAGAGGGGTTAAAAACTTGACTTGGCAACCCCTTCCCCTTTTCTCTCTCTCTGATGTCTCTCCTGGGGTCGATCGAGTTAAAAAAAAGTGTGAAAAGTGTAGAAGGGGATAACAAGGGCATTAAGTCAAGAGGAGGGGGATTCGGAGCGAGCACAGTTGGCTTTTGCGGCAAGAAAAAAGTGGGGCAACAGAGAAGAGACACCTTTTGGGACTGGAGAGAGAGAGAAGAATTGAAATTCTTCCTTCTCTCTGCACCCATCAGCTGTGAAACTCACAGTGGATCTCCAGCTTCCACCCGTCCTCCAGTGCCGCGTCCGGGATCTCGGGGTTCTCGGCCCGGCAAGACATGTACTTTCCGGCGTCTCGCACCGACGGGACGTACGTGATGACGCTGAGGGTGACGTTGCCGTCGGGAGAGGTCTGCAAGACGAGTGGGTACGCGTGCCAGAGCAATTGGCAATATGGACAAGTCAGCAACTCACCTTGTTCGTGACATTCTCCCTGAGCTGCGTGCTGCCCCTCCACCAGGTGATGATGGGCGGCGGCCGCGCACCCACCGACTGGCACTTGAACTCGTACACCCGCCCGGCAGACACCGGGTCCTTGCGCCCGATCATCTTGACGTCGAGTGGACCGACTGCGACAAAGAAAGAAGAGGTCTCACCAGAGGCACGGTGACATCGCTCCCCACCCTCAAGACTTTGTTCCAATCAAGTGAATCCTATTCCTGGTCAATATACCAAGTATCTGACACATGTGGGTTCTATACCTAGAGACACCTCGCCCATCTCTCTCTACACACGCGCTCACTTTCAATCTAGAAAGGTCGTTATGAGGCGAGAGAGAGAGCAATTTGCGAGCGCAATTCAAACACCCGCGGGTTTTCTCAGCTGGTAACCGCAATAATGGTTCTTGGCGTCCTCTACTTCTTCCCCCAGATGAAGAAGGAAAGATGAGAAAGCGTTGGACGAGAAAGAAGGTAAATTTGTCTCCTCGGGGGTGTCAGGGGAACAGATTCGATGGCATTCAAGAGGAGGTCGCATCACGGTTACACCATAAACTGATGGGCAAATGACAGGACTTATACTACTATATATATGTATATATATATATAGGTATATAAGTACTAACTCACTTGCACTCGCACGGCGATGACGCCCAAACAGAGGGCGGAAGTGGCATACATAAAGATTGAAAAGCGCTTTCTTGTTCTAACAACTTTTCTTCTCCAGTCATCATTAGTCACTGGGCAAATGTAAGGATTGAGCAACATTGAACAAGGTTAGGGCTTGTTTTCTTCCTAACTTTTGACCGGAGGTACGACAAATTTGTCTGGTAGAGCAATCAGGAGTCGTTGCATTAGCAGATCATGTTCTCTACTAGAATTGAGTGGGCTGCATTACAGAAACTGAAAGATATGATGAAAAAGATAAAGAGACGTTTCCCTCGCTTTTTTTTTGCCCGTAGTAAAATTGCACTGCAATGCGCCAACCAGCAAAGTATTATTAAGTTCAACTCTGTCTCCTTGTGACTCAATCGCCAAAGACGCGTTCACACTAGCATCAATTACGACACCTGACGAGCATCGGAGACAAATGCGCTTGCGCGTCCTAACGTAGATTATCTGTCCACGTCCTCTCCTGCCAAAAAGGGTTGAGCCTTGGCCTTTCCCCCCAGCCTTTTTTCGCCGCCTCAAAATGCGACATTACCATACGAGAGGCCTTGCAGGCCACATGACCATCAAAGCCACTCGAGAAGTGTCGGAAAATTGTCAAAATTTGGCGGGAACTCTATCTTCGGATATCCTCTCTCTCTCTCTCTCAATTTGACCTGTACTATGATTGGCATACATGAAGAGAGAGAAAGAGAGAGTTCCGCAAGAGACTTTCTGAGATGTTGGAGGAAAGTCCCGGCAAGGTCGAGGAAAAGACTTACTAAGATAAGTGAAGGTGCTCAGAAAGTGCTATTGTGGGTACAGGGTGTGTCAGAATTAGCGTGACTCATGTGATGAGCAAGAACACTCCAGCCAGGTCAGTGGACATGGCTGAGTGCAGTCAGACTTCATGAGCCTGAAATTGCATTGGTCAGCTGATGAACACAAATTGCTGTTGGGCAAAGTGAAGCCAAATAAATGCTCCAGAATTGTGTCTGGTATCATCAGAGACATGTGACGTCTTTTGTCACATGTGGAAGAACAAGATGATGACAGGCACTCACTCGGACACACCTTGTCAGTATGTGGAGGAAATCCTAGACTGGCTTTTTTTTTATCTCACTTCATTCAGAACATTTGTGGCAGCGAATCTTGTGAATGAATCTCTTATCAATCGGCAGGCGTTTTTCTCTAGAATGGATTTTCGTACAGTGTAGAAGAGTCCAGAATGCCGAGACAAGTAGCAAAGACGTGACGAAGTAAAAACAGGACATCAATGTCAGGTCTCATGGCTCCTTACACGACCTTTCATTTTGGGGCGTATTTCAGAGGAACATTAGGACTGCCTGTGATCAGTGTTTTTTTAAGGAACGTGAAAGGAGCCAAGTTCGTTTTTTCTTGCAGGGGGAGGAGGATTGAAGAACCAGCTACGTCTCCTGTCCGCTGAAGCTGCTCCTGGAGACCACGAGGGCTGCCAAGAGTTGCCATCTCGATCTCCAGTCTCACAGTCCCAATGTGTCCCCTCCTCCCTGTGATACTATTGTGCAGTCACTGTGTAATTGGCAGGGGAGCTTTGCTTCTCTCTCAAACTGCAAGACGGTCATTTGTGTCATCCGACAAGAACAAGTAAACCAACACATGGACTGCAATATTTGTTTTTTCCCCCTCTGAACGTTGCTTTCTCTGAGCAAACAACTTCGAACGCCCATTTGATCCTAATTAAGATAAGTACAGAGCAACAAGTTGGGCACAACCCACGGAGGTGAATGCTCTTCTCTAGTATTATTCGCAACAGCTAAAATACCAAAAAAAGGTGTACACGTATCCATGCAATACATATGGGGTCTTCGCGTGACAAAACCTCAACGGTTTTTCTCTTGTCGGGAGCCTTCACGCGATCATTTAGAACGATGTTTGGAGGTCGTAGTTTCAATATACTTGAAAAGGCATGTGAGGCCTTACGACACTTGAAGGCCTCTAGGAAACAAGGAATATTGTCCATCAGACCTGGAATGAGCTCTTCAGTGATTTCTATTGTGTTGACACAATAGTTCTGGTCGGAGGTAGAACGCTGCTATAGACTATTGTCTGCTGAAGGCTTTGCACGCACCGGGGTAATCACAGACCTGCCAGATCGGCAGATTTCATGCAGGAAGTCCCACGTTTGACAGTGCGTTAGTAGTACGACTGAACTCACATTGCATGTCTAACTTGACCGATGTGGACGCTGGCACGGAGATGTTGTTGTTGGTCGCCTGGCACGTGAGGATCGTGTGCAGGTCCTCCCTGCTCAGCTGGCTCAGCCGCAGCTCATTCACCACCTTCTCCACGTTGCCCACGGACCCCACGTCGTCGATCGAGTCGTCCAGAAGAGAGTGATCACGCCACCAGCTCACTCTGGGGCTAGGTTGACCTTGGGAGCGACAGAGCAGGTCATGATTAGACATTGACATTGCATTTTATCATGTGGGAACTATTCTTCCACAGAAGTCAGGCATTGTTGTTGAAAGAAGTATTATTGTGTTTCCTTTGACCCCCATCCTCCATATTTTGCCCATTTTGTGGGTGAAATGCAGAGCAGTCAATGTTTCAGCTGACTTTTTTTAGTGCCTATCAACATAGAGCTGCAAGTATCTTCTGAGCTCCACATGAATACAAGGTTCGTACAGCCGTATCAGAGTTTTTAAGTCAGGTTTGCAGTTTGGGGCCTAAGTCATTGACTAGAGTTGGCTCTTTTGGGTTGCAATCAGGATCAGTGATAACGTTATGTGAGACATGTCTACGAGCCTGAGACTTATGCGAGTGAAGCAGACAAAAAGAATGTAACGTCTTTCAGTACCTGATATTACTAGAAGCAAGTATGCAATGAAATATTTTTCCCAGTTACGCCAGAATGAATATTTTATTGAAAAATCGCCTAGGAAAAGTTATCCAAATTTACTGCGTCAATTAAAAAAAAATCCTGATACTAACCCTCGGGGTTAACAAACCGGTTGCCGCCACCCAAGGAAAGATAGAAATGGAAAGTTTTTCAGTAGAACTTTGACTTGGTCTTCAGTCTTGAGAAGGTCATAGACGGAAGGGGTGGGATGGAGTCCGGCCACTTTGTGGACGACACCGTTGGGCTGCTTCAACCAGTATCAGTCCAGCGGCGCGGGAGGAGACCCGAACACATGTGTATGCTCAGACAGACAGACAGACAGACAGACAGACAGACAAGCATGCAGTCCTCTCTCGTTTATAATCCTCGTGTTTGGCAGGGTGCGAACTGCTCAATCTGCTTTTTTTCCGGGTCACACGATTTGCTCTGGTGGCTTTAGCACGTTCTGCTTCATTACAAGTGAGAGACACACTTAAAAAGTTTGTTCCTCTCCTACTTTTCCTAACTCTTTCTCACGCACTCACACCTTAGAGCCGTACAATGCACGTAAGTCGAGCATTAGAAGCTTAAGTCCTCGGATTATAAGCACACCTACACTCATGCGCGCGTGGTGTTCAAGTGCATTTGTAGGTGCGATTGCACACTATGCATTTTTTAAGGTGTGTCTAGACACGCTAGGTCAGATCGATGAGTAGAGGCGGCCAAACACTGCAAGTAGCTGATTAGTAGGTTAAAACAATTAATGTCGAAGCCAAATAAAGTGCAAACCCCCCTGAAAATTATTGGGCTTTCTGTGCTGTACGTCAGATAGATGTGCTATCATCTCTTGAAAGAAAGATCCAATGCATGTTAAAAAAAAATTGTGACTTTTTTCAAGTAATTCTTGCCACCTATCAGCATTGTCACTACAGTCCTTGGGCAAAGGAAACGGTCAAAACTGCAAACGATATGAAGGAGAATCTAATTTGCAAGTAAACTTTGCGGAATTTTGCAGCTTTTGCACAACTTTTCATCGATGAGACAGAAATCTGGACACTGAGACACCAACGCCCCACATTCACTTTTTGCCGAGTTCAAGCAAGGATTCCACACACGACAGTGGCAAAATATAGGGTGGTCTGATTCACTTCAGTGGGGACCTGGTTAAGTAGGATCAGGCTTAACATCATTAAGAACGTTATGGCCAAAGAGGAGGGTTCGCGTTGAAGAAGATCTCGACGACCTTGGTCATGAGGCTGGCACTTTTTTGCTCTGATCATCTTGCAGCTGTTGCACTTGCTCCGGTCTCCCCGGATTGAAGAGGTAGTCTGATGGAAAGGACGGAAGGTGACAAAGGTGTTGATGCAGGCACCTATGATGATTGTCCGAAGGGGACTAATCAGAGGGTTACTAGAGGCAGTTTCTCGAGTGGGGTGCGAAGTTGCAAATGTTTTTAGGAGACTGCGTCTCAGATACAGTTCCCAGTCCAATGCTCATGTTCCCGGGCACTGTCAAGCGTTCCCAGGGAACAGCGGCTGAAGCGCAAGCAACAAGGGGTTGCCATCTTGTCTATACTCTTCTAGTAGAATTGGCTTCTAGGTAGAGAAATGGAATCCAATCTCAATTACTTGAGGCTGACTGATGGTGACCCCTGTACAGGCAGATGTGCGCCACTTGACCCTCCTGATCAATCAGTCTGATCGTGACACCCACCTTCTTTTAATTTCATACGTCTTTGTCTCAGACACAGTCTAAATGTGTCAGGCAGGACTGTTGTTAGGGCAACACAGTAATGTCTGACCCATAGTTTCTCGTCGACATTCGCAACTTTGCAACACAATAAAAAAGCCTTAAGTCTTATCCACACCTTTCACTTCACCACGTCATTCAGGGGCGCTGGGTGAGGTGACCTGAGACGTGTGTGACGCAAACAAAAGTTGCTCATGCAAGCATTCATTTCTCAAATACAGAGCCATTAGCAGCAATGCAGGCTCCAATTTGTGTGCACAAACTTTGGCATGTGCGACTTTCTACTACTGTTTGCCCTAGCACTTTTCCCATGCGCGATGGAGAAAAACACGACTCACAGCAGTTTGAGAGGAGCCTAAATGCAACCTTTCTTGTCTTTTGATCTGGGGTCGTAGTAACTCTAGTGGTCCCGCTGAATAACTGCTCATGGACCGGCTATATCGATTGCATGCGGGGAATTTTTGCGTGTTTCAGAAGGGTTCAATTTCCGCCCCAACTGTGGCTTCCACCAGCAATGTTAGAGTAGCATTCGAAGATTGCTCAGACTCTTAATTTTGCACGTACGTAGACAGCGTAACAAGTTTGAAGAAGACTTGAGATTTCATAACCCCGCGCATTTTAATTTAGCTCGAGTCTCTGGGGTCCGCATTGTTCCGACCCCGGTGAGTAGAAACCAAGCAGAAGAGGGAAGACCCTGCCTGCTTTTTGCCTTTTTTTTCTTCCAAACTTTGTCTGGTTCAATATGTAAAGGACCAGAAGGAGTAAAAGTGAAGCACCAGGTTACCTCCTGTGGCGATGCACTTGAGCACGACGCTGTCGCCGACTTTGTATGGACCCAACTTCAGCCTCACCTCCTGACCACGTTCATCGTAAATGCGGGGCTTCTCGGGAGGAACTGAAAACAGATTAAATTCACTGAAAGATTTGCATGGATTTCGCATACTATGAGAGTACAGTGGACTCCGCTCTTGAGGGCCGCCACCTCCGGGACGAGAAGAGGATCTCCTCCTCCGCGCCTTGGAGTAATTCAGCGGATTCTCAACTTTACCATGATCTCCATCATGATCCACGTGGATCGTGACGGCTACTGAACCAGTGTGTAGTCAGTCACGTTCCCAGATGACTTAGCGTAAGCCAGTTACTACTACGCACGTAAGAGGTGAGGTACTCAAAGACTATGGAAAAGAGTGGCCTTAAAAGAGGAGTTGTTTTCTTATCTTATGGGGTGTTTGAGTAAAATCTGAAAACTGGTAGCTATCAAACTTTTTCTCTCTAGACATGTCTATGCGCAATATCGCGTATTAAGGATAATGTCACTCTTGCTCAGAGGCACGAAAGTGCCAAGATGCTCATTTTAGCGTATAAGTTCGGCTGAATAGCATATAAGCCTAATTTATATGCCAAAACAAATATCTACGTGTTTGTGCCAACGGACTTCTTCCCAGTTGTGCCAAACGCACAAGAATTAGGCACCAAATTTTACGTAGACCACATGGTAGATATCTTTTGCACAGAAGTAACTACCAATATTGATTGGGTGTCCATAGCTCAGGGTCTAAAGTACGCGGGAAGGTCAGAGTAGTACCAATCGAAAGGAGGCATCTCTGGTCTTTCAGTTTTGAGTATCAAGACCATCCTTAGGGATGAATCAGACCTATCTGAGAGGCTGAAACTTGAGAATGTTTTTCGCGATTTTCCACACGAAAAAAAAGAGGGCGGGAAATGGCAAAAAAAAAAATCATAATGGCCACTTTCAATCCCTTAAAAATGGCCTCCAAAATTCAATTCGAGGCTAATTTCTTCGCTTTCAAGAAGGTCGGGATCTCCTCTTTCCATTGGCACCAGTTCCTGCTCTGTAGGTCCTCCAGAAGTCGACCAACCAATGTGGTACATACAAATAGGTGGAGGCGTGAGAGATATCTCACCTACAGCGCAGTCTGATACATCAAATTCAAAGCCACTATTGAAATCTCACCCACAGGAGACAATTTGCTGCCACTTTTGCCATAAGAAGTTTGCCAAACATCCCCTCCCAAGCTCTGCAGGAGGTGACAAAGTGTCTGACCTAGCTCATCTCACACGCGGGTTTGTTTACTCATGGCCGGTGCGCTTTCGTGCTCTTGCAATCCTTGTGCTTCGTCATCCCGTCCCCGTCTTCATCATCGCCCTCGTCATCATCCCGTCCTCGTCTTTGATGGTGGCCACACTTTTGACGGCCGCGGTGGTGCCATCGGGGACGTTGGCAATGTTTTCGATTTTGGGACGAGTGTAGGTCTGCGCAGCAAAACACAGCTGATGAGACTGCCAACATTGAGGCTTTCCTCATAAGCGGAGTGCGCTGCAGCTGGCCCAGATTGAAGTGTGCTTGGCTTCCGGTAGCAGTCAGTAATTAACCTTGGCTCTGAATATATATTATCTAGCATCAAGAAGAAAAGAAGGAAAAGACACATGAATTCAAATCGTCCCCACTTCCCTCGCCCCTCTCTCCACTGGCTTGAGGGAGGGGCTCTCGACGTCCATACTTGTGTCAAGGGGAGAGGGAGACTTGCCAAGAATATGCATGAGAACTGACTCAACACCCCTCTAGGTCTCTCTCTCCTCTATTAAGTGCGCGGGGTGAGATGTCTCTTGTTATCCCATTTGCAATTCCACCTCCTTGTGTGACCCTTGATACTTGTCAGACATGTCTGGCAGAGGAGTGGCTGAGATTTGTCAATGCGCTTATTTGTACGACAAATAACATTTTTGCACTCCTCAATAGGAAGGTTCAAGAGAAGTGACCGGACAGAAGACAGAGTATTTGGTGGAGGAAATCGCCAAGAGCTGTACCCTTTTTTTTCTTTATCCCATGATAAAGCAGGAGCTCATTTGTCTTGATCAAGGTAGGGATGCTTTCTCTTTCTTCCAGGCAAATGATTGTCTGTCTGTAGTGTACGAGCAAGTGCACATGCATCAATTGCCTTTAAAGTAATTCTCTATCGGTAACGTGGGGTTCATTCTTCTTCTATTCATGCAGGAGGCAGTGAATGCACCTCATGTGTGTTAGCAGATAAGGACATATTACAAGCACATGTGTCATCATATATGTACAGGGTGATTAGTACTAATAGCTGTAAAAATGAGAGGAATGGTCATTTTCGGCCTTTTCCTGTGGAGATTCTTGGCTGTTTCTTAGGTATGGTTGAGCAAAGCGTTCATCATTGATGCTGGAATCGGGAGTATCCACATTCGGTGTAGTTTAAGGTGGTATTAAACGAAGGACCTAAATTGCCAAGAAATTTAGGTGGAAACTCTGTGCATTTTATGCTCATTGTACAATTTGGTTCTTTCAACAATGTTTTGATGTTTTGTCACTTTTTATCTGGTCATCAAAAGCCCAAAATAGGCGTGGGATGGGAAGGTCTACACTTGAGTTTAGGGGACTCAAACTTTCCCAGGGTGTCTTTCGTAACTTTTGTCTCTTGTTGGATGCGAATTTTTGCTGTCTCAAATGACAAAAAATAGCCTTCCTTTTTCGAGCATCAACAGCGAACTCTCTGCTGACAGAATACAGACAAGTGAACTAAACATATCTACAAGATGACGTTGAGAGTGACCAACAGTGTTTCACAGTTATTACGAATCACCCTGTACATGTACGCATGTAGTGTACTATGTGTCGGTAGGTACATGGGACGTAAATGTCCGCCAGGACAAGAAAGGAAGGTCCATTTGTCCCAAGGCTGGCACTGTGCATGGCACAAGCCAATAACACGTGTCATTTGCTAGACAGCACCAGCATGAATGAGCCTGACATATGCGCACATCTGAGGTGAGCTGAACTAATTTTTTTGTGGTAAAGTTGTATTTTGGTCTGAAAGACAAAGGGAACACTTACCGATGACGTCCAGCACTAGCGATTCGATGGTGGTCGGCGCGCGGTAGAAGTCGACCCGGCATCGGTAGAGTCCGCCGTCGGGGGGACTCACGTTGTCCAGGACGAGCCTGGCCGGGTTCTGGTCGCCACGGAAGAACGCGCGGTTGCCCAAGACTTCGTCGTCGAACCAGTGACGAGCTTCTACATGCCCTTGGCCCCGGGTATCGTAGCTGCAACACAACTTTCCATAGTCTCGGCCTTATCTCTAATTTATACGCACAATGTATAGAATTAACTATAAGCACATACTGCCCGCTCATATAGACGCATTGTATATCCCGCTTTTTTAGGGCGAGGGGGGGAGGTTTAGCAGCTCAAGGGGCAGGAGTGATATTGGGTTTAATTCAGGGGTTTAGGGGCCTCGAGGGCTGTCAAGAAGCCTCCGAAGGTCACATGAGCAGGCAATTTTTAAGTTGATAGAGTTCTCTCTAGGCAAATGCTGTATCCAAAGCTTGTACACCACCTCGAAAGCAGTAGCAGACACTACGATCAATTGTGGAATCGATCAATCGTTGACTGGTTTTACAGAGATTCATTTTTAATAGTCACAAGGGCCATGATTAATCTCAAAGATAACATATTTCGCGAGACAGAAAAAAATATCTATTGTACTGTCCAAAACACATTTTTTTCTTTTCTTGCGTACTTGCACAATTTGTACACAACGGGTAATGAGTCCAGAAGTGAGAACTGCCCGGGAAATAGTGTCAATGACACGGTCAGCTTCGTCCGGTCCTACTTGGGGCAAACGAAAAAAAGTTGAGTGAGAGCTGTCAGTATGAGACAAAAACAAAGCATTTTGTGTGCCTAAAAACTAATCCGAACCAACAGACAGTGCCCGGATGTTTCCTTGACCTTTTCGAGAGTAACATATCAACTCTGCCAGACACCACTGCTCAATTCCATTTTTTCCGGGTTGAAACTGAATCGAGTTTCTTACTTCGGATGATAAAAGCTTCATAAGACATCATCAATTCTCAGCACAGCACTGGTCGGAAAAAAATTGAGAACCTAGAGGTGGTAACGAGCCTGGTTCGAGCTCTAATACTCGATGCCTCAAAGCTCTTTTTGTGTCAACTTGCCTCGGATCGAAGTTTCACATCGGCTCGACGAGCCTCACCACTACCCAAATCTAAAGTGAAGTCTGTCCTATCAGCCTTCAGTTTCATTTGCTGTCGGCCAATATCTTATTAGACTGTTGTGCCAAAAAAATGGCCAATATTTGTGTCATGGGGTCGATGACTAAAGAAAAAAAATATGAAAGTCGTAATAATACCTGGTAGGCCCGGCTCGAATTCGACTCTCCAAATTTGAGCTCGATAAGAATGGGCTCGTCGCCAACCCCCACTAAAAACAGGGCGACATACAGAAAAAATATATACCTGTTCCACTAAAATCCCACCCAGAAGTGTATACAATAAATCTTCCATACAAAAGTAAAAGTACTGTATACGTACGTATACTCCTTTGGTCGGAAGTAGCTGTACCTGTACACCGGGTAGGCAAGAACTAGCTAGCTTCGACCTTCAACTCACACTGGCATGTATGGATCTTGGCGATCTTAGCATCAATTGATCAGAAATTGAGTACTGAGGGCAGCTCTGGATCAAGTTTGAGCCACGAATTAGTCAGCTTTTCACTAGTAGCAGAAATCAAGGTTGCAGTGCAAGATAAAGTGAATCGGTTGCTCCGCGCAAGATTTGTGTTCTGATCACTCACCAGGTTTACATAATTCTCAAATGAGAAGTTATTAGCACGAAGCTGTTGCACTGTCACTTTTAAAAGTTCTTTAAAACATTTTTTTTGTTTTAAAGAAAAAAAAGCCACATCGTTAAAAGAGTTGATACGAATGAAGTTTTGAAGCTCCACTTTCAACTTAATTTGTTTATGTCTAAAACTGCCTTTACTAGCTGTAAAAACTGGACAAACCCTCCCAGATCATCTTCAACCTCGCGTCTCAAAAGCACTTTAAAACTTATGTCTTCCTCTAAGTTAAGCATAAGGTCTCTACTCGCTGTCCTAGTTGACCATGTTGCAGTAGTGCGCCTTACAGCAGGGCTGGAAGCAGTCAAAGTAGCTCACGTCGAGGGAAAGGTAATTCCTGCACACTCAGAGCATGCAGTGAAGTCCTTTTAAACCGTAAGACAAGACAAACATTGCTCAGATATAGATTGTGCTCCAGGACGATGAAATCTTCGCCACAAGGATACTTTTGGGTGGCGAAGACCTCGCACTCGATCACGTTTCCTTCTCACGTTTTCTTCACAAAATATTTTCAAACATGGCATCTTTAGCTCGTATGCTTAACTGACCGTATCCGGATGGTCTCTTGCAAAAAAAAAAAAAAATTCGGTATCTCGACGAGTCTTATGATTATTCTTCATATCCTGATTCTACTGCGGCAAACTGATCTCCCATGGGAAGTCTATCCCTACCTTCCTGAGCTTTGATAACAAAAAACCTTGAAAAATTACGGTTGTCTCACTAGTTTGGCAAACTTGTAATGATTTTCGATTGAAGGGTGCAAAGTAAATGATTTGCCAGCTTCGATTGCTCCTCGCAGATCTGTTCAAGTGTCACGATTGCTGCCACGACGCTACTAACAAAATGCCAAATTCTTGCTTGTGCCAAAGTCTTCAGGAGTGCATTCTGTGATTGATTCGGGGCTGGGCCGCAGATGGTCCCGTCGGGACCAGCCTCGCCGGTACTTACGTGTAGATGGGCACGTTGGAGTCGTTCCTGAAGAAGAGGACGAGCCTGACCTTGTCCGTGGGTATCGGGGGAGTGATGTTGCACGGAAGACTGACCGAACTTCCCTGAACGGCGGATACATGGGGAGTCATAACTGCAAAAAATAAGAGACAAAATGCATTCGCACATGTTTGGGCCTGCTTTCTGCTGACAGAACTGCACTTTTAGATACTCTTATGCTTCAAAAAGTGTCAATGGGATTCCTGTGTGTACAGTGGAAGCCGGTTATGATTGCCAAACTAGTGAATCTTGTAGTGAAGTCGCTCACACCGACACTTTTTCCTGGCCCCATTTTCTGGGTCGACGCCACTCGTGAGCATAAAGGCTCAGCCCAAACATCCAATGTGCTGGCAACGATGGCAAATAAGACAATTGTGGGGTCCCGGACACATGGGTTACACTGGTCTCCTCCCGGGGGGTGCCAGTATTAGCGGCTTTCAATATATTTCATACTGTACGGACTTCGATACCTTCCAAGTTTGGGTGCAGCGGAGCTCCTCTATAAGAGTCAGCTTGAAGGATTTGGTTCTTATAGAGAGGGAACCATTTTGAATTGGAAGGAGATGGCCAATCTAATGCTTCCACAGAGAGATGCGTCTCTGTACTTCTCCGCATCCATTGCCGAGACCAAAGCTTGACTCAAGTCAGTCCGTCGTATGTCAGTCATACGAAGTGAATCATGCTTATCTCATTTGGGCACCAACTTCTTTGCTGTCTGACCCAGAATACCTCGTTCTGCGGCATCACGGGTGCCAGAGTGTGTATGAGCAAGAGGTGCTTCGTGTGCCAAACTAAGTCAGCCGACAGATGAATCACTAATAATAGCACCTACGTACGCGTCAGCAGCACTCGTGAAACCTAGGCAAGAGATAGAGCGATCTATGGAAAGATTCCCCCCTTAATATATCTCTCCCTCGTACGCGATTTTTGCCATTACCTTATGCGGAAGCGTGATTGACGAGCTTATGAATACTACATGTGTACAGTCCATTCATACCTGTATGCATAATGCGATCGCAGATTCCACTGCACGTTTATGCATAGCCATTGGATGTGCTGTGCAGTGAGCAGAGTAGAGGCTGGGTCGAAAATGTGGATTCCCTTTGAACATCCAAGATTTGCTAACACTGACCGCAGTCAAATGAAAGTGAAAAAAGTGTTTTAGCTATGCTCCACAGTCTCACAACCAAGTTGAGTCAGCATACAGTGTGACCTTGATAAAAAAGAGACAATGTCTTGTCATGGTGCCTGCTGTTATAGGTTAGCTACAATAGATGATAATGGAACTTTGCAGCTGAATTAACACGGAGGAAAATGCTTTTCTGCATGTCCCAGAGCTTTGAAAGTTTCGTATATACATCTCTATTAGCAAAGTGTTGTGGTGGCTGCGTGATGGTAACTTTGTCGTAGAAATGATGACTCAAGTTACAGGAGTTACATTGAAGAAAACTTTTGTCTTGGTTACGTCCACTTGCGCATTTGCAGTCAACTTCAGGCAGGGAAATTTGAACATTTGTTGAAAATTTTTTGCGAGAGAACTCTTGGGAGTGAAGTGCGTCCAGTCAAGTTCCAAAATTGACCCGGTCAAGTCCATAATACGAATATGATCCGTGCGTACGTAGTACTCAGAATATTTACGCACCCACCGGGATGATTTCTATCTCGTGAAAGATTTCTGCTTTCACGTAGGCAAGGAAGCAGCAAGGTTGTAATGTGGACTGCTTGAAAATGAAGATTCTCGCCCTCAAAGCGACCTCCATCAGCCTCAATGCGACCTCTAAAGGCTCTCTACGTGCCTTGGACGTGTTTCACCAGATAAGATCACCCCCGTATTGTTCTGCAGTGTTCAGGCTAGCACACGTGTGTGCGACTGCGTGTGTTACGCAGTGCACAGCGCAAACCTGATGTAAATTTATATCTACATTGGCTTTCCAGATTGGGGATGCGTAATTTCAGGAAGTGAGACATTTATTCGTATTCGCTTCAACGCCATTTTCTAACGAGAGCTTCTACGGTTTCTTCAGATGAGATTTTGAGGAGAGGAGAACTCGTATAACATAGTAATGAAGTTGGTCGATCTGAGAGAAAGTTTGACAATTTAGCCGAGGAAAAATTAGGAGATTAGAAAGCTTCATTCTGTTTTTAAATGGCCTCTTAAGTGTATGACATTAATGCAGTTCCAACATGGTGTAAACTGTTCTTAAGCCACTTTTTTCTCCTTCCATCTAACCCACCCCTTTCTCTCGATCTTCCCGCCCCCCTTAAATTCATAGCAACCCCCCTCCACTTTTCTCAACATGAATTCATACGAGAGCGGCCATTTTCGATGAATATTTGAGCAAGCGCCGGAAGTAAAACCCACTTTGTGACGAAATAGAAGCGCACTTTCTGCCTGTGTCTGATGTGCGTGCTTCGCATGACCAACGACTTCGACTACGTGGATCTCATTTTCCCCTCTCACCTTGTTGTTGTTGCTGCTGCAGCTTTTTTTTTCTTCTCCTCCCGCTAACAGAGCGGAGCTGACTTTTTTGTCTTAAATCTTATTCGTTTGTACGCAACTCCAGATTGTCCATAGTTGTACACAAAATCAAGATTAAAAAATTGCTTAAGAAGAAGTCAATCTAAGGAGTCATTTTTCAGTCTTTTTCCGCAGTCTGAATGCGTGAGCTGCTCTCTCACTTAATCTGGGCGCGCGCATAACTCAATCCATTCTCAGAGCTAAAAGTAACGTTCTCTACTTTAGTCGAAGTTGCTGCCGAACCTCTGGCTCCTTTCTTCTCTCTCTCTCCTGGGAGGATGGGTGGGAGGGACGGCAATGATAAATCAAGGTTTTCACGGAGGAGGGGTTGGGGGGTGCGTACGTCTGCGCGCACGGGGTTAAAGAGCGTTGTCAAGGGAGAATGGGGCCAGCAAAAAATGTCATTTTCTTCTCTGTCAAGTGAGCCTTCATTTGTTTGGAATGGCAGATTCACTTAGGGAGAGAAGGAGAAGAAAAGTCAAAATTCGCACAGGCCATATTTTTTCTTCCTGCAACTGCACAGGTCTTTTTCTTGAGTTATCGCATGAGGAAGAAGAAGTCTTTTTTTTTTTTTTTCTTTAGCTGAAACATGCGCGCAATCAAACTAATCGCGTCCTACGCTCGAGTGGCCAAATTGAACCGACACCAAAGCCGCCTTAGCACGCAGGGCACTAGGGATGTCAGGAGTCCGAAACGCTAAATTTGAATCATTCAGTTGCACATGGTGAAAATCTGAATATATTGGTGGCTGTCAAACATTTGCTGTGTACCTGTGCAGTAGGCCGTGCGGTACATCGTATGGATATCGACTGTCGCGCTATTTGCAAGATACATAATATCGTGATATTTAAAATATCAGAGTCTGCCATGCTGAGCGAGACGCAGGTTCATGTTGGGAAAGCCTGGCGGCCCATGGATGGGCGGGGATGCGGACGGCATGAACGAGAACAAGAACGTCAGAGAAAAGCTGAAGTAACAGTGCTCGAATCGTTGCAACATCTTGAAACATTCATCGGACGCAACTTTCAATTGGTTGAGCATTTGTAGCCAGGAGATTCGGTCCTTGGAGGTTTCCTTCAGTGACCTCGAGTCGACTCCCGAGTCAAAAAGCCACATTTGAATGGCTCCATCCCTACACAGCTGCACAGTGCACACATGGCACAGAGAGCGAGCGAGAAAGCTGCCAGTCAACTCGACTTCTGCACTGCACAGCACATAGTAGCTACCGCCGATACATGTGTAGCACGTAAGTTAAATGCGGAAGTATCCTTTTTCCTCGCCACCCTTCCTTAATCCTGTGTGGAGCGTATGAAATGCTGTAACTGTACAGTCGGTCCATAGACTGGAACGTCTGTGTGTGTGGACAATGCCAGAGGTAGAGTGGCAGAATTATTCGGGCAGTCACAGATTAATGCTGCAACGGCAGCGCTATGTAGCAATTTCCTGGGGCTCAACCGACTTCAATGTGAGAAGTGAACTTAGCATGTGTGTAAAGAAAGTCTGTGCAGCTGCAGCATAAAGAAAGTTTCGTTTTGTCGGGTCTTAAACACTGTCCACTCCTTGTTTTGCTGCTTTGGGACATTTCTAACTTGAAATTTCTACGCAATGATTCTGAAATGATTAGGTAAGAAACTTCTGTTTCATATCATTCTCTCACCCAGGAGCATGAGCTGACTTAGTAGAGTCTTTCTCTGACTGCCCGAATAATTCTGCCACTCACTGAATATAGCGTAGGTCCTCTAGTATAAGCGACCCCATTTTTGCTTATTTCGGATGGGATTTCTGCCCCATTGCTTATATTAGAGACATGGCCAATAGTAGGAGGAGTGGGAGCAACGGCCTGTGCTTTCCTTCTTCTCTCAAATCCTTTATTATTATTATTTTTATATATTACGACATGCTGTCATAGTCAACTACGAATTGATCCCACTCAATCCAGAGGCTCAATTGCGCTGGGTTGGTTGGCCACCACTCTGCACACAACAATTTTCCTTCTCTCTTTGGGCGACTGCAGGAGGGGATTAAAAACCTATGCAAAAATGAGGACTGCTTAAGTTACAGAAGTTGCTAATATGCGAGGCTGAGCTGCAAAATGCCTGCTCATGACTCAAGCCAATGCGCATGCGTCAGGAGACTGGCCCTGCACTGGTCAGTGGATCATGCACCAGCCTTGGTGTTTCTCTGGTGCTTTCGCTCCTTGCAAATTTTGGCCATTCCTGAGAAATGTGACTCAAATTGTCCGGGGTGCACAGGGAGGTTACTTCAAATCCGGAATCATGTTCATTGTTCGTAGCTCTGAAGGTATCGTCCAGAGGTTCCTGAAACTTTACTCAGAAAAAATGACGACCACATGCTTTCTTTTGACAAGCACCGAGATGTTGACAGAAGAGATGACAAAGACATATTTGTTATTATATTAGACATATTAGACACATTAGTTATTTGGGCCCAAGATTTATCTAACCTATTTCATGTAGTTTACGTAATTTCTGGCAAAATATATGAAAATTGTATTGATTGGGCAAAAACGTGTGGTACGAAATTGCGTGAAACATAGAAATCATAGTAAGGCCTACATTTCCGCTCCCTAGAAGTTACGCGACTTGACAATACTCATGCACTGCACTGTGGGATCAAAATATACTGTTTTTCCCTGACCAACTGACCTTGATGACACACCATATTTGCTGCGCAGGGGTGACCTGAAACGCAAAAACCTTCGACTGCAGTGCAAATGTTGTTTGGAGCCACCCTGTGCAGCTGTACAGTGTGACTCCGAATGCCCAAAGATCATTATCACGAGTGTCAGCCACTCCAGTCCGTGGCCGAGACTGCTCTGCAAGCACGACTCGAGTGTCCCGTCCATGTCCCCGCCAGCGGTCCGTGGTATGACTCACAAGAGCTCGAAATAATTCTGTTAGGAAAATCCGATTCTGGGGGCATCGACGACGATCAATGAAGCCATCAGCTGGCTAAATTTCTATACATCCTTCCCTCCTTTCTTTCCTTCCTTCAGCTGTCCTCTTTTTTCTTCTTCTTCTTATTCCCTGGCCCGATAAAGGACCAGCTGTCACCGACCTCACGCGCAGAATGCAAGATCTCGCCTTAAAAGACGCAGCCTCGATCCAGTCAGATTCGTCCTCAAATCGAGCGAGAGCGAAAAGCGGGCAAATTAACAGGGGATTGATGCGATTATCGCACGCTATGACGTCATTGCTCCCAACGTGTGAGGCAGAAATGACGGGGGAGGAGGGGGGCACGTTTTTATTGGCTCACGTTGGCGCGGACTCATTTGCATTTTTGAGCCAGACGTCGGCGGCGTCGCTGTCCTTGATGAATGATTTGATCGTGTTCATGTTGGAAGCTGCCGCTCGTGTCTCAGTTCTCAACACAACTCTCGGTCAAACGTGCGTCTCATTTGTTCGGTGGAGCTCAAATCTAGTAATTTCGTTGTGTTCACTCATCTTTCTCTCCATCCTCGGTAGCTTTCTAGGGGAGAAGCTTTCTGTGACCCATTGGTCTTTGTAAGAAGTCCCTTTTTTTCGCGGTGGATAGATAGCTTTTTATGTTAGCGACGGTTTCAACATGCGAAAGTTAGATGATAAAGATCTGATCACATCTGACACACCTGTCACGGGACGGGAGGAAGATACCTTTTTCTCTTTTCCTGAAAGTCACCTTAAGACGAATGAACAATATTTTTTTTACATTGAGAGACCCGACCTTAATTGAAGATGTCCCCCCAGCTCCCGGTTTGCCTGGTCAACCGTGCAAGAAAAAAGTGGATTTTACGATCATCATCGTGATAGAGAAGTCGAGATTAAATCTGGTGGAAACGAGTAGAGGAAATGGAAGAAAGTTCCTTACGCTGAAGCTACTTTCATCGCAGCTTTCAACCTTTCAAAACAGAAGCATGAGAGCTCGGCAAAATCCGCCCATTTCACGCCCCGTAGATGACAACAACACCCACACCCGCTCAAAGAATATTGGGCATTCCTTCTCTTGTCTCCACCCAAGGCAATTAACTCGAATCAATGGAACAGGCTGACATATGTCAGGGGTGTCGAGAAAGTCCTTGCTTACTCTCTCTTTCAAGCAAACGTTAATAGTTCCTCTTTGTGCCTACAGAATTAGTAATCAACTCATGCTGCTCCTAATACTTTCTCATATAGGTGCGCACTAAGACTGTGCGATGTTCTAAATTGGGCGAGATCGCGATATTCGATAAGATCGCCGGTTGCACTGACACTCGAACCGCGCAAAATAGGCACCATTTCCCGCATGAGGAGGATTAGCTAAATTTGTCAGCGTAATCGAAATGTCACTACATCCCGGGCTACATCCCAAGCTGAATGCTTGGTTTCTGCTCAACTTGGCACTCGCAAGACAGTGCAAAGAGTCGAGTACCTTTTTCAGCTTTCTCTGGCATTCTGCGCCTGGTTCAAGTCCTCTGCACAGCAGCCCATCTGGTCCATGGACCACCGGGATTTCCCAGCATTATCTGCTGAGTCCCTCAGCATATAGCACACATGAAGTATTGCTTTAGGTCGCGATATTCGATATCGCCAGGATGCATCGCACATTCTTGGTACGCGCAGCAAGAAGACAGGAGAAAGCTGCTTCCTGACCTTGTCAATCCAACCTTTTCTTCAAAGCTACATTTAGTGGAAAAACAAAAAATCTGCCTCGCCACCTGCAAATTCTCCGCCTTTTCCTCCCTCCTGGGAAAATCTCTACTTCCGTTTCCTTTTTTTTTTCAACCTGTCCTAGAGAGAGAAAAAAAAGTTTTTCGACTGGAGAAAGATTTTAAAAAGTTTTTGCGCCCCTCTCGGCATCTTCATCCCGAGTCCTCCAGGGAAAACAGAGGAAGAAAGAAAGAAAGAAAGAAAGAAGAAGGAAGAGGAGCTCCCGAGCCCTTATTTTGCCAATATGATGGATGTTGGACTTGAATCCTTTTTTTCTTCCTTGCCAACATAAGAATCGCAGGTCGAAGACGATTTTTTCGAGACAAATCTTGGACAATGGGCAGAAAATGGTCTTGACCCTGCCAACTTACTGGCATTTTTTTCAGGTTGTGCCGGGCTAATTTTCTTCCTGCCTTATAAAACAAGCCCATTTTGCTGGTGGAACAAAGCCCAAGAGACCCATTGTGGATTTAGTCAGACGGAGAAAGGTGCTTCAGGGTTGCCGTGGGAGGCATGAAGAATAACAGCGCCCCCGCGCGGTGGGAAGCATTCACTCGGGTGCATTTTTTGCGGTGCACGCTGCAAATGTCCATTTCGGGCAGAAAGTAGCCATTCTAGACTGGGTGCTATCTTCACCCTATAGCTGTAAAGTGGCTGAAGTATACAGAAAAGCCTGGCGAAGAGGGAGGGGGGGGGAGAGGAAGGCATTTGCATGAGATAGTGCCAATTGCTCTCTGCCATACATAGTAAAAGAACTCGAATATACACACATAAACTCGATGTGCCAGACGGAATGAACTTTCTACGCACTCTGTGCGTACACGTGGAAAAAGAGAGGAGAAAAGTCTGCAACTGCTTATGCATCAGTTTGATAAAGAGCACGTTAACCTGAGAGGGAACTGTGACAAAGAATTTTGTCCCCCCTTTACCCTTCGTCGTAAATCATCTGTCAAGAAATGAGATCTCAAGAGGAAAACGTTCGAATGTACAGATTTAGGCTGCAGAACACTGCAGATAAGAGCACAAGTGGCTCGGGAAGATGAATGGATGAATAGATTTCAGGGGTAAACAAGAGCAGGCTTCTTGTCAAACACACGTGGCACGTCCGTCCACGGCCTCACTCGATATCGCCGCACGATACCGGTCAGCGCGGCCTCGCTGGAGGCCGCTCTGCCCCGAGTCAGTCGGCCACTGCTGCCAGGCCGCAAGAGTTTTTCTCTGGCCACTGTTGCAGTCACAGTATTGTCACGACCGATATCGGCCTTTTTGGCAGCGCTGGGCGGAATTAGTGATAGCATCAACTTGTCTAGTGTCAGTGACAGAAAAGATGGGGGTGATGACTTCATAAAGTCTGCTATGTATGACATTCTCCAAGCCTTTGACGGTGCTCAGGCCCAGCACGACTTCATAAAGTCGGTTATTATCTTTGAATTCGGTCCTCTCTTCGTTGCTGCCTTTTTGGCTGCGAATCCAACCGATATTCGTAGCAGCGGTGAACACTTGCAAATGGGTAATTTATGACGTTAGGGCTGATGATGTAATGACCATAAGCAGAGTCCACTGTACTGGACATGAAGGGGCTGTTTTGACTTCTCACTGCTGTGTGCGGAATCAAAACAGGAGATTGCCCACGTTCTCTCTCTCTCTCTCTGCGTGCAAGGGGTGTAATCTTCAGTGAAAGTTTGCAGTTCCTTGTGCACTTTGGGCCAAAAAGAAAAAAAACTGTGGGAGAGAAGTGGTCTGGGCGCAATCAGCAGAGTCGCAACTTTCTTTTCTTTGCTTTCATGTCCTCGTTTTTTGTATCGCCCTCGCACGCACGCACACATATGTATACAGTTCGCGTACGCACACACACACGCACGCACGCACGCACGCGGGGAGCATCATCAGCAGCTTTCCCGCATTTTTGAAACGACAAGAGGGGGGTAAGAACGAGGATGGAGAGGAAGCAAAAGGATCTTCCTTTGTCTCTCGTCTGCTTTCTGGAGAAGTCAATTCGACGTGCGATTCCCCATGCAAATTCGCGCAGTGTAGAGCAGCTACCAACTGTTGTTGGCTCACGAGGCAGACGAAGGACACGGATGGATTGGTCGCCCGGAGGAACAACTCAATAATACCCATCGTGACCAGCCCGGCAGTCATCATCACCACCGGAGCAGACGAGAAAAACTTTGATGAACAAACTTCGAGAGAAATCCCACCAAAACCTGTGGAAAAAAAAGGAACAAATTTGACGAGAAAATGACCGATTTCGAGGAAAATATCGCTCAGTTCTGCCAACTCTGCACCGCAGGCCTTTTGCTAAGGCCCACTCACTCGCCGTCCTTGGTGCTCCTGCTGCAGTTGCTGCTGCGAATTCAGTTAAATCGTCAGATAACCGATGTTTTCTCGTCAACTACGTAGGCAGTCGCAATAATTCCTCTTCGGTCTTGACACACAAACACACACAGAGAAGTCATTTCCGAGCTCAAATATCAAAACAAGAAAGTTAGGCTGCCTCCTAGATGGGTTTAATCTCAGCTAACGACCAATCACTTCTTAGCTAATGGCTTCAAAATAGGTGCCATAATGAAGGGGCTCCGTTAGTGTGAGTTGAGCAATCACAGAAAACAGCAGAACTCGTCCGCAAAAAAACTTTTTATGTCAATGCTTCGTGTACATTTTGTCCAGGGAGAGAGCAAAACCTCAACCTTTTATTTATTGAATCAGCTTCCAATAAAGGACGAATAAAGTAAGCCTTGAAAAAGTTCGATAACCGCAGGATAATTTGTCACGATATTTGACACGTGCCCGCGCTTTTTTCTCTCTCTGCACCCGCAAGAAAGTAGCACAAGTCCAGTAATTACGACCACACGCACACAAAGCAACGGACATACACAAAGGCCGCCTTACAAAGGCTGAGCGTGGCAGAGAAAAATGTCCCCTGGGGAGCAAAGGAAGAAGAGAAAAAGTGGCAAATCGCATCTCTTCTCACTCACACGTTCATGATGATGAGAAGATATCGGTTCCTCTTCTCTCCATGCATTTGCCTGCCCCATTATTCACTCCAGGACCCATTTTTCTGTGTCAAATTCTTCGATTGCCCCAACTCCAACACATTTTTTTTGGGGGGGGGGGCGTCTGACCCAAAAACTTTGTCTCCCGCGTGTTAGGTAGCCAGATCGTGTTGTACCCAAGTTCTGCGAACTCCCTCCTGTCAGCTGTCAGTCGAGTCAACAATATACGATATAACGTCAATATACAATATCGTCGACAAGATACGAAGACTGAGCGAGTCGACTTAAGTAGGGGTGGGATCACTGACGCTCCAAGGCGTCCCTGGAAGTCAGGAGGTGCTCAGACTTGCCAGACGCCTACTTCATCAACATCTTTATCGTTGACCTCACTTGATGCACGTCCGCCGTGCGCACGGCAACGCCTGGGCCAGATGGGAAGTAAGGTACTGCCTCGGGCCGGACTGCCCAAACAGTGTTGACCCCGACCTCCGAGGACGTCATCCTCGTCTCACACTTCATATCAGTCGGGTCAGTACAAACCCCAGCCCGGGTCACGTAGAGTCTGCAGTCATTGGACCAAATCGAAAAATACCTCCGCTCTGGTTGGGGCAGTCGAAATAGTGAGTATTTTAGGGTAAAGCAAATACCTATTGTTGCAGCTATGACTTGGATGAGTTATGCGTGCACTACGTAGGAAATGGGGGGGGCATGGGAAAGTACCCCTCGAGAACTATGGTGTGCAGATAGACGCTGCCACGTAGAGAGCGTGAGCAAATCCAGTTAGGTTAGCTCACCTGCTCCATTTATTTGGGCCAAGGAGTGAAGACGACGCCTTGTAGAGATCTTATGTAGTTCCGGATCACTCACTTGCTCCTTAGCACCAAAAATAGCCCACTCAGTACAGTGCTATATAAGCAGTCTGTGGTGAATTCATTTTCAGAGGTCATTTTGCTCGTTGCATCATATTAGTATAAACTGGCAAAATAACTCTTTCCCCACAGACTGCTTCTGTCACTGCACTGACAATGCTGCTGCAATGCGTAGGAGAGACCCAAGGGTCAGCTTAAGGACTTCGTTCAGTGCAATGACATCAGCAGCTCGTCTGCCGATAAAACGAACTCATGTCACGAAGTCAGTCTCCACTCATGAGCTATTTACTCATGAGGTGCCCGATCCAACTTGGGGGGGGGGGGTCAGAACCTCTGTTCCAGCAGTTTCTGAGTATCCCATTTTGCGGGTGGGCCCAGCCAAGCAACCCGCCGGGTGCGCCGAGATTCCGGACTCAGTCCGATTCCCCAGCATCCCCCGGGCGCGCGCACGCTGCAGCGGTTGTCGCAGTTGGGAGGACCGATGATGCATGGCGATTTGATGAAATCGGTCAAAATCCGAACTTTTGAACGAAACACTTCAAGAGTTGACTCAATTTTCCAGGGAGATCGAAGACATGATTCAAGGAGGAGACCTCGTGTGGCCACGGTGCTGACTAGCAACTTACGTCAGTAGCAATCAGTGCAGTGCAGCAGGAGAGGACATGGGGAAGTGCAAGACTGCGCTGATCTGGGAGTCACCTCTAAAGAGATGCTCCATCAGCGTTGCTGCAATCTCGGCCAGGTTGCGATGTTTGCCATGACTTCCACATTTGGCTATGCAGGAAGTCAATTTTTCGGTCAGATCAAAAGATAAGCTTCTCTGGAGCCTCACTGATCGCGTTGGTCTTGATGCAATCAAACAGAATGTTTGCCCAACTTAGTCAACCTCTGCTTCTTGCATAACGGCTTGATGAGTTCCTCTATCTTGGACGACTCTAGAAAGCTGCAGAGCATGGACAGCTTGGACAAGTTCCTCGATCTGGAACAACCTCAGACGGTTGACCTTGGACAGCTTGAGCAAGTCCCTGATGGAACCATTCAACCGAAGTCGGACAAACATTGTTGCATGGCCTGCGAGAAGAGATGGCAGGCGCAGGAATAATGCAGTTCATCTGATATTGCCGTGCCCAAAGGGAAGCAATCGCTGATTGTACCGATATTTTAGGATCGCTTTTCATCATTACTTTTTAAGCTCAAGAAGATTCGCACGAGTAGAGTTTTGAATCTCTCCTTTTTACTCTTTGTCAACAACTCAAAAGCATTGAATAGGTATAAAAAGTGAGGCGCGTCATCTTTCATTTCAGCTTCTTCCACTGTTTTTAAAAGTGTTCAGACTGTACGTCTATATATAACTTGTTTATGAAGACACCTGCATATCGAGGTAGTCTGACTCGTCCATCTTCAGTGTAAATTTGTTTTTATTCCATCAGAAAGTATTGTTTCGTGGCAAACATTGATTAATGTAGCGGGTGTCGATGTCTAGCTAAATATGAAATTCCCGGAACGTAGGCGTAGGGAAGGGGAAAGAAAATAAACACACCACGGATGAAATATATGTTTCTTGTTCGCCTTATGTTAGGTCGCATGCGTGCGTGCGCGCACACGTGTGTGAGTACGTGCGTACGTGGGTATTGGAGAATCCTTCCTGATAAATTTTGAAGTACTGATCGGTTTGGCACTCACTCAACAAGATAAATTATGCACCGAGCGGCGTCAGCGTCGTATGCATTGTGCAATACCGTGTGGTCCTCAAAGAACGACGATGACTGATACTTTTTTTGGTCTTTCTTTTTTTCTCGGTCTCTCTCTCTCGCTCTGGATAAAAGACTTACAAATATGCCAAGTTGTGTCGTCCTAAGCTCGTGCTTTTGCCGCCTTGTTGGAAGTGCCTTAACAACTTCGCTCTCAGAAAAGTAGGAGGAGAAAAAAGCACACACAAGTGAACGTAGATAACAAGAACTGTGCAAGTAGGCATACAGAACCTTTAAATAAATTGCTAACAAGATAGTCTCTTCTGTACTAGTATTGGTCTCCAATACTTTACACACTTCTTTACACACATACACACGCGCGCGCACACACGTCGCCATGTACTGTTAATGACCAGCTCCGGCAGCGAATGATTCTGCGGGATCTCCCGAAGGTTGAAGCTCCAGCAGCGAGCAGAATTTTGTAGGAGCGTCTAAACCGTCCCTAAGGTGGCAGTGATGATATCACCTGAGGCAATAAATGCATGAGTGGCTCTCCTTCACTGTCAGGCCACACAGGTACTACTGCACAAAGGCTGCCTCCGTCCTCCTCCTCCTCCTCCTGACAGCTGGAGAAAGGGTTAACTCACTTTGCTAGGGGCGAGAAGTCTTGATTGCTCACTCCAAGGCTGTGTCTGTCTGGCCGAGTGCGTGCGTAGTATTTGTAGTAGCAGTGGTGAAGGGGGCCAAACAGCACACAACGCAGTGCCAGAGGCCAGAGAGAACAAAAACAGCAACAATAAAACGAATTCAGGCTCTCTTTGCCCTTGCTTTTACTGTGAGATTCATTCACTGCCAACGCATAATACTCATTCAAGGGCTCTTTTTTGCATTTTTAAACTTTGTGACGCCTTAAAAATGGTCTGGCTGAAGGGGGTGAAACTTTCAGTCGCGCTCTCTCTCCCTCTTCGCACAAAGTTTCTCTACGCAGGTTGGAATAAATCTCTCAGCTTAATTCACTGGAAGTTGCTCAAGGAAAACCAAACCTCTCTGTTGTTGTCGAATAACTACAACTCGGAGAGAGCGCTGACTTTGCCATGAGAGGGACGCCAAGGAGAGAAAAAGTCATGGACTTCTCACATTGCAATCATTTGTAGTGGAGAATGAGCGTCACAAAAAGTCAGGGACCGCACCAGAGACGTAGGTGGGGGGATCTCCTACCCTATCAATTCTTCGACGGGCAAAGTTGTCACGCTTTTCTTCTTCTTCAGCGCAAGACCTTTTTCTGCCTGGCCAAACGCTGCCTTCACCAACTCCAAGTTACTTGAGAAAGAAATCATCTAGCTTTTTCAGCCAGGTTCAAGAAGATCGGATTGAATTTCTAAACCTCTGGTTCCTGTACTAAACCTTCGGGGACTTCGCTGGGTCTATCAAAGAAGTGGAGAAGGAAAGATTCTCGCTCTGTTTATCGATTCTCGGAGACCCTTATAGCTACGTTAGGAGGGAAACAGCTTTAACAGTTTGGACGGATTTTTCTTTTGTCGGTTTACCCTGGAATAAAATAAGATATTGCTCGCACACATCTGAGGCCTCCATCCTCCCCCCCCCCCTCCCGCCGCCCAACGCCAATTTGGTGCGAAACTTCGTCCCCGAGATGTAACTTCTCACCATGTACTTAGTGCAGGTCGTTCAGGAGTGGGCTGGATGCTGAAGGAGCGCTCATCTGCGGCAGCTTTTTTTCTTGGGCAGCGATCTTTTCTTAACACCAGTATTGACGTCATGAAAGACTGCGGCTGCTCGCAAAAAAAAGACAGAAATGTCCTCGTCTCAACGAGTCCTTAAGCAACTACCCATGAAAAAGTTTACCATGTCCTCTTTCTCACCCCTTACTTGTGAGACAAGACCTTATCACATCAGCGAGTTAGAGAGAGAGTTGTTTGTGTCCATGTTACGGGTAAAGTAACTTTTCTTGTCAGCGCCAAATTATACATCAGCCTAAATTATAGATCGTCAGCATTACCTGCACATTTCGATGTTATATAATGACAGACACACCTCTATGTGCTCATTAAGGCTTCCCAATGCACTTACCACGTACCCCACAGGGCTGAAGCCACTCACACAACCCGTTCAGAGCTCCACATTTTCTAAATAAGTCATTATACTTTTGCTGAGGGGCGATGAACACCATAGACGCTGGGTGCGCGATCCCAGCTTGCTACAAAGGCAAACAACAGTCGAATCTTCGATCTGAGGAAAGTCGTTGCCCAAACTTGACGGAATCGCATTCTTTCCTAGATGTAATCAAGGTCTTAAGTGCGTGTAGGCCTGCTTTAGTGGCCAAAATGTGAACAAAGACGAGCGCCAGGGTAAAAAAAAATTGCAGGTCCCGCTCACTTTGATGACCATCCTTTGCTGCGGATCTTGGTGATTTCAGAAACAGTGGGACTGATTTAAAACTTTCAAATTGCATCCCCCGAAAGGATAATAATGGAGCCAAAAAGTTTGGCAGAGTCGAACTTTCCCCTCTCCGTTTGGTCTTTCCAGACTCGAGTGATTCTACCCGGGTGAAGAAACGGTTTCCCCCGAAATCTTTCCTCAACCGAGTGATTTTACTACAGTGAAAACCGGTTTCCCGTGAATCTCCCCCTCCCCCTAAATCGAGATTCGACTGTTCTGAGTTCCACACAAGGAAAAAGCTGCTTTTGTGGAGAGGAAAGTTGATCTTTCTCTCTCTCCCCCCCACTTCTCCTCTCTTTTCTCCAACTGCCCATAGTGATTAAACGGGTCCAAGACTCATTCCGCTAATGGCAGATTTGTCCCTTGCCCACCGACCACTTTTTTTTGGCGAGGGTCGAATTGAGAAGGTCGTTTGTTCTCCCAGATAGAACCAAACCCAAGACTGTTGGTTGGGTTGGCTTCCTTCATGTGGTGGCCATGGAAAAGTCTCTGCGACCCCGTTGTTTTTTCCTCTCTCCATTCTGGACGAGTGTCTGAGCGCGGGTGCCCAATAATTCGTCACCTTGGGCGGCCGCTCACTTTTGAGCACACAAATGATGGACAGAATATGATTGTTGGCAAGGAGTAACCGAGGATGCCGCTGCAGCTTCTGACTCGGCATAGGGATACATTTTTTTAAAAAGTTTATTCTTTAAGTTTGTGTTTGCCTCCCTCACTTGAGGCCGATCTTTAGGGCTCTCCAAACTGCGAGAGTGGGAGAGAAAAAAAAGTGAGTAGAAATGCCAAAACCCTCGGAGGTTTTGAGAGCGGCTTCAGCAATCAGAAACCGCAGAATTTTAGAGAGCTTTTGTGGCCACTCGAAACCAGAAATTCCCTTCAGCCTAAAGGTAAGTTAAATTAGACTTGAAAGAGCGTCTTCATCATCGTCTCCTTCTTCTCCGTCTTCTTCGTCATCGTCGTCGTTGCTCACATTAGTCAAGTTGGTGTAAAAGTGATAGCGCGTGGAAAGACTTTTTTTCTCTCTCTCTCTCTCAGCAATGACGCAAAGTAAAGTAAAAAGCCCTGGATGCGTCGCTCTTCTTGGACGCGCGCACTTTTGCAGGGAAGCGCGAATCATTTATCAAATCCGCTCCTTTTCTTTTTAGAAAATGTGGTCGGCCTCGAAAGAAAAATGTCCGAGCAAAGAAGGCGGAGGACTTTTTTTCTGCTTCTCTCGGTACTCGAATAAGACGTCAACATCCGAGCGAGTTCTTGGCTGGAGGGAGCGAAGAAGAGTGGAAAAAAAAGAAAGACCTTTGAATATTTTCTTGAGTTGTTAACAAGGATTTTTCTCTCCTTCCTTAATGGAACAAATGGGAGGAAAAAGCCGAATGGATCTTCCACGTCAAGAATTCCCTCTCGTTTTATCGCCCGCCATTTGAAGAGTGAATGAGTGAAAGAAAAGAGGAGAAGCTTAAGCGCGCTTTGCACGAGCACATTTTCTGCTGGCCCTCCGGCCTCACCTGGGTGGGCTGCCAGCCTCCCTCGATCTGACTCAAGAGCATCAAGTGCGCGTCCGAGTGTGAGGACTGCATCACTTTCACTTCCAGTGTTTGACAGCCAAAGCAGACCTTAATGTCTCATCGAGAGAAAGACCATTTCAAGAGAGCATTAAACCTCGTCTTCCCATTATGAGACGTTCTCTCTCTCTACTAGATCTTTCATGTAATGTCACATTATGTACTGGAGTCATACGCGTAAGTACGGTACACACACAGTACTGTGTGTGCTATCAATATGGCGCAAGGCTGTTCCTTCAGCTCGAGGAGCAGCAGAAGAAGAGGACGAAAGAAATGCACCGGACTTGACGCAAGTGCAGTGCCAAAAAAAAGTGATATTTCGAGCGTGCATTTTTTTTTCTTCCGCACGTTTCACTTGTATGTTGGCCACTCCAGCTCGTCGTGTCTGCAGTCAGAGTCTGACTTTCTCGTGGGAAATCTGCAGACTATATGATTTGACTTGCAAATCGGTGTCCATCTATGTAACAAAGCTCAAAGTCCTCTCAATCCAGAGAAAATAAGCCTCACAAAAATGTGCTTCACTGTAAAAGGTGAAGAAAGATGCTGCTCGACGGAGAATGAATGCATTTTTATGCAGACTCTGCACGGGTTCGGGTTTTTTTTCTTCTTTCTGCCTTTAAGGTGCTCACTAATGATCCAAGTACGTGCGCAGAAGCGTATAAGAGGCGGCCATCTTATTAGCCCAAGCTCCTGGTTCCATTATTGTGTACATGGTTCCATATGCATATGCATTGGTGATGTGCACGAATCGGTGGAAGCACATTCGAATAGGCATTGGAGGGACTGACTCGAGTCGCTTTAAGCAAACTCCAAGAGGCGACTGACTCGAGTCACTCTAGGCAGCATCGAATACTTGGATTCGACATTCTCTGTGACTCACAAAATCGTCAAATTTTGCCACATTTCCATGGTTGAAACTATTGGCAGCAAATCCGATCACACTTAGAAGAGATCTCGGCTGTGAAACAAACTTGCAAGCAAGGCTATGTTTCTCCCCGGAGACATTGAGCAGCTTTACTGTTTCCGCCAGTGGCACCGCTAGAGAAATTCGCTATGTAATGTATCGTATCTTAAGTTCTACAGTATTTTACAGCTATTTATTTATCAGCGCTGCACTTCTTCAGTACTCGAGTCAACGAAAGATATCCTCGACTGAGTAGAATCCTGGCTCGAGCCTAGTAGAGGTAGTAGCTGCTGGAGACACTCTAGAGATATGTTTGTTCCATATATGATCCACTCGAGTGGATGCTTGGGTGGTGGTGGTGATGTGTAAGAATCCACTCGGGTGGATTCCGGACTCCAGTCCGAACCCGAGGTCTCTGAGTGGGGTCACACTCGGTTTTTCCCCCTCCTCCGCCACCTCCTCCACCACCACCACCCATCACTAATAGTGACAGAACTAGCTCTTAGTGCACAGTCCATATTCTGCTCTCCGCCCTAAGTACTTAGCCATGCATTTCAGGAAGGCATTACTCACGCATCCATTCTCGCACAGACTCTGCCGCATAAGAGGAGAAGAGGCGTGGATAAATAATCGCTGGAAGGGGCCTGCATGGAATGGGCCCAAGGCTACTTTTCCAACAATAAACACCTAAAAAGGCAGAGAAAACTAACCCCGCTGCACTGTTCTGTAGGGATTGTGTACTTGGCTACCTCAAACTCTGATAAATTCCACCACCCCGAGCAGTCCAGCCAGCAGACAGAAAACAAGCAGAGGCCACCAAGATTGCTTTCGTGTAGCCATTAAACAGTTTTCCCCTAAATCATGCCAAATTTTCTGTGGACCAGTTTATATAGGGGGGGAGGGGTAAAAAGCTATATTAGGCCAAGGCTGGGCCTACTCTCAATGAACTCTTGTTGCTGCCACCACCTCGAATGACTTTTCTCTCTCTCTCTCTTGCGGAGTTCCACTGGGTTTACGAGGGCAACAAAACCTGACTGGCTGGGGTGAACTTGTGCTACTCATTCAGGGGAGGGGTGTTGTCTCGAGACCGAGGGGGGAGAGGGAGCAGGGGTACGAAAACTTTGAGTATCTGTTGCTTCCTTCGAGGATAGTTGTTATACAAGCTGAAACATAAAGCGAATGGTCTCGTGGTTAGTTTATCACCTAAAGACCCGGTTGCACAACGGTTTCTTATCGCCAGAGCTGCATGCGTGAATGCGCCTTGAGCAACGCAGCCCTTCTTTGAGCAGTGCACGTCAGCAGCGCTCATGAGCAGGACATGCCATCCATGGCTGTCTCGGCAGCGGACTTCGATTCCAGCTCGCGATAGCGCAGCTTTTTCTGTCGGGAAATAAAGTGGGGGCTGTAAAAAGTTTGTAAAGCCAGTGTTAAAGACTGCGTGCGTGCGACAAATAAAATTCTGACCCCCCCCCTCCGACGCAAGTGAAACGGTTTCCCCTTGAAAATGTCGTCCTTGATGTCGTCCCTGAGCCAGCCAAGTTGGTCTTTTGACACTTTTCCCGGCCTCTTTTGGTGGACGAAAGCGAGGCAGAGATAACGAGCGCAGCCTCTTCAGGCCTTACAGATCCGATGAAGCACGAATACACGAACGTCGCAGACTCACAAAGAGAAAAACAGCATGAAAAAGAAGCACGCACGAAGTCGAACAGGACAAGTTAGGGCAAAAAGGTATCCTTCACAAACGTGGATCGAGACAGTGCAGCGGCAGCCAAGCACGGCCACCTCGAGACGTCACGGAGAGAGACTCTTGCTCGGCCGGACGCAGTCAGGAGACTCGGCAACGATTGTGTCTGGTGGAGTCGAAAAGGTCATATACGTGCAGCTCGCACGTGCAAGCAGGTACAATGGATGAGCCAGGGCACGAAGGACCTACTAAGGAATGGAAATCGATGGAACAAAATTATCCATCCATCTTTGACAGCTCTTTCTCTGTTCGTAAATGAGATTTCCTCTGTCTGTCTCTCTGCGTTGCTTGCGTGGGTGCGAGCGTAATCGACGCCAGCGGTCGGACAGAACATTCCGAGGCCGCCGAGGACGCGACAGCTGTTGAGAGAGGCTCTTTAGTGTTAGTGCGACCAAGGCTTGTTTTTCCTCACTTCTGTTGCGCGTCCTGCATGCAATTACCGCGCGAATTGAAGCCACTGACCAATAGCAGCCGCTGCAAATTTGCAATATGTGGAAATGGCAACCATCTTCCGATAGGAATTTGCACAATTCAGTTGCGGACGCAGCAGACCAAAGGTGAATCAATTTCCAAGGTGAGGTAGAACAGTGAGCTCTATTAGCCCTGTAACGTAGCCTGAAGAGTGATTTGATACGAGGGTCAATCGATCTTTAGCAGGACGAGGCAGGGGGGAAATGAGGCCGTCTGAAAATCTACTGAATAAATCTGCTCTCCAATATAATCCGCAGTGGCACTGGCAAAAATGTGCCAATAGTAACCGCTGCCCAATCGAAGTCACAACAGCAGTCAGAAAATTAAATGGTAACCGCGGCTTCAAGTCACTCGTGTACCCCAGGCTAGGTCGACCAGGGGTCGACTCGGGAATCTGACTGAGTTCGTTTGGGGTTTGCTACCTAAGGTCCAATGATGCAAACGCCCAAAAGTAAATATTAACCCTCCCCACAAGGGTTCAAGTTTTACTACACTGGCAGGAAAAGCATTAGGACTATTTGTTTGACAAAAAATAAACACAGTCAGTTTTCCATAAAAATTTGTGTTTGGTCAACGGGGCTTTAGATGTTACAGCTAGAATAACGTCACACCTTCCTTCCTCATGAAGTAAAGGTTCGTTCAGGAGCGAGAAAAGTCCTTATAGCGAGAAAAATAATATATGGAGAACCGAGTATATAGTTATTCTCACGAGAGGATCACCGTTAAATTTACAAGTGAGAATGACAGATTATTTTTGGTCGAACACGTAATTCTCTTGACTGCGTGACTTGTTTTTCGCTGTCCACTTGCAGAAGAGTCTTTCCGAGAATATTAATTTTCCCAAGGATTAGTAAAAAGCGGTTAAAAAGAGCGAAAAAATAGAATGTTGTGCTTCCCATGGCTCTGAATTTGGTGAGAAGTAATCAGTTTCCTATGAGGTAATTCTGAAAAACCCCACTGGAGTTCAGAGATAAAAGCAGCTTTACGAGTGAACAGAAGGCAACGAATGCGAATCACGAGTTCACAATATAGTCAAACTCTTATGTAGTAAATTCTTCTACGGTACATAACTTTGATCCCCCTTTTTGGCAAAATGAGTGGTCCTAGAGCAAAAGTGCAAATCACTTTGATTTTAAAGCAGCTTCTCAGCTTTCTATGGAGGCGGAAACCACTTCTGTGACTCAATCGAGTCAAAAGTTATGGTGGAAAAAATTAAGTGTGCACTACATTTGCTACACACAGAACGTGATACAAGTGTGACTAAAAAGTGCCAATGACAAAACAATTTTCTTGAAAAGTAAGATTTGTACCAGCCAAAACTGTGTGTGACGCCAATTTCCCGGCCCGCCCCCTCAAGCCTAATAGATATAGATATATTGCATGACCATAGTGTAGCACTATATTTTCTGACTGAGTTGATCTGACATGTCCCAGTCCTTATGGAGACTTTCCGGGGCCGGAAGATCGAGGACAAGACACACAAGGTCGAGGACAACGCTCAGTGAAAATGAGGAAAATGTTCGTGCACATCACGGCCATGCAAGTTCTAATTTAACACAAAATTCATGTAAAAAGCTTCGTCCCAGTAGGGTGTATTTGCTACTGTTCTCACCCTCATGCTCCTCCTCACAATATAGCGAAACATTTCATGTTAAGATACACATACATGCATACATACATACATACATACATACATACATACATACACACATTTGGCTCTCATGTTCGATTGAAGGAAGAAGGAAAAGTAGAAGAAGAAACGAGAGTTGAAAAAAAGAGGCCAATCTCGGGAGCTGTCAAAGACATGAGGGAGCCAGGTCGAGGTCTTCACAAATAAGCAAGTTAATGTATATAGGGGAAGGTTTTGCTCGAAAATTGGCCGCGAACGTGGCCTTGTTATTCACAAACACAGACCTTCTCCAGCTGCACGTGTGGGACTGCTATATGTTGAAAGTAACATAGGCCTACGGAAAGTCACCATCCTTTCCACAAAGGTTCAAAAGCTTTAATCCAAGCTGGCAATCGCTCACTCAGTCAGAGTGTTTCAGACTTTTGGCAACCGACCACACACGCACACACGTGCGCTTCAATGAACCACCAAAGACCAAAGGGAGAAAAGAAAGACCTTTTAAGGCGGCGGCTCCCTAGGAAAAAAAAAAGAGGAGTCGTATGAGCCGCAAAAAATGAGTGTATATTTCAAGGGGATCAATCAAGATTTACCGACATCATCAGCGTCATCATCAAACCGCAGCAGGCGGTGTCGTTTGCTGCGTGCGTGCGTGTGTCACACGCGCTCGCGCATACTTGAGCACGCACTCGCGCTCGCGCGCACCTAATGGCTCAAGGCCACGACCGCCACAAGGCTGGCAAGCATTGAGTCGAAAAGGTCTCGCATGAGATCATGGCTCTCCCAATGAAGCCACTTCTTCTACTCCCTCTCTATCGACCCCGACTGACTCGATCCCGCCAGACAAGCACGTGCGCGGCGCCAGCTCGTTGTTAACCACGCACTTCATAACAAGAGAGCTAACGATGAGGCAACCCTCCTCCCTCCCGCCCGGCGTCGTTGGCACCAGGGTGGGTAAATGAGGGTCAGAGTTGCCAGTCCGTAAGTGTGTGATCTTGTCTGGTCGAGCGTGCGTTCACTGTTCCGTTGGCGCATGAGAGCACCCTTCAAAGATGGATAGAGAGATTGGGAGAAGAATGCTTTCTCCTTCTCTGCATCATCCATCCAAAGAAGGTGTTTTTGTTCTTACGCTAACCGTGTGGTCCAATGTGAAGGTTGCCCCACGTCGACGCCTTTTTTGTGGCCCACGTTGTATCAAAGGAGTCAGACGAGACAGCTCCTTCAGCTGCCAGAAGAAAAAAAAACTTACCTGAAAGGTGGGACGTGTACTTGACTTAGACAGCATTATATTCATTGACTACTTTCCTGCACAGCAATGATGTTGTAGCTCTGAAAGTTATGATGCAGCTCTTATCAAGCTGAGGTGCTGCAGTGCGCTAACCCTTATCGCGCCAGGTTAATTGTTACTGCCGAATTAGATACGACTAATGTATGTTTGCAGTCACCTGTCAAGTTGTTTGTACGTGTGTGCGTGAGCGCCTTTGAGAAGGAAGACCTCTGCATGGGTGCGATTTTTCTTCCTCCCCCCCCTGGGCCCACACACGAATATGTGCCAAATAGTGGCAGCAGAATCAGATTAAGTGGTAGAAAGTGGCGGGAGAGGCAGGGCAGGGTGTATTTTGTGAGGGCCCGACCACATAAATGACCTTCAATATTATGGTAAAGTACTGTGTCACATGAGCTATGACGAAGAGGCATGCCATCATTGCATGTTGATTGACCATTTCGTGTAATAGAGAGGGAGTTCTGCACTCTCTGAGTCAGCCAGCCAGAGAAGAGGACGTCTGCAATTGGGTGAACAACGCTGTACTCACTCAGTGTCAGGATTACCAGCTGGAGGACGGGGGTGCTTTCTATTCCAAAGCTGGCTTTCTTCACCTATTCATATTACTCCGAGAATGTAGAGGTTTTCTTATCCCAAGTGTTTCCCATTTCCTGTTACTCTGCCTGTTGTTTCTAGCTGCCACAGCCCTCGTGGCTGCTGCTGCTGCTGTTGTTGCTGTTGTTGCCTGTTGACTTAAACCACAAATGAGGGGGTTCTTTGAAGGGGAGGGGGGGGGGTTACCATGGTTTGCTACAGTCAAACAAAAAGAGCAACCAGCGTGCTCGTTGGTGGGGGAGAACACGACGAATCCAAGCAATGGACCAGCCAGGACAGACACAAGGAAGTTGGACAGCACACCCAAAAAAATTATCATTCACTGCCAAGAAGTTTTCTGGGCATGCATGTTATTCATGAAGCCTGCGATAGAGTTCTAAACATTTCGATCCGTGAGCTCATTTCTCTCCAACTAAGACTGTTTCACGCATGGGCGAGCAATTAAGCTCCGTCTGAGTCTCTGGACTTGGCACTGGCAGAGTGGATGATTCTGATTTCTCTTCACGCATAGCCCATTGCCAAGCCTTTTGCAATGGTCACCACTTTCGTGATAAAGAGCCTTTATAAAGGCCGTGTTTTCTCGGCCTCATCCCCATCGTTGCGAGATTTAGTGGGGAGGGAGAGGCTGGCGAGGGCCATTTCTCTGGCCAGGGCCAAAAAACCCCCTTGAAGATGAAAGCGAGAAAAAGGAGTCGACGAGAGGATAACTCGAGAGAGAGAGAGGCTAGCCTGAAATGAAAATATTATTCTTTTCCTATGTGGTGCGAATGTTTCTCTTTCTGAGGCCTCCTTTTTTCTGCAGCAAATTGGACAAATCTCTTAGACCATGAAGGGAGCTGGAGGGAGAGGAAAAAAAGGCAGCTGCAACTCACAAACTCTGGGTCATCAAACGCTTAAACAAGTGAAACATTAGCTTCTCTGCGCGTGATACAAAAAAGAAAAGATCTCTCATCCCCTTCGATTGACCTCTAACGAAGCGTACTTGGACTTCTCCAACTCGACCAGAGCGAGAAGAAAAAAAGGCACCAAACAAGCCAGCTGCTGTGCAAAGTGTATAAGTACATTCGATCTCCTGGGCCTTTGCAGTGATCTGTCTGGTCGAGTGGGAAGCCTTCTCGTCCGTGTGGGATGGGAGGGAGGAGGCGGAGGAGGCGGAGGAGAGGCTCCCCCCCCCTTTTCGGATCCCGGAAAGAAAAAAGATCCCATCAATCTTCAGGGAAAACAACTTCATCCCGTAACAAGTCTACAAATTCATGGAAGTCGATTTCTACGACGACCTTCGCTTGAGATTGCTTGCTTACTTCCTACTCTGCTCTGTGTGTGTGCGTGAGAAGGAGCGAGAGAGAAAGAAAACATCAAAAAATTCCGACAAACCTCGTTCTTTCTAGGGAACGAAGAGAATCAATTTTTCTATCTGCTGAGGCCATAAAGGGAGGTGCCCCTTGGTACAATTGCTCGGGGTGGAAAAAAGAGAGGATAGAAAGAAAAAGAGAGGGGAAAACAGAAGCGGGCAGCATGGCAAAAGTTTTTATTGAATTCCCCCTGGCCTAATGGGCTCTACCTCAGTTTGTCTAACCCACCAGAAAATTCCTTCTTTTCATTGTGTGTGTGTGTAATTATCACTCTCTGGTGCGCAATCAGGGTTGCCAGGCGGCTTTTCTCTGAGCGAAATTGCAGAAATTTGAAAAAAAAAGCGGTCTACGCTTGATCGGGACTCAGATACAGGGGACTCTCGGTCAAATGGGATCTATTGGAGGGGAGGGGGGAGAAGCTCTGAGAACCACAACTATATAGATCCTTTCTGATAAAGGGATCTTTTCTCCCCAGCGACAAGTCATCCCGATTAAGCCAAGACCACTGTATTCGGCTCAATTTCAAGCTCAACTTTTACAGTCCCGTCTGCAAATTGGGCTTAGCCTTCGAGTGGCCTGAGCGGCCTTTTCTTGCCAGCCATTAGGCTTTGCAGAAAACCAGTGGCAATCCTGGGCGGAACCTCTTCTGCCAGTCTAAGAAAAAGGCTGCGTTTTACTAGTGTGTTTTACACCAGCGCGCGCACACAAATTCCGCTCAGATTACCCCCCTCACCCACACGCACCCACACGTACACACACACGCACACACATACATACTCTTGACAATGACACACGCAGAGATCTCTTCCTCCTCCTCTTCTTTGCGGTGTGGCTCGAGCAATCTCTTTTCACAAGGCTCTCGAGCGAATGCGATTTACGGCGACATCTCCACTGATAGCACAAGCAGGGGGGGCGCCGGCACCAGCGAGGCGAGCGCGGTGCACGCCGACACCCCGAAGATCTATCTTGTGTTTCTCGCGCCGATAAACGGTTTCGCTGCAGAGAGAGAGAGAGGGAGGGAGCGTGGAACAACTTTCCGGGGGAACTTTCCGTAACCTTCTGTATCATGTGCAATTTCGCTTAGCAATCCGGGAACAAACAGAGGGCGTGATAGTCTTGCTGAAAGCGACTACATAAGAATCTCGGTTAAAAGTCTTATTTCTTATGACTTTGCCATCTTTTCTGCATGTTTTGCATACACCCCTTTTTTCTCTCCCCCCCCTTCGCTATCTGCATGAGCAAAGGCATTAAATTTTGGCCATCTTTCTTTCCTTTCCCTCCATTTCATCTTTTTTGCAAAGGGAGAAGATAAAAACAATTTTAAAGGAAAAGCGGCAAAGCAAAGAGGAGATTGGACACAGAGCAGTGGAATAAAGGACATTCGTATGGCACCGTGTGATGGCCAAGGAAGCAGGGAAGAAGTTTCCGTTAAGAATGAACAAAATTTTGCATAGACCCCCAGTCCTGCCCAGTAAGGAGCCTTGTGTATCTAGGCCATTAGTCCTGCTTTGAACAGTGCAAACACACAGGGGGGGAGGGGGAAAAATGAAGGGGGAAATTTGCCTCGGGGTGGAACTTTTCTGGTGCCAGCTTGGCCACAAACAGAGGAGAAACAGTGTCAAGACCTCTTTATACCACGGGGAGTGCTCAGATTTTTGGATTTACAGTCGTCTGAAGGGAAAAAAAAAAGCCAAAAAGCATTTAGATGAATCGTCTATTTCTGCGTGTGAGAGCTTGGGAGGTCTGTTTTCAGGATAGAGAAAAGAAAGATTGATTCCTCTCTTTTCAACGAGCAGGAAGAGGGTGATTTTTCATTTCGAAAATTTTCAGGGGTCTCCAGAATGATTCAACAAAGTTACTCATGCAAACGCAAGTGATTAGATTAGGTGGGCGGGACTGAACGACCGAATGTATCAAATTATTGTTGCCATCAAGTTTATATAACTAGTGTGCTTAGGGAGCGTTTGACAGGACGTGATTTTCTCTTCTCGAGGAGCAAATTTCGCGGAAATAACTGAGCCGTGCCATGGAAAATGGTTGGGGAAGCTCTTGCTGTTCTTGCAACGATTCTTGTCCAGTAAATAGACTTTAAGGCAGCATAATACTATAAGACATGGACCGCTCATGGAGAGGAAATGATGCTGCTAGTAACGTACGTGCGTACGTACGTACAAGAGCTAGAGGGATACAATGCACGCACCGTTAGCTTCTCATGTCAAAGCCCATACGTGCTCACATGGGGGGGATAAGAGAAACGGATCCTCTTCCCGTCAGTAACGTAGTACTAACGCCAATGCTTGGGGAAGAAGAAAATGGAAGTAGCGGGAGGGGGGGGGGGGAACTGGCAAATGAGTAAGCACCGGGTGGTTTTTTTAGCCGCGGGGGGTGGGGGGGGCGGGGGCGCGGGGGGG
>JAAUXU010137355.1_pt1 | contig 49869 bp, 37 predicted proteins | sample 7278151 | NCBI WGS metagenome assembly JAAUXU01 (sample SAMN14350113, study PRJNA611818) | marine sediment metagenome | isolation source: surface marine sediment (1.8m) | place: French Polynesia: Moorea | collected 2018-08
CCCCCCCCCCCCCCCCCCCCCCCCCCCCCCGCCCCCCCCCCCCCCCCCCCCCCCGTTACATAAACAGCTGAGGGAAAAGGCAATACATTATTTAGTGACGCCACGACTTTGATAACTTGACTTACACGTGTACCCTGAGTTGTTGCTCTCCAGCACTCAACATCCGACTCAACTTTACAGTCACACACGATCCGCGCACATAAGTTTGATGCAACGAGCTTCTCCTTTTCTTTGCCACACAAAGGCGCAATCATTTCATGTCAGACGAGCATGAAAATTGTTATCTGTTTTCGTCCTCCGCTTTCTTCCACCTCAGGGGACATTTCTGAAGCAGCTCTTTCTCCCTCTCCAGCCGGTATAAAAAGAAAGGGGCAACAGAGTTTACCTTTCTTATTTCTAGCCATTCTTTACTCAAAAGCAGCCAGAAGGGGAGAAGCGTCGGTGCCCTTGAAAGGAGCAACCACTGAGTGAGGCAGTGGTTGGCAGCACCCATAGCAGACAGGTGGACTGGCTGGACTCTGTGGAGAGTCAGAATGCATGGGAGGGAGGAAGTCTTTGTTGTCATCTTTCTGCATAGGGGGGAGGGGGGACATGATGAACAGTGCATGACAGGAGAAAAAGTGGCTGCTCCATGCCTATCCCACACTCTTGAAAAGGACGCCAACCCTAGTCGCACCACCTACCTCTTAGCACAGTGGTCTCCGGTTACAGTCATCGTCACCTCGGGACTAAAGGGCTTGGGAACCCTCACTCACATGCATATATCGTTGTGACCGACATGAGTGAAAACAGCTGGAGCACAGAACTTTAATTTTGTGTTGTCAGTGCAAAAACTTATATGTAGAGTTGTGGTTGCATTCCTCTCAGTGCTGTGTGCATGGCTGGAAAGCTTTAAACTTTTTGATGAGCTCAGTTTTATCGTCATTTGCTCCCTCTTACGGTTTTCCTTCTCCATTGCTGCCGCCCATTGCCAAGCTGCTGAGTTTCACAAAAATCTTGCTCTTTCCTGCATTTACCAGTCCATTAGGGACAGCCTGGTGAGAGTCTGGGTCGCAAAACTCAAAAAAATTTTGCGGGTGATTTAAATTTTGTGCAGGTAATTTGATGACTGGAAGCAGAGTTTGATGACTTTAGCCGATAAAAGTGCCTCCGTTTTATGAAGTGAGGAATCGGGACCGGGATGAGTGATGGCTGTGACCGGATTATGCCTGTAGCCGCGATCATCATAACCGGAGACCACTGTGCTAGTGTCTACACTAGGTGCATGTGCGCACTACGTACGCACACTCTTCGTGCATGGCTGCATTAGTGTTTCATACTTGCACACTCCAAATAGCACAACTCGGATTAGTATTCATGGTCGCTGGGGACTGGAAGCAACTGCATTCTGCTCTTGAAGACATTAAATAAAGTTGATGCTGCCCATCTTTTGTGGTGGGGATTTGGCCCAGAACTTGTATGATTCTCCTGACGTGAACGTATGACCAAACGCTACAGCTTTGAGGATGTCCGTTTGTTGTGAGGCATTATCAGCATCGTCATCATCATCACGGGCGAGAGAATGAGAGAAGGCAACTTATTAGAGTCGGCCGCCACCGTTGTGATGCTCTGCGCACATCAGGCGGAAATGATTGCCTGCAGACGAAAGTGGAATGCTAATATCCCGACAAGCTTTAGCAGAGCAGCTTGAGGGAAGGGATACTACCAACATTGCAGTACAGTAGATGGGAGAAAGTCGCGTCTTTGGGCCTCTTCTCGCTCTCTCTTTCTCTCTCTCACACACCCAACAACACATCAAGCGACCATCGCTAAGGGAGGGGGGTCGGTACTTTCTTCAAGAAGACCACCACAACTTTCCACGCTTTATATAGCCGAACATTATTAAAGTGTTCTTCCCAATGAGTTAACGTACACGCACCTAAGATGTGTTGGCACCACGACATCGCAGCTCCTGATTGTCCCAATCACTCTGCTTCACAGTACACGTGTCCCATACACAATTCTTCTTTAGCGAGCTGTTCAAATGTTTGCAAAGATGGTTGTTTACTTGATCGTGACGAACATCCTTAAAGAAGTGAGATGCATCGCAAAAGCTTGTAGCACAAGTAGCCAGAGAAACTTTCTGCGCTAACTGCGGCATCGCAGTAGAATTTTGATTCTTTACGGTATGAATGGCTTGAATGGCTCTTCACCGTCGTCAGACACCTCCCAGAGCAGACTTTCTGTGCGAGAAAACAAAAGCGCGCTCACGCGTGCTGCTGAATTCCAAAGGAAACTGCACAAGTATTTACACCAGTGTGTATCCAGTATTCTCGACGAGAGAGCGCTTAAAAGGCCGTTTTTTTTCTCTCCGAAACATTATCTTTCCTTTTTTTGGCTCCTTCTTTCTAAAGCCCATTTTGATAGCCTACTTGTACTGAATTAGGGCACCCGTACACATGGTGTGGAACGATTGCACCGGAGTCCTTGCTAATATCCAGGCATAGGGAAGAGAGCAGGATCGGCTAAGGTGTGTCAAGAGTGTGATGGATTGCGCTAGGGGCTATCTGAAAGAGAAAAAGAGCGTGTCCGCCTCTTGGCGTCCGCTCTTTCACCTCAGGGGCTTCTTTTTGTGGCAAGGAGGAAAGAAATCTCTGGGTAAATTGAGGTAGAGAGAGGATAAGAAACAGGCACGACTTTGGGTTAGCAAGTATGCTTTGCTGTGCGATGGCAGCCACGCAGTCCATACCTACCTACACGGGGGGGGGGGGGGCGGGGGGATCCGTGCACACACAGAGTCAGTGCGATGAGTTAGAAGTGGAATTGCCGACAGATGGAATCTGAATTCATGAGATGGGTGGAAAGAAAGGGTTCCTTTGTTGATGATGTTCAATGGGACAGCACAAGCTCCGTAGACAGACGAGAGAGAAAGAGAGAGAGAGAGGCCGTTATTTTCACCAACGAGGAGATTACATTCAGAGCAAGCAAGAGAGACAGCGAACAGAAGCTTTTGGCAGAGAGCTCCTGTCCAATCTTTCACTCGACACTGGAATAGATACGTAGTAGAAGTAGCAGAAGGGTGCTGCTCCTCTAGACGATCAGAGAGACCTCGATGGCAGCCAGAAAGGATGAAAGAAGAGATCAGCTTTGAAACTTGCTCTTGAAACTCACAGAATTCATCAGAATTCTGAACTGGAGTATACTGAAAGTGATAGCAGCAGTCAGGGCATAGTACGGTCACACGACTGCGATAGTTGCAGCAACTTGCCTACGACCTCCCAACGCCGCAGCCCGGCCCGGAGGAGCTGTAGCAGCAATATAGGCTTGCTTGCATGTGACTGCATCTACTGTCTCAGTCGTTCTACCCGGGAAGGTTATTAATTCAAGCATCCTATGGTATTGAGTGCTATCAAGAGTAAGGAAGGAAAAAGTTTGCACTGCGACACAATTGGTTCATTTGCTACGGTCGAGTCCATCTGACGCTCTCTTTTTCTACTCCCTGTGTCTTTGGCTCTCTGCCAAGAGTTGAAATTAGTTCCGACGCCACCAAAGTCCTTTCCTTCTTCTCACTCACTAACCGTATCTCTCCAATGTTTCGAGCGCGTGGCTGCCACCAGCTCTCCCTTCATTTTGTTCTCCTTCATTCCACCCAGACCAAGTTGGGCCGACAGCACACGACTTTGTTGGCAACTGTAGGCCGTATTATGGTCTCTCTCTCTCTCTCTCTGGCCTTTAGGGAGAAGAAAAGTTTTAAAAAAGTCGGAATTGCCCTTTTTTAGAGGGCCAAGCAGCACTGGTGCCGGACAGACGGTCACAGATGCTTTTTGCAACTCTGGCCTCTGGTACTGTGCTCTCCCTGGTGCTCATTTTGTGTTGTACGCATGGGGACTGTATCATTGGCAAGCATTCTCAGGAAAACGAGAAAGTTAATTAAATCTTCTCTCCCACTACACGTACAGCAGCGCTGCACTGGTTGCAAAGCATGATAGTGGCCATGCGTTATCTTTATTCACTGACGATCGTGGTGCACGAAGAGCACAGGCAGAGAAAAAGTACGTTCGGTCGACCAGTCGGAGTAATGCATGCAAATGTATTCCGAATGTGTCTCTCGCCACCCTCTCTTCCCTCTCTTTTTTTCGGCACAAGTATCATTCTGCAGATTTCACACTACATTTCGTCCACGTCCAAATACGAAAAAAGTCTAGGCTCCAGAGAGAAGTCATGGGATGATATGGTCCGAGGCAACTTCGTCCTCGCTGCTGTGAAGAAAAAAAAATCGCGGCATGCGAAATGCTCGTTCCCGGAAGCATTTTCTTGAGGGAATGGCCCTCTTTCCGCCAGAGACCGAGAGAGCGGAGCAGAAAAATCTACGGAGAACCATGCGTTGGGCTGCAAAGGCGAGGAGGAGGAGAGTGTCTCACTTGATACGGGTACCCCACCACGTCTGACGGCGGCCACGCACGAGGAGGGGGGCAGAAAGTGCCCGGAGCAAGACGTGCATTTAAATTCTGCCCGCCTCCAAACCCACACTGAGGGAGGGAGTGAGAGCGCACGGAAACGATGCTGTTGGTGGCGAAGGCGTGGTTGCAGCAGTCATTTTTGCAGAGGTTTGAGAGTGGAAATGGAGGGGGGGGGTGCGATTCATACGAGAGTCAGCACACGTCTCACTACTACTACTACTCTTCGTAACTACAACTCTGGCACTGAACGTTGTATAAGAAATGGACGCTTTCACCAACCGAACTCACGGTACTTTTCTGCCGGTGCCACCAGTACAACTTACTTCTCCGTCAAAGACTTCTTTCCCTTTTAGGCGAGAAGGATGTTCTTTATTTCTCCTGCCCCTTCTAAGGAAGGAGCAGAGAAAATGACACCAGTAACAGGGATGATGACAAAAGAAAGGAGGGAGAAGTGAGAAGACGTCTAGACGGAAATTGGAACGTGTAACTGTGCTGTCAAAGGCCTCATCTCCCCCTTTCTCTTCCACTAACCTCTCCCTCTTCTTATGAATCTTTGCTCTTTCTTCTCGTCTCCCCTCTTAGGCAGAAAACGATAACTTCCAAATTGGCAATCGGTTTTAACTTCAATCCAGTGGGTTGACATTATCCTTACGCCATTACTGAATATCCCCTTTGGCAAAGGCACACACACATTACGCTCCATATGCTAGACTAACTTATTTGCCAAGGAAGTCTCATCCATTGGCAGTCTCCTCCACGTGCTGGCTATCTCAGGCAGTGCAAGACGTCGGCCGAGAACTTCGTCATGTACAATCACTACTTTCAAGAGTCGTGTCTGCCACACGAATGTGTGCACGAGGACGTCCCACCAGTCCTACGAGGTTCGTGGAGTGGAGCATCCTGGCGAGCCCAGCGTTGTCAGCGCTGGAGAATGTCTGATAAGACCACAGACTCAGAAACGCTGAATGCATTCGCCATGATCGAAACTCACTCAGCCATTCATGGATTTCGTTATGGGGACTTTTTTTTCCCCAGCATGTACTACGCAAGGGGCAATGGCGGGAGTATCAAAGTGGAATTACCCAGTGTCTCTTTCCAGTCGAAATAGGGCACAATGGAGGGAAAAATTGGCTCGACTTCGAGATTAACTTTTCGGGGGGAGGGGGGGGAGGAAAACGCCGGAACGGCGGAGAGAAAGAGAGACAAGGCAGACAGAGAAGCTGTGATAGAAATCTCTGAACTCGAGTTGGAAGTCTAACGACTGAAATGCACGTCCGCGGACACGCATAACACGTACGCACGTTCGTACAAAGCTCCCATGAGATTCACGTACAGACACTGCATACGTGCGGGTCCCACACGGGCGGGTACAGCGTGCTGCAGCGGATCCTGCGCTCGGCAAATTTGCCCTTTGTCTGGCAGACAAAATTTGCATACGTTGCCTTAGGCCTTTTGTTACCTGTGCGTGAGCAGTGGCGTGATTCCTGCCCAACTTGTGCGCAGGCTGGTCAGGTCTTACTTCAAATGATCTTTCGACTGCTGTGGCAGTAAACAAACTCCAACTCTGGTCAGGAAATAAGGAGTCTTTGATCATACCTCCTTGTTCAGCTCCGCCACATTTGCGAATAAGCTCTCATCTTCCAGCCCATCTGGACGTCAACCATGGCTGCTGAGGTTCACCTTGCCCTGCCAAGTGCCGGCTGGCCCATAACGTCGGGGTCTTTTGGGGAATAAAGAGCTCTCCACCCACCCAGAAAATTTCATTGCCCCACATCTTATACCTGGTGAGGAGTAGGGTGGAGACTGGGCTGAGCCGGTCTGACTGCAAAACCTTCTGCCGCACCCCGTGGATTTCCAGATGCAACCCTAGCCACTCAGCTCCACTAATGTGATACTCTGAAGAACCGAGAGTGAGGTACAAGCAGCAAAGGCAAAACTCTGTCTGCGCATGTACAGAGTGGGGAGAGCAACTTTCCTAATTTGATCTAGCCTCTTTGACTTAGGAAATGGCTTGTGATCCCCGCCTTCCTCCGCCCCCCCTATCTCTCTTCGTTGGTTGCCTTGGTTTTTAGTGCCTTCGACTTTCCGATCAGAAAGTAACTTAAACGAAAATTAGATCCGCCCTGGGAAATTCGACATTGGAATTGAGTTTACAGTGTCTCAAACACTCGTGGAGCAAAAGCATTGATGGATAGAAGTTCCATTCCTTTGCCAGCAGTTTCTTTCTGCTAAAGCTTACCTCATATACACGTAGAGGAGTAGTAATTGAATCTGTATGGAAAGTAGTCAAGTGCGCCGTACTAAGCGTAGCAAGTCAATTGTGCCCATTTCGAAGCCTTTCAGAAAAAAATCCAAGTTCGCAGATAGGATAAGTGGAAGCAGACTTTTGAATGCCAATGTTAAGAAATGTAATAGAAGTTCCAAAGAGATAAAGGTGCTTTCACGATAGAAGAAATGCTTCCTCTCGAGGCGAGTTAAATGTTGCAACCGCCCTCCACTAAAGTGCAAAAAAAAAAAGTCAATTGAAAAATCGAAAAACAGACCAGTCGAACGAGGTACGATTATAGTGACACAAAAAAACCCTGGTGGGTGTTGCAGTGCAGCCAGCTGGGCTGACTGGATATTGATTAAACAAGTCGATGGGTAGTTTTTTTTCCCCCGTTGCTATTGACTATTCAAAGGCCTCTCTTCTATTCCATTTGACGCTAAGATAAATGACACGTGGCACGCGCGGCTCTCAGATCCGGAAAAGTGTGGGCAGAAAGTAAACCCGCCAAAGATATAGGGGAAAAACGACTCACGACGATGTGATCGGGGCCCTGCGTACGTAGCGTGCGTGCGCATAACGAGAGCAAGACTCGTTCTGCACCATTTCAAGGCACACCCAAGGTCCTGACTGCTGTCCTGCATTCAATTACTTCGTACAGAATGATCACAACAGCGGATAAACAACGCCACAGAGATTAAAGAGGGTTGCACGGTTGCGAGTACTTGGTGCTCACTCTCTCATACACACACAAGGAAGAGAGAGTCCTTTGTACCCAACAACAAATATGCACTGTAGCAAATTCCCTCGCTGGGGGAATTTGGCTTTTTGGTTGCCGAGGAATTCCCCCTGAGAGTGCCTTCCAATCAAGTGAGTTGCCTGTAAGACCACCCGCCGACTACTGTGCATACTAGTTGTTTTCCTCCCTTCAAACTATTGCGTTGAGGCAAGACTACTACGTACATTATACAGCACGGGGTAACGTGCAGTACTGTACAGTGCAGGACTGCTCAGTACAGGACTGCACATCAAGTAAATAAAAGAGAGCTCATAAAGATTCCATACAAAGATAAGAACGAGGAAAGAGGCGCATAAATTTCAAAGCGAGAGGGTGCTTATGAGCGCTTCTCTACGCCCAAACTGCAGTTCAGAGTCTCACACGCCCTTGTTAACAGTGGTGCACATATTTTACATCATAGCAGTTTTCAGTACCCGGTAGTGCTTGGTAAGGGTAGAAGTACTCTCTCTCTCTCTCTCTCTCCCGCCACTCCTGTTGAATATTGGCAACTTGGGGATCGAAACTGCTGCTGGAAGACATTTCGCTCATACACAAGCGTAGAGCACGGTGCGGTACACTTTATATCAACCTACGCGTACCAATTGTAAACATGCATATGTGCCATACACACAAGAGCAAATACTGTACTACCTCCCCTTTGACATTAGATTGTATACTTCATAATATACAGGGTGGGCTCAAACACTGGCTCCCATTCTCGATGCAGTCAAATAACCGCCCATAAGGATCAAACTATGAAGGATACAACAAATTTGCAATAAAAACATTTGTTGGTGGCAACAATTTACACATATTTTATTCGATAAGCCAACCAACATTTCCAGTCACCTTTGTGTGACTAGCAGAATCACCTCTGGGTGACTAGCAAACTTTGACAATGCGGTCCAGGGTCATGTTATTCTAGGCCTTGACCAAGCTGGTCTGGAGTGATTGGGCTTCTTGCAGACATCTGCTTCAGTCTTTGAAAAAATCCATTTGGTAAAAAGATCAAACGACTTTGGTGGCATGAAGTCTTTTGGCCAGAATCCAAGCCTGCCGGATCTGTCACTGAATCTTGTCTGCAGACCAACTAGCCAACGGGCAGTCCTTCTCCATGATATCGTTTAGCGTCTACCGACGCTTCCAATCTTTCTTTGGCATGGGAAACTATCTGACTGGACTCTTTTAAGGTCATCCCTATGCATTTTGTTTGTTTGTTTTTGTTCAGCAGGTTGCAGTTCTGTATTGACTCAACAAAAATGACTGACTTGAATACGGCTTCTCTGATCACGAGTCTACGTCACTTTTGATTCGTAGGGAGAAAGTTTGACACCAGCTGACTGGGTTAGATGTGGCAAATGATCCGACTTGACTCGGTTACATAAGAAGACAAAAATTTGACGACTTTCTTGCATCACAGGGCAAACACATGTGGAGCCAATCTCTAATTTATTTCAGGGCACCGAGTCAGTTAAGCCTGCCCTTCAGTTAAATGGCGCTGGTGCAGCAGTTTCGGATCAGAAAACATGCATGTGAATCATTTTCCGCACCTGCAGAAACGGTATTCGAATCACTAAAAACGTTGACTCGACTCAAACACAAGACTGGGAAATTGCCAGGAGCCTCTCTTTAGCTGTCCATGTCACAAAATTGGGACAGAGACGACTGACTTTACAGTTCTTGTTTACACTACAAGGGCAATCTTGCTACCTCTCCAAGATCTCCAATAACATTTTTTCAGGTAGATGAAATGATACAATCTTTTTAAAAGGGGAACCAACGCTTGAGACCCACCCTGTAGCGAGTGCTCTCAATGTTCGAACTCTACCCACACAATGTGTGCATGAATGGCGCTAAAATGTTCACGCTTTGTTGCAACTTTGTGTGTTAATCCGTCGTCCAAACATTCGCTTGCTTGCCAATGTGTGCCATTAGAGAGGGGGGGAGGGGGAGAAAACGTCTAATGTTGACTGCCCAAGTGTGTCCACTTTTCCTTTCTTGCTTTCTACTGTGAGTGAAACTTCTTTCATGCAAGTTTGACCCCATCAACGCCTGCGCCAAAATACCTGTACTCTACGAGCTCGTTGTAGTCGTGCTGCCAAGTAGGAGTGCCTCGTTGCTCTTTGATATGCTAACAAATAGCAGGTCCCTTGAAATATGGCGTCACGAGCCTGACATGAGGGGTTCGGCACTGAAGTTGATCGGTAACTGTAATTATCGGGGGATCGGAGGAGCCGGCGCACGCGGAAGGAATCGAAAGATCCCTTTTGCTACTGTGCTACGTCACGTGTGCACTCGTGTTCTCAATGGGGACGCGTGTGAGCTGGCTGCACTGAATACAGTGCGTAATAATAAACACGCATACAATACGTGATTCTCACTTGCTTGTGCACTGTTACGCTGAGCTGGTTGAAATCGCAGGATTGAATGGCTCTCGTTCAGAACTGTACTGCACGGACTGTATTGTGCAGTAAAGTAGTCGTGAATAATGAAGGCTGTCGCTTGCACAATCGAACAGATTTATGCATGTTCCCTCCGCTAACGTCACAGTGGGGACACAAAAATGCTAGAAACTAATGAGTGAAAACTTTGCTGGATTGATTATTTATGTCCTAAAAAAGTTAACTCCATGAGACAGCTCATGTTCGGACTGCCAGCTGCTCAACATTGAATGTCCTTCTCAGGCAGTTAGGGCCTGGCATTCTGCACGTCACAGTTCGGCACAAAACAGTATTAGTAGGGCTTCCGGAAAAAGGTAAAGTCATAAACTGTGCAAGAACAAACAAAGCCCGGAGCACTGGTTGTGTCTCAAGCGGAAGAAACGTACTGGAAGTAGGCAGGTCACCCGCCCCCAAAAGCAAAGGAAGCTAGAGCTACCACTGCCAAGTCTCACGCACGCACGCACGCGCACGCACGCACGCACACGCAAGCACACACACATATACACACACTCCACAAAAGCCAAAAAATGCCTTTTCTGCTTTTTTGCACCCTGGTGTGAGAAATCGCAGTAAAAGCTGTGTACCTTACGGTTTAGGTACATAATCGCTCTGACAACAGCCCCGTGGCTGTTTGCAGCGTTGCAAATTCAGGGCGGCTCTATGAAAGAGTGAAAAGAGAGGGATTTGAACTATGACGAACAGTGGGCTATGGAGAGAATGGAATGAAACAAAAACATGACAGTGCCATGCGATCCTTGCCGTATGCTCTTCTTTGGCTCGATGCGTGAGCGCATTTTTGAAGGGTCAGATGCACAACAAGCAACTAGCCGGGCCCAAACGGAGGCAAACTGCCAGAGACACATACTTTATATACAAGCATACTTTATATACATACGTACTTTATAAACATGCATCATGCATACGTACGTAGTACATGCATGCATACATACATACATACGTCTTTACGTAAATGTCTGGTAAAAGTATCATGGTCAAAATTCGGACCACATAACTAAAAACTTTTCCTGGGTAAGAATATCCACGGTCGAAGTAGTATAATGCGGTGCCAGCAAGCGGGAAGGGATAGAGAATGTAATACTTTACGTTGATATGTTTTATGGCTCCTCTGTGGGATATAGGGCTTTCTAGCAGGAGGAACAATTCGAACTATGCATTCTCTATCCCTTTTGGGGAAAATTGCGACCGACGGAGGGCCTATCCTGCCTACCGAGGAGTACTTCCACCGTACTTCCATACTTTGATCGTAGGGTAGTAGAGAAGAAAACTCAGGCCGAAGTGTACTGCACAAGTACTGTACGTACTATGCCTGCAGCCCATACATACGCACGGTGCACGTATCGTGCATTAGCCAACCAGCAGTTGGGACGACCGACCAACTCGCAAAGTTGCCACAAAGCAAAAGGGTCGACTGCTGTATGTTCTTTAATTCGCCTCGTGGCTCAGCCAAGCCTACCTCTGAGTGGTCCGCGTACGTAGTCGACAAACATCTTTGGCCTGTCGTCTCCAAGCCTTGTGTCATCTTCGTCGACCATGGAATAAGGTCTTTCCGATTTGGCAGATGTTGGAGGGATTGAAGTGAGGAAAAGCAAAAGCAGCAAGAAAAATTTGTCTCTGCTCAACTTGTCACAATGCAGCAGTCTTTTCCTTTTGGGTCTAGTCTCTTTCTTGTGGCCCAGGATTTTTGGAGGCTCCTTTGGCTGGAGACCTGATGTCTTCGATCTGATGACTTCTGGGCATGACGTGACTTTCACTTCTTGGTAGTTGTCTAGAGCCATGCTGACGATGGGCTTGATGAGCTTCTTACTTCTCCACTTATCGTCCTCGCTTGAGAAGTAGAGGCAGGGCTGAGCGTTGATTAACGGCGCTGCAGCATTAAGTTCTTGGTATCCTCTTCTGCGTATTGCAATACTGCACAGCACACCGCACTTTCACGCTCACTACGTACCGCACGCCCACGTTGGCGCCCTCCCCCTCCTGAGGACTCAAGCAAGCGTTTGCAGTCTTTCTCTTCTGCGCAAAGTTTTGAGCTTTGTCGGAAAAAGGGGGGGGGAAGCTTTGAATGACAGGGAAATATTAAAGTTCTGAAGGGTGGAGAGACTGACTGCCAGTCTCACACTGCACGACTCGCGTTGTTCAGGCCTTAACACATCATAGCAAATCACCCTCGTTTGTTGAACAGATTTCTTTTCTCTCCGGGCGCGAGCTCGCTCTTAACCAGGTCACCTTTCAAGCCACTTTTTCTTCTCAATGTGCTTTCAAATTAGCTCCACCGCGTCCTCAGCAGTCATAGCGGCGTTTTGCTCTCCTTTCAAACGCTGTCAGCGCGACAAATGTTGGTATTTTTCAGCCGGGACGAGGACGAGGAGACGCCTTATCAGACAGTCTTGACGGGATGACGAATGAGTGGGAGGAGTGGGTAGAGGGGGTAACTTTAGGGAGGGCGCGAGGAGACTCCCCAGAGCCCAGGGTTGGTCAAAGTGGATCTTCAGCATGCGCACACTCGTAGAAAAAACTGGCTTCGTCTTCTTCTCTTAGTCAATGAGGAGACTAACTGCGACGAGCTCTCTTGAGACACCAAGGGGGAAGAGGAGTCGGATGAGGGGATGGAAGTAGAATTTTTCACTTGTGTAGTAGTCACACTTCTCTTTAGGGAATTTCGTTCGACAAGTTGCTCGGCGAGGGTGAAGAAGAGATGGATTAGTCTCGTTTTCCCTTTGCAACTTGCTTTCTCCTCTTAGCACTTCCTTGCTGCTTACGCAACGAGGAGGCTGTACTGATCTTATCTTTCTCTCAGCCGAGTCGTTACTTCTGTAGCAGTTTGCAGCTCGTATCCGCACCTTGGTCATGCGTGGCGTGCACAATGCAGAGAGTCTGGGCCAACGACAGCACTAGTTGCTTTTGCACAACATGATCCGTCTTCTTCACCTGTCTCGCGGTCAATGCTCCTCTTTCAAGGATCATTGGTCAGTCGGGAGCTCATTCCGCATACCTGAAACAGGATAGGGAAGAAGAATTAACCGCCAAGAATCACATCAACCTATATTAGCTTCTTAAGGGGACATGCATATATATAGAAGTATGTGAGGCGATGACGACAGCAGCAAAAACTTTTACAACAACCTCCCCCCCCCTTGTTGCCTTTAGTTCCCCAGCTCTTTCTCGTTATTATATGACTCCCCCCTCCTCAGATGGCGTATGGGACGGAGGTTCTCTTTCCTCCATCCATGCGCAGTACATAGACGCCAGAAGATGGTCGTCCAGTCCACAGTCCCGGACTACTCCCAGTCTGCGTGCATCAACTGACCACACACAACACATTGCTGTCGGAGCAGCAGCAGCCGCAGCAGCCGCAGCAGCCGCACTGCCAATTGAGGCGTACAACGACACTATCGTGCACTTATCTGGACACGCTCCAGATAGGGAAAAAACCGTCTCGATATCCTCTCCCTCCCTAGTCTGCTTGCATGTTGCTTTCTCCGCCCGCCATCAGCAAAAACCCATGTCTCTCTCCCTTCTTGTGTTTCTTCTTCGTTGCCCCGAAAAAAAAATCGAGAAAGAGAGGGTCGTTCAATCCGATTATCGTTATTGGTCGCAGCCACACCGAGATCTCTTGGCGGAATCGCGCGCCAGTGACACGTATGTATGTACTGGGTCTCCTCCCCATAATACTTTTGCAAGATGGGGTAGAGGATGGGGGGGGGGGGGACGCACGGCAATGGATGGGCCAAGGCTCGTTTGACGTCGCTTATCATAAACCTGTTGTGTATTGCCGAGCACCCCCCGAGATTGCCTTTCAGCAAGTCTCTCTCCCTCTGCACGTATCATTAACCGCCGCCTGGTTACTTTCAAGGCAGTAATAAGAACGAAGAATGGTCGTAGCAATAGAGGCAATTCAGAGTAATGTGGTAACTGTACCACGCTCTGTAAAGTTCTACCATATGAGCACACATGTCCCAACCAGGAGGTTGTCCCAAGTGAACAGTCGGGTGTGTGTCCTCCTTCATCTGATTCCTCTGGGTTGAAAAACAAAACAAAATCTCATTGAGGCGAGCGCTGGCAGGCAGTACACTAACCCTTTGACTTTCCTACGGGGCATGTCATAACTCTTTGTTATGCCTCTCTAGTCCGTGGTCCTATTTGTATCGCCAAAGAAGAGGACGACGACGAGGAAAACAACGTTGTTTGATTGTGTACATTTGTGACTGGAAGACACATATTTTCCCCGTTTGCCCTCAGAAGGGGGAATCTTTTTAGAGGACCTCATCTTGGCCTTTCCGGGGATGTGGGAGACCCCAAATAAGCAAGGAATTGGATTTGTTTGCTTTGAGTGTGCCTCCCGTAGAAGTATGTTTCGTAGCAAAAGCAGCATCTGAAAGAACCCGCAAAAAGAACGAACGTGGTTGTGACAGCCAACCCACATTTCACGTGATACTACTACTACCTGTACAAAAAGGATTTTCTCTCAACCCTTTTTGCTTCTTGCAAACAGGAAATAATTTGGCTTTTAGCCAGCTTGGTATTGCTGCTGCTGCTAAAGCAACAGCAGCAGCCTTTTGCCAAGCCTATGAGGGTGCACGCGTATGAACATTTCGGTCCCATGTGACACTTCTTCATGCTCACACTTCAACAACAGCAGAATAAGCGAGAGAGCCAGAGAATTTGGTGCTGCTTCCTGCTTTGTTTGCTCTTCTCTTCCCCCGCCACCACCGAACTGAAAAGCAGTGGGAGAGACTCCGGATATTTGGAATTAACTTGAGCATCGCCATTCATTACTATAGAGGCATTTATAATCCCTTCACCGCCAAAGTTGAGCCAGTGGATGTTCCCTTCGTGCAGTGCGCAGGAATAGAGAGGGGGGGAATTCTCTGAACACAAAAGAGGAGGGGGAGAAGGAGGATGGACACGGCAGCAAGCAGAATATGTGAGAGGGGAGGCAAATCCCCCTGCCTCTTCTTCGTGCACGACATGTGGTAGATTAAAGGAAGCCCCGTGTATGGCAAATCGAAGTCAAACATTGGACATTTGGTGGCGGCAGCAGCTCCATAACTCACTAACAGAGAGAGGCTTTTTCTCAACTAGGCGTAGTCCTATAGATTACAACATGGCTATTTGATTAATTCTCTTTTTGCCAACTACTGCTGCAGTGGATGCAATTGTATTTAGTTCGTGAGCCAGAAAATCGGCGCAGTGACAAGACCCAGAGTGGCTGACGGGATTAATTGAACTTCCTACGTGCTGCACTGCATACAGGGTGTGCACCCCTCGCGGATCCAAAGCGAAAGGGTTAAAAGAAAAAAGTTGATATCATCCTGATCTCCAATCGACTCTACTCTTTCCACTTTCTCTGGGGTGAAGCCAGCAGCATATACAATACGAACATGGGGAGTTTGAACACCTATCGCATTTATCTATGTCGGACTCCATCACTCCTGGTGGGTACCATTGTAGAGTGGAACTGACCACTCCACAATGGCTCAGAGTTGGCAGCCTCCATGGGCGAGAACCCTTCCAGTTTGGTCGGCAGTGTCACTTTGATCAAGTGGAACTTTAGTCAAGGCAGTTAGTTCAGTACTGGCAGAGGTCATGTTTATAAGCAACTTTCTGACTCTCTATGACAGGAGTGGCTGTTTGTAACGAGAACAAGGACGTAGCAGCTCTGCGCATAAGATCGGTGGAACAGACTAGACGAGGTTGGCGGTTAGATAGATGGTCCCGTTTGAAATTTGTAATGCAGATTTATGGTCGGAAGTCTCTGGGGCTGATTCTTCTTTGGTAAAGTCTGAAGAGCCACTCTGCACGTGCCGCTGAGTCGAAGGTGCTTCATCAGGGGTGCAACTTGCACACCATGTGTTATGTGCACACTGACGTCGCACGCGCCTACGCTTTCACCCCACAGAAGTGTCATGATCGGTTTGTGAGAACTGTACGTACGTACGTACGTACCATAGAGGCAAAAAAAAAATCAATGGCACTTTGAATGGGTCGGAAACCTATTGTGAATGAAACGTGAAAAAGTGTACACTGAACAAAGTGCAAACTGTAAATTTCAATATTTGCTTGGCTTTCAGTTCAGGTCGCTCTCAGGCCGAGATTGTCATAGCTGAAGGGTCATCCGAGTCCTCTCTTCGTAGGTGCTTTATATGTTACCATGTAAAAGGGAAGAATTCACGAGGGAGAAGAGAGGAGACCTTCTTCATTTTCACGAAAGCCTCAGCAGAGCTTTTTGTCTCCACTTCTTTAGCCATCTCCCTAGGGACGTTGCAAGCAAGGTGTCTGCAACCCAAAGCCTTGCTGAGATCCTTCTTGTACAGCACTTCTTCTCCTTCTCCCTCTTCTTCGTCTTCTTCTTCTTCTTCCCCTTCTTCTTCTTCTTCTTCTTCTTCACGGTGACGGATTGCTTGGCGGTAAAGGCAAGCCCGGAGATCGTCACGCACGTCTCGCGCTGTAGCCGCGCGTACGCGCGCAATCTCATGTGTGTGCCCACCCGGAGAACCCAGAATAGAGACGAATACGGACTCGACAAAAACTTTGCGTCCCACTAACCGGAACAAAAAGGGCCGCGCCCGGGCGATTTGCCAGAGAGACCCAAAAGACAAAAGGCTCCCCCCCCACCCACACGTACGCACGTAGCTTGAGCAAGTGACAAAACTGGAACAGTGTTCGTCCATCGCCCTTTCTTGCCTGCTTTTCTCTGATGATAGCTCATATTTTTTGGAAGGCGGACGGAGAATAAGTGAGATGGGGTGGCTGAATGAAAAGCAGAAGAGACATCAAACGCAAACAGGGTGGCGCGCTAATGAATCGAGGGGAAAGAGGGGAGAAGATGGTTGAAGGAACGAGGACAAAAGTACTTCGTCTTCTCGGGCGTGACTCATCCGCACGATTACAAAACTTTCCACGCGCGCATAGCAGTTGTCTCCTTCATCACCACCGGAGTATGGCATTCCAGAGGAAATGGACCTGATTCATCTTCGCCCTCTTCCTGTCCCGTCCGCTCCCTCACTAAATATCGAGAAACTTGAAATCTGGCCGAGCTGGAGCGTGTGGCATTAATTGGCACGTGGCCGACGCAGTCACGGCCCATCAAAAATTCCTCTCCATTGCCTTCCAGAAGAGAATTGGTCGTGCCGATATCAAATACCATGAGAGGACTGTTTTCCCCTCCTCCTGGATGGAAGAATTGAGGAAGAGATGAAACCAAACATTCTGTAGGGAATGATACCATTAGCTGCTCCATCCTGACGAGGATCAGGGGAGGGGAAAACTTGGAGGAGGGGACGATAGCGACGGCACAATGCAAATAGCTGATGATTAATTGAAGAAATGGTGCGGTCGCTCAGACATCAAAAGACCGCTCTTCTTCTACCTCTTCTCTGTTATTTCTGAGGGAGTTAAGAGTGAGCGAAAGACTTTTTCTTTTCCGGGAATACACCAATGTTGTCGTGGCTTTTCTCTTGCTCAAGTATAAAGGACTTTCTCGTCCGGTCAGAGGTGCGTTGCACTTCCTTAAAGTCTTGATTTCGACCTTCTTTTCTTTGAGAGATGCAAGGGTCTCTTCTTCAAAGAGTTTGCCCACAAATCCTTCTGTGGACAAGGCTCCATCGTCACACAAGAGACTCACAAACGCCACAGATACACCATACGTTGTTTACTTGCGCAGAGAAGAGGGATTCCGGCCTCTGAACTTTTCAGATTTAGACCCCGGATGTTCGCAGAAAGCTCGCTTGTGTGTGGACTTTTCAGTACCTCTTTTCGAACAAGTGATTGGGTACTGGGGTGGCGCCAGTGCCGACCTGATACTAATTCGCTTTGCCTCCCAAGTCCATTATTCGCCACGCAGAATACGAGCCTAATGGAGACTCGTCCTGCATCGCATACGTTATAGTGTCATTACCAAAAGCAGGCATTCCTCCCTCCCCCACATGTGAGCAGGGGCAGGCACATATTCCAAATCGGACGGCCTACTGGAGGTCATCCAATTCTACATAGTGGCCTTAACCGCAGAAGGCTTGTGGCGGCCATGACTCTCTCTCAAAAAAAAGCGAACGAGTGGCCCATCAGTCTTCATTGCAGTTGCAGGGCAACTTTTTCTCCATGTGTGCGTGTGAGGTAGAGGGTATACAAAATTGGATTCCTCCCCCATTTTTTTTTCCTAGCAAAAGAGCCGGTCTGGGATTGCGGCTAATGGATAAGAATGGACCGCCAGAGTAACCAGTGACAGCCTGTAAGTGAAGAAGCTTCCTGATAAGAAGATACGCCCACGACCCACCAGAGTGAGTTAGTGGTGCAATATTTGTTGCAGCTCTGCGAAACACCAATGTGCGGTGCACGACGCCCTCGTGCTGCACTGTACATTAATATGACACCACTACAGTCGTTATGGGTGCACATTTAAACTTTGAAAGTGAAGCAGGATGGCCCTCCTGAAAGTTTTCTACTAACTTTCCGCTTAAAATAGTTGCATACTTTTCTGGAAGTAACAACCGTTCCTTTTTTTGACACATTCGTACACCTTGTGTGAAAGGCTACTATTTGGAGGCTTTCCTTCTCAGACCACCATGGGGTACCTCCCACAGTAGCAAAGGATTGGTTGGGGGTTTGTACCACGTGGTGCGACGAGGGAAAAGTGTCAGTTGTCAATCAAGCAATCCAAACATTAAAGCTCCATGACAGAAAAAAGCATTTCTATTATGATCACATTTCTTGCATCCACAGCTTAAAGGCCACAAGGGAGTAAAAGCGGTCCCGGAATCGCCAAATAAGTCATGAATCTGTTGTTTCGTGCGTCAGATAAACATTGAGATAGGCATTATTTAGCAAAAAAATATGATTGGCCGAAAAAAGCCCAGCTCTACTCCTTGGAACTCTGAAATCAATTTACACGACAGCTGAGACCACCTCAGGCAAGGCCCAGCAAAATGCTGAGATGCTCCTCAGACGCGCAGCTGGAGTTGGTCAGACTGAGCCTACTTCAGCAGACACCAAGTGGAAGGTGCTTCTTTTTCTCGGGTACGTCTTGCTGGAACCTGGGATCTTGCTCACCTCGGCCACCTTGGGTGGTGTCCCATAGTGCGTGTGTGTGCTGATGAGTCTCCAGGAGCGACCCTTGAATTGAACTCTGATGTGTGCGTGCAGCCATCACATACATTAGCCAAAAGTGAAGCGTCAAGCATTGAGAGAGAGACTATGTGAAATATTGGTTTTGCGATAACAGGGTGAATGCGTGCATCCGACAAGGGAGATCCGAGCCATGATTAATGAAATCTTTTCCTGTCGAAAAGGGAAGCTCTTGCATGTGCTCTCCAGACTCTCTCTGCTCCTGTGACGGAGACGATATTAAAATACCAGCTATGAAGCGCAGGTGGAAGTAACGAAATCAGCACTGCTCAGGGTCCCATTCGTGAAATTGGACTCGCACTGTAAATACAACACTGCTGCGTCACTAAGTGCGCCTACCATGCAAGTGCATCAACATTTTGCTGGCAAAGTTGTGTCTTGCACCGCGAGTCAAGTGAACGTCTGCTGGCAGCTTTCTGCGGAGAGAAATGCGTGAATGGTCGTCTGCACTCCAGGGGTAACTTAATGTGGGGGCTGGACGATAGCATCTTCATATCTGTCTCTCGAGAGACACTGTGTAACATGCTCTCTGCCACACTCGTAGTAAACTCCGGACGGGTGAGTCACACCATTCTGGCAATCTACCAGCATCTGCTACATTTCTGCAGACGAAGACCAGGCTCCAGCTATCGCGGTCTGTCTAGCCTGATCGAGAAAGTTGTCAACGATTAAAAAGAGAGATCCTTGTTTCGTGGCGCTGTCGACTTGCGGCGTGTGCGTGTCTTCCGCGCTGGAGAGCGACTTCATCATCTTCACCGTCATCCAATAATTTCTAAGGTCTCCATCCTTCTTCCATTCTATGAACAATGCAACACCGCATCCAGGGATTTTCCAAGCGGGTCTTAAGAACGCGTGCTTACTCGTCGCATTCCCCCTACTCAGGGCACCTGAGTTATTCGATCAATGTGGCCTTCGGCAGCCTTCCTACGGAGGAAGGGAGAGATAGTGAAGAATGCATGGGTGAAGCCCCATTTTGAAGTGCCCTGGGTGTACACGAACGGGAGAGCCAAGATGGAACAACGAGGCAAAAAAAAATGTTTCGATGCCTGCAATATCGCTGGGTCGCCGGCTCCAAGTTCTGGCCCCAGTTGGTAACTGCGACGTACACGGAATGGAGCTCGTGGCCCGTCAAGTTGGTCGCTGTAGTCCGCACACGCGTAGTGCGTGGTGGCGGTGACCAACACCGGGCCGGAGCAACGGCCCAACAGTTCCTTCAACAGTGATGCCACCCCAAGTCAAGTGTTTTTCTCATCGCAAGCGTCTAGCCCTACAAAGTACGTTTATGCGTATGACTGTCGTATGCATATATGTAGCACGAACACATGTTTTCGTAGCGTGACTGGATTCAATTTCCCAAAATCGCCTCTCTCAGACCTCGTTTATCTTTTATAGCTGTTCCCATTTCGCCTCCACCATGAGCAAATGTTGATGTTTAATCATGGCCTGAGCCATGCACGGAAAATAAGCATACATACGCACATATGCACGTATGCCCATACGCAGACGAGCCTGCCTTGGCCGGAGAACTCTACTCTACTTCCACTTGACGGAACAAGAGGTCCAACATTCACCTAATTGCATGTTGGAGGGGGAATTCGACCTTGGAAACGATGCAGCAGATGTGCTGTTCAGACCAGCACGCCCAAAAGATCCGTGTAGAGATCACAGTAATGCCTGCAGTCATGTACACACTGTGGTTTGCACTGACCTCTTCAAGGCTCAGCGTGTAGACTGAGGTTTGCTGCAGCGTAGCAGGAGCAGTGGAAGCTTAATGGAAAGGAGAGGAATTCCAAGGCTTTCTAAAGTTCACCTTGTCGGGGTCGCCGACGTAGCGAGGAGGCCGCCATTATGGAAATAAATGCAGTACTTCTTAATTGCCATCACGCGAGGCTTGGCAACAGGAAAACGAGCCCCTTTTATAAAGTCGAGTACCATAGTAAGTACCAATAGTCAGCAATCACCGTGGAGGAAAGAAGTACTGCACAAAAATAATCACGATTAATACACCTGAACACGTGCCAGGATACAGGACTTATCGCCCTTTTAAATCTGTTACGCAGCGCAGCCAGGGAATGATACGGTGAGTAACACAGTGCAAGAAAACAATTTATAATTGTTTTTGTTCTACTGGAGCATGAAATTGGACCTGTCACGCGCTCGGTCTCTCGAGCAGGAAAGGTGTGTCTCTACCGGCATTTCCCAGCAGGAACTTGTTACTTTCGCGTACCAAACGCATTTGTTTCGAACTATTAATTTCTACAAATTAGCTTATGAATTGCTAACAACGACAACAACAATAACAACAACAAAAATTAATCTTCAAGATGACTTTCGGAGGTGGAAATGGTCGCATCATTTTCATAACGGGATGGTGTGATTAAGGCGAATTAGGTCGAGACGCAGGCAAATTTTGTCCTATGCGCTCAAAATCCATCTGTCTTCGCCTCTCTTAAATCTTGTGCACTGCACAAAAAAACACTCACTTTTTGGAGCAAAACAGCCTCTTCTTACGTAGTAGGAGCAGCACAGGAAAACTAAGACGAATGACTTCCTTACCTCTATGCTCGCTTTCCAAGATTTCATCTTTCAGACAAATGAAATTAGCTTTTGGCGCACTTCATCCTCAAAGCGTGTGAAACAACACAAGAAGTTTTCTCTCGACGAAATATGCGAGAATGCCTCTTCCTGTTCTCAGGCATGCCCAAAAAAAGAGAGGAGTCCAGGAGGGGGAAATGTTCTTTAGGCTCTCAGAAAGGTGAGGGAATATTCAGACCGACGTCTCGTTTTCTTTAGGAGCCACCTCTGTACCAGCAATCATGGAGCTGCTGAGGCGGCGGATTTTGGCACAACAAAGACACGACAGAAGCGGCGGAAGATGCGTGCATCTGGCTCCGAGCACATGGGATGACTGACGTTTCTTCTTCTTGCTGGCGTCTCTCTTTCGGAACCTTTGGGAGCGCCTCCTCCAGAGCGTTTCCTTTGCTCTCTCTCTCTCAGCCGTTGAAAGTCGCGCTCACGCGCGCGTCACTACTCGATTTTGACGTTATCCCCCCGAACAGCAACGTCAGTCAGGTCCGCCAAACCTGCACAGGCCCTTCAGTCAGAGCGACGCTGAAAAATTAAGAAGGATTATTTAAGTCACGAGCTGTATTCGCAGAATGAGGCTATCAGTTATTCATCAGTGGTACATGAACACCCCAGGTGCCGTGGAGAAAAGTTCAGGGAGGGAGGTAGGATCTACGTGTCACGAGTGGGACCAGAAAGATGTTGTTCTGGAATTCATAAGTTCACAACAGCCAGCTGGAAAGTGCATGAGATGTCTACTGCTCTTTGACAGGTCTGCATGCAAAACATGTAGTTCTTACACAGCATCAGTCACAGAAGTGGAATTGATCGTCTGCACACGACTAAAAACGAATGATTTTGTCACGGCCTGCTTATGCCACTGCACCGGCTGCTGTCAAAACAGTATTCAGTGAGGTGGTGTAAGCAGTCTGTGACAAAATCACCTTTTCCTTCTTGAGCCCCACTCATAAGCTTTTCGCTTTTTTATTACAGCAACTCGCGTCTTTCTGCTACGACACGTTATAGGGCGGTAAATGCTTGTTGAGGGAGGGACATACCTTTTTAGGCTCCAACTGGGGATTGTACGACCCATGACTGAAGTCATGGCTGAATGTGATCTTTCGCTGTCAGCCTGTCCATTTATCTCGTGACACCTCAACACCTGAGGAAAAGATGTTTTGTTCGTAGGCACCTATAGAAGAAACCTGGTACATACTCAACCGTACCCCAATTAATTTTGGCTGTCACTGGGTCATAGCCTTCCAATAATCCACTCCTCTTCTTCCTCTGCAAGCTTCTGCCATTCCCCAGCGTCGCTGTGATCACATTTGCCAAGAATAAGGTGCCCAAAAGTAAGGTGAATAAGAAGATGGGCACGAAGAAGCCAGAGTTTATCTGGCAGTGATGCGGGCAGCCCAAGTTCTTGGGTGTTGACGACGCATGACTACAAGAAGGCAAAGATGTTGGTACATGCTTACTTACTTATGCATACCCTGACGTAGGTACATATTTGGGTGTTACCTGTTGTGGTATGCAGGAGGCTCTGAGTAGTAATCCAAGGGGTAATAGTCGACCTTGTGGCCTTCATCATATGCCCTATAGTAGGGTATTTCGTAATCCTCAACGTTTTCTTTCACCACGGGGTTATAACTCTCAATGCTCTGGACCTGATGGGCAGGACCATCACGGTGGATGACCAAGTCTTCATGTTCGTCTTCTCTGCTGATTTCCTCATGCAGATAAGCGAGGTACTCGTAATCGGCTTTGTCTACTTCGTGGTGATCGGTGTATTCCGTTTCATCGTCTCGGCCAGCATCGTCCAATGTCATTCCGAAGCTCTGCTGCTCATCATCGCTGGTGACACCATTGTTCGAGTCACGCTCGGTTTCAACAACCCCACTGATGTCATCCGTGTGATAGGAGGTGATGGTGAAGGTGTAAGGGACATCGTAAGTGACCACGTCGTCCTCAAACAGACCTCTACTAACATGATCTTGGTCATACTCAGCAAACTGGAAAGTAAACAGTGAAAGTAGAACACTGTGCACAATGTTTAGTCATTTAAAATTACCAATCTACCTGTTCATGAGCAAGGAGCCTTGGCTGAAGCAAGGCTTGCGAACGCAGCTCCTCGTAAGTTACCATAAACGGCCCTGAAAATGCGACGAATAATGTATCGTGAATACACAAATGCGTAGTAGCAACAATGCAGTGCATGTCATGAGTAGGTCACACACATACAGTTCAACTTAGGATCATTCATAGTCCCCAGAATTTCAACCTCGTATGTGCTTGCTCTGTAAAGTTTTCAATTTCTCTGACTAAAGTGAGGGGACAAACAACAAATGTCCGAAATGACGCATAACAGTCATAAAACAAAACTGTGTCCCTGGTATTAGAACCTTAGACGGAAAAATGTTTCACATTATGCGTTTCTCTGTCATTTCTTCTTTATTTGTTCTTGATCTAGGAAGAATAGAGCTGCAATACGCACTGTCACAGCACAGAGTGCGTGAATCAAATTGCCCAACAACAAAAAACCTGTAAACTTTGTCAATAAATCGGTTATGCAGTCACGAAATGACGTGGACATTTCAGAGCTTTTTATTGCATGTTAAACCAAACTTTTTGTCCCATATGGAACCAACCTCAGCATTGACGCAGGCCTGAACTCAGCACTGAAAATCTCAGTAGATCTTGACAATATCATTACGGGGCAAGGCATCCCATTCCTCCATGATCTTGGCCTTTAGCTCCTCAACATTGCGATGAGGAGGGGCCACGTACTTGTTTCCATGCCCCAACTGGAATGAAGTAACCCATGGGGTTGAGGTGGGGTGACTGGGTGGACAGAAGACTTTTGGTCAGAACCTCATGTTAGAGGTCATCCATAGCTAGACCACCTTTGCAGTATGGCCGGGTGCACTAACCTTGCTGGGACACATAGTTGCCTTGTCAAAGTTTCTGGTGATCCATGCGAGGATTTGAGTTTGCAGAGTCTTCAGGCACTCAAAGGCCTTTGACATTCTCACTGCTGTTGAAGATGACCGACGATATCTTCCTTCCACTGGATCACACTGGTCCTTGCAACCATGGGGACATCAAAGAGATCCATCCAAAGAGAGCAGTCATTGCTGCAGTTGCATGCTCGATCCACTGTGAATATCTTCTTGTCAGAGAAGATCTTAACTGTGGAGGGCTTGCTCTGTAAAAAGTTCGAGACCTTCTTGCTCCTCTTGACCCTGAAGCAGCAGTATCACGTGGAGGAGAGCAGCTTCACCCTTTTGCGGTGGGACTTCAGGCCCAAGTACTTCACGGCCTCCCGGATTGTGTTGTCTGTCTCTCCCCATGTACCTGCATGAAGTTCCCTGGGTTGTCATCGATGGCCTGCCTTACACAGCCCTCTTCCTGAGGGGAAGGTTGACCGATCTCGGATCACTCCACAGCCTCAAAAGCATTGGCCCGGACCCTCTACACAGGTGTGGGGTCAACACCCTCAACGTCTGCGAGGATAACTTCATGATCCCCACATCAATCATTTCGAAACTTTACCGACGTAGTTGTGATATAAAAATACTGCTCTTAGACCTCAAAGATCCACCATCGGTATTTTCGTATGCCCTCTTGATGATGCCGAAATCCAGAGCATGCTAATTATTCAAGTCGATCTTACAGGCGAGGTTGACCTTACTCTTCAGGCCAGCCATGCTGCTAGTAGGAATGGCACAGGCTTGCCGTTCAACTTGCGTCCAAATGTTGAAGTCCAGCGGATTCAAGACAGGAAGAGAGTTTGAAGGCCAAATCTCCTTTGACCAAAATTCGCTGGACCCTATCTTGGAGAGCTTGGAGAGGAGGCACTCCTGGGTGACCTCGGACGCATAGTAGGGTGTACCGTCGTGAATATCAATGAAGTTCCCAGCACCATCGAGTAGTTTGAGGGTCGGGATAGCAGTGAACGAGAGGAATCCCTTGTAGTCTGCTGCGGTCGCTGTACCTTTTACCCAAGTGGAAGGGGGGGATGGGACAGGACATCAGCCGTCGGTGTGACAACACTAAAAAAGCATGGCTTTTGCTGGGTACTTTGACCGCCATCATGCTGTAGACCTCTAGCAGGGTCTCCTTAACTTTCTTGGCGGCGTACCTCTCAATGTTCCTGCTATTGATGCCGTCCACAAGAACTTTTTCTCATCCTTGGCCACAACCTTGCTGGCAGGATTTTTCAGCTTGTCCAGGCCCTTTCCAGTCCCCTCATGCCGTGCGTGGCTGTCGACGGCCACGTCTTGCGTGCCTCAGGAGGCTCTTCTGCCAGAGGTGGACTTTCCCGAGGAGCTCTGTGATGTTTCTGATGACTTCTTTCAACCTGGCCAGCTTGGAAACGTGGGTTCGTGGGTTTCTCTTAATGGGTTCCCCCACAGACTTGAGACTCTGGATGCGAATGGATCTGAGCCGGTCATCCCTCACAGCACTTTGAGAGGCTACCTTGCCGAGCTTCATAGCATTGTGGTCAGCGCCAAGAGGACAGCAAAGCAGCGCGAGCCAAATGTGGTCAAAGCCCGCGACAAATTTGACTGCGTTTTGTTGTTAATTATGACCTGCTCCAGATACAGGGTGCGCTAATTAGGGTAATCGCACATTAACGCGGAGACTCTCAACAATCCGTCACTTTCATCAAAATTATGCTACAATGCTTGGCTCTGTTAGAAAATTACCTAAAAAAATTGATGTTTCAGCCTTACCAAATAGAACAGTGGTATCTACTTAATCGAGATTTTCGGTTAAGGGGGACTTTTCTGGAGGACAAAGTCTCTACTTAGTTATTACGTACGTAGCTTCTTTCGAATAAACAGGATTTGAGGTAAAAGGGCAATTATTCCCGTGCAAAAAGAACCGAAAACCACTGTGTTTAGATTTCTGGTCACTCAATACTTCAGATTGAGTACTGAACGTTTACCTAAATACTGAATACTTCCCCCAAAGAGAAATTGGGCCTCAGTTCTAAATAAGTAGTCAACGTTCTAAATACTTTAGCCATAGCTAAAACACCTGGTTGCGAAGTCTCTATCTGTCACGTCGTAAGAGCTTGTGGATGCCCACAGCAAACGCTTGATGCATAATATGCATAATACTACACACATTGCCTACCTACGTTCAGCACGCGCACGAAGTTTAACAGTGACAATTTCTGTCTTTTCCTTAAATGTAGGGAAGTGATTGGGCACGACAGATCTGCCAGACCCGCTGACTCACCTTCGATGGAAGACTTTACGTCTCTTGACTTCATCTCATTGCCGCCCACTGGGCCTAGGCGGAGAGGCCTCCGATAAGCGAATATTCTTACTCGCTCACCCATAGGTGGGCCTGGTGTAAATTCTTTTATTTTTCGCTGCTCTAAATGGAGGCACCCAACAGTATCGCGTTGGTTGACTGACATGAAGATGTCGTCTTTCTTCCTTCGTTGGTTGTCTTGATTATCATGCTGTTAGAAGTGTAACTGTGACCAGGGATATCGAATTTGGTCTCTTAAGCGTAGCTGTTGTTCATGTTGTGAACGATGTTCCGTTGAGGCTGTGATCATAAGTGTGTGTTGCATGAAGTATGCTGAACGAGTACAAATGAACCGATTTTAGCCAAGCGGTTCACATCCCTAAGGAGATAAAAACGCATGTGACTTGAAGTTTCAGGAAGCCGAATGAGCCAATAGGCGCGCGTATCACGCAACACAGTAATTTCTAAAGAGGAGTAATATGTTATTGGGATTGAAAATAAGTCAAGTTTTCGCTCAGACACGCTCAGGTCTCGACTGGGGAGTGAGTGCAGGTGCACCTTTATGGTTCATAGGACCGCAATTTCGTGTGGTCTCACCGTGACCAACTGCGAACTGCCAGCTGTTTTGCCAATTGGCTGCCCGGTGCCACTCTGTGCAATTGAGGAAATCAGGAGAAAATTAGTTTGCTTTAACTCGTCTGTACTTAAAATAGTCGTGTACAAGTCCTCTTTGTTTGCACATATATATATGGGTGTGAGTGACTGCATTATGCGTATGCAAACAAACCAATGCTCATCACGTAACCTCACACACATGGGGCTGTTACTTTTTATCCGGTCAAGAGAGCTGAAAGATCGAAAATAATAGATTACTCTGACTAAAATTTCAAGGTAAGAACTAAAACAGGCCTTTTCTGTTTTTTAGGATGTCGTGCTAAACAAAGCACTGTTAGCATATCCTACGAGCTCCTCGGCACTGTTTTGGTGCGCAGGCCTCCAAGGATGCATGTCTTTGTCATCTCCCCTGTTGACATCTGTTTGAAACCTTTGTTCAAAAGAATACATGGGTTTGTCACTTCCTTTGTGTAAAGTTTCAGTGACCTCTGGTTTAAGGTTTCAAGGCTATGAGTAGTCACACTTATTCCAGCTTTAAAGTCGTAGTAGCTGTAGTTGCACATTGTACAGTTTACAAATGCATACATAATAGGCAAAGTCGAAAGAGGGTAAACTTTGGGACTGACTGAGTGCACGTGGCAATTGTTATCTGTCATAGTCACATGATAAAGATGTAGTGAAATAGTGTTATAGAACCTAAAGTTGCATGCAATTGCGCTAGTGGTTACAACTCAGACAAGTATAAAGCGAATTAAATTGACCTGTGGGTAGTCGGCAGTCGGCAAAGTTTCATGTGAGTACAAAGATCAATGGCCAACCTACGATGTTAGTCACAAATACACAGCATTAGTTCTTATTTTTAAAGGTCCCCGACTGTTTTCTTTCTGAGCTTGGTAAGCTTTTACTGGAAAACTACCACACAGCCTGCTAGGCGACATTTTTTTATTTATTTTCATTGGACCACGAAGTCTCAATATGACCTGTGGAAACAAATCTTCGATGTCCTCGAGAAATTCAAATTTTCCACCTAGCCAGGACGACTCACACGTGGTGTATTAATGACATACATCCGTCTGGACAAGTAGCACTGTGCACACGATGCTACCCTCGTCCCCCCTGGCCTGGGATCGTCAATGCCCTCGAGCTTCAAAATACAAAAAGAGTGCGTATTTATACGCTTCGCCCAGATGAACGTCGATAGTTGAATGTACACTTTTACTTTCACAGACACGGACTTACTGAAATTTCTAGTGTATTTTATGTAACGAACACTTTTTTACTTTTACAGCCAGCTTTTCTAGTGTTTTCCTTGAAAAGTGACGTCAAAATGGGTTGCTGAGTCATTGCTGCTGATTGCTGATGTTTCGAATGTTCTTCACTGTCCATTTTGCGATAAGTTTACAATATACTCGATAGTCACACTACAACACCTATTGTAAATAATATCACAAACATGTTAGCATTCATTTGCCCCCGGCTGTGCCTCAGTTGGATGAAAAACAAAAATGAGAAAGACACATAATTAGAGCTGAGCTATATTAATGACCCTTCTTTCCCTACGCAATTGGCCTGATGATGACGGACTGTCCGACCGACCGCCACTTACTCCGCGACTGCTGGATGGGTTGTGGCTACGAACATACCGCATACTTGTCTGCTGCAGCGCTGCTTCTCGCTCCATCTCCGCATAAACTGTTTTCGTAAGGAGTCACGCAACCTCAGTTTACCGATGGCAGAACTGCAAGCAACCTGGGGGAATTCTCTCCCTCTCTGTTGACTCCGCAGTCACATGCTACAAGCCATACCAAGTCCAAGAATATCAACATCCATCCTTGACTAGTGGAGATGCAGGCTTTCATTCATCATCTTTGGAGTCGCTTTGGACTTGTCCTGCTGGTTCTCCGCCCCTCATAGATTGCTCAAGAATGGGTGCCCGAAGCCCCTCGGACGCGTGGTCGCCCCTCGGTGACTGTCCCGTTGAAATTGGTTCCACCGGAGGGGTGATTGAGGCCAAGAACACTGGAGCCTCATCAAAGGAATGACTTGAACTAAAAATTTATTTTTTGTCAAACCACCTCAGAATGTACACTGGCATGGTCATAAGTGGATATAGCTCTTCATTTCTTTTTTCCTGCACACTCTAACAGCCAGGTCATGAATACATATCAATCATTGCTCTGGGGCAGAGCCTCCACTCCTACAGCAGCTGCATGTGATCTCAGTGCTTGGACTGCCTGCTTTGTCTCCAACAAAAGCCTCGCCTCCTTTAACCAGTCACTGGCCACGTTAGCTGGCTGACCTTTTAGCAGCGTCATGTAGCGCACGGCTTGGTCAAGATCACCCCTCTCCAGAGATCCTCTGGCCAACCACACCAGGTCAAACGTGTTCAGAGAGTTCACGTCTATAGCCTCATGCTTAAGGGGCAGCTCTTCCATCAATGGCTCCACCACCAACAGACTTTGGAGGTAGCTGAGAGCGTACTTAAAGAGAGAGGCGTTAGGGTGGTCAACAAATGCTGTCCGCTTTGCTGCTTTTGCCACCGCCTGGAAGCGATTGCGGATTGAATCCTCGGTGTAAATGCCTCTGTTGATGGCCTCAGCTGGAATGGAGTCAATAATGGTGGCCACAAAGGCATCGTGATGGTCGCTGCGGGGACCATTGGCAGCTGTGGTGACGGCACCAACCTCTTGCACTAGAGATCGTACCTCCAGATCAGAGGTGCCTCTTGCCACGGCAAACTCAAGTGCAGCGCAAGCGAGCCAAAGCTCCTGAGCCCGAACTGCAGCGCGGTCCATGTGCGCACGGCCCTTTAACCGGTCTTGTAAACCTTGGAGGAGATTCCACATACGTGCCATTTCGTCATGGACGCGCTGCTCTGCTGATTCATGTGCCTCGTCCACCTGACGCAAGTGTAGTCGCTCCAGCTCCTGGCGTTGCACGTCCATTGCATCAGACAAGTGGTCTGCATGTGCTTCAGCTTGGCGGCGTAGCTGAGCCACCATTTCTGCCTCTAATTCATTGCGAACCATCTGAATCTTCCGGTGGAGATCCTTTTCCTGCATGATGCTTTCACGATTGTCTAGGTCCAAATCATCAGTGACTGTGCGACGAGACACCTTCATCTCTAGCGTCTCTGTCTTCTTTGTGGGTTGTTCTTCTTTACCTGCGATTTTGGTGGCCTTGTCTTCAAGAACCTTAGTAACTTCTTTCGCCTGGATCTCTTCACTCGGGTCTTGAGTCTCCAACGTTGGAACGACCACTGCAGTGGAGGCCTGCTGATTGTCAGGTGCAGGGTCCTTCAAAAAGGTTGGCTTGTCAAGTGGCGGCCCCGACACAATCACCAGGGAGTCATCAGGTTCCTGCTCTGGTTTAGGTCGTTCCGCCGGGGCGGCGACTTTCACGTCTGTCACTTCATCTGTTGCTTCGACTTGCTGCTTGGGTGTATCCTCCACAGCTGCTACCGGGGGCCGCTTCTTACTTGGTGGAGTTGAGGTGACTGATGGCTTGGGCAGGGACTTCTTTGGTGGGGTTGGCAGAGATTTCTGTGGTGCCTCTGGCTCTCCTAACACCATATTCAAGAGACTGTCTGCCCCAGGGACGGCTTCCTCCACTTTCTCGCGGAAGTCAGGATCAATTTTGGCATAGCCCACAACGCCGCCGGCGGCTCCGCCCAGGCCCAGAGTGGTCAACACTAGCCCCTTGGCTCCGGAGGATCCCGAAGTTGGTGGCGCTGCCGACGATAGGAATCGCGCCAGACCGCCATACGAGGAGCATTTGGGCCTCGGCGTGCTTGCAGCAGACAAACTCAGGCCCTTGGAGATGGACCTGGCGGCGGAAGACCTGAGCATGGCGAAAGCGCTGTCGAGTGGAACAGAGCCCTCGCGTGTCTCAGCTGCAACCCGAGTTCAGCAAAGCAAACGGACACAGAAAACTGTACAGCTTAAGGCAGGCACAGTTGCCTCGCTCGACTCTTTAACGCAGCCAGCACAGTCAGCTGACAACTTGGGCGACTTCTTGCGGAGGCCGCCGCAGTCTTGGCGCTTGAGACGTCTTCGACTCTCGCCCAAGTCTTTCCCGCCTTCGCCGCCCGTTCCCCGCTCGTCACCTGCCGATCGCGTTGGCCCTGGCCGACGAGGACTAGGGGAGGGGGAACAAATCTTGGGTATTTTGTGCCAAGCGGCGGCAGCAGCAACCGGACAGGTTGAGCAGAGGGGATCTCGTCGATCCCTCTCTGGTGCGCACGCGCGCACGGACATTCGCTGAGGCGAACGCGTGAGCGGCAACGAGGAGGGGGGGACCCAATCTGATTTAGGGGGGTGGGGATGGGGGTGGGGGTGCGAGGTCAGAGTTGCTCTGCAGCGTGAAAAAAAAGAGGTCTTTGTCCTCAGGACCCTGCTGATGACTTATGACTTGTCAAATGTTGACTCCTACGAAAAATAGAATCTGTGCTCTCAACATGGGAAATTGCATAAATTGCATCATTGACTAGACGACATGAAAGCTGGACACGCGTCCCGGTTGTCCGACAGAAATCCTGATTCAGAATGTCAAACGTTTCTGCGTTCACCGAGAGGGATAACTTCCCCTCCATCTCCTCGGCGTCACGCGAGTACGGCTGCGACGGCGGCTGCAACGGCTGCGACGGCGGTGCCTGAGGCGGGGCAGGGCGGTCCACCCGGGGCCGAGCCCGGGACGGAGTCGAGTCCGGGCTTCTCGGCGGGGGGAAGGAAGGAAGGAAGGAAAGACGGGGAAAAAGAGAAGAAGAAGAAGGAGGAGGATGAAGAGGACGACGAGGAGGGCGATCCAGCTCGCGTCCCGTAAACATGGCCGAACGGGCTGAAAGGGCGTAGACGTCGCAGGCGTCGCAGTCGTCGACGACGTCGCTTGGGCAGGCTGAGGCGGACTAAAGGAACCAACCCAGGGATCACGCTCTGGGGGAGGCAGAGGCAGAGGTGGAGTGGAGGAGGTGGACGCAGAGGCGGACGCAGAGGCGGACGCAGAGGCAGATGGGCCGGGAGGGCACGGCCAAGTAGTGAGGCGAGGTCGACACAGAGAGGAGAAGAAGAAGAAGAGAGAAAAGGAGGAAGAAAAGAGCAGCTAGCTAAAGCTCTGAAAAGAAAACGCCATACAAAATAGAGAAGACGAGGGATTGGGAAGAGCCGCCGGAGGGGTCCGACGTCCGGACGACCCCGAGAGAGGCCTTTTCTGTGTGGAAGAGACGCATGAGAGAGCGCAGGTGAGTCAACGGGACAGCGGGTGAGGCCGCCGCCGGCTCCCCCGGCGGAGGCCTGCCCCGGCGGAGGCCTGCCCCGGCGGCCCCGTATCGAACAAACTACGAGGCCCACTCGACGACGTCTCTTCTTTCCGTTCCAGGGATTCCGCGCGTCCGCGCCGCCTCCCCCGACCATCGCGCGAGGGTGGAGAGTAGCAACCGGAGGCCTCATGTCTGCGCCGTCCAGCCCTCGCGCCCGGAGGTCGCTGCGCCGCCGGACGACGCAGGAGGAGGACGGTGGACCCGGCGGGGGGTCCTCGTCGGCAACGGAGGCGGAGGAACGCTCGACTCGATCGAGCAACGAGGACTCAAGGGCATCCAGCCGTGAGGACCTCCTGGCCTGTAGGCTCTGCGGCGATGCGGGCGAAGACAAGCTCCCGCAGCACTTCGACGACCGCACCGAGCTGGTCTCGCACTACTCGCTCGCTCACTTCAAGGACCGCCTGGCGCGCCTCCTGCCCTCCGCCGCCCCTTTCAAGTGCCCCAAGTGCTCACGCCCGCCATTCAGGACCAAGAGCGCCCTCATCGAACACTACGGCGACGAACATCAGATGGCCGTGAAGTTGTTGGAGGAAGAGCTTCAGAAAAGAATTGAGAATAGTGGTAAGACTAACGGGGACAGGAGGCGGCGGTTGAGGACGAGTGTCGACGACGCCACCAGTAGCAAGACCAACTCCGGTGCTGAAATGTCTGAGGACAGCGATGGAAAAGAGGACGCCGACGAAGATCCCGATCCTCAAGAGGGTACGGACGCCGGCGGCGGTAACGATCCTCTTCCTAAGCTGTCCCGGGGACGGCTGCGCTGCAAGTTGTGCCGCGCCGTGCTACCCAACAGGACCAAGCTAAAGAAGCACGCCGTAGACAAACACTTTAGGGAGGAAATTTGCAAAGACCTTACGCGGACAAAGCCTTTTCGCTGCCCGTTCAAGTCGTGTGACTACGAGAGCGACACATTCCAGGCCCTGTTCAGGCACTACGGCCCCGCGCACAACGTTATCGAGCAGTACATGCCGCAGGTTGAATACTCAACGTCGTCGTCGCAGTCGCAAAATAGTAGTTCAAGGAACAGAATAGCGACGACGGCGGTAGAAGAAAATGGTACAAACTTTTCTAACGAGGAAGATGAAGCAGATGGACAAAGTAGCAGTGCCAAGAAGCAATCAATAGATGAATCCATGGCTGACTCTGGAGATGCTGACTCTGAGGAGTCCGAAGAGGAGGAGGAAGGAGGAGGAGACCATGTCCAAGATGGATCTGGGGAGACGAAATCTCGTGGCAGAGCAGGCCTTAAACGCTCCGTTGATCGGGCTGATGAACTTGCTGAATTTAAGCGACAAGTTAGGGAAAATCTGCGCACGCTCGATGGCCTTCAAGCTGAGGCCCTGGACGAAAAGAACATCCGGTGCGTGTGCGGGAAAGTGGTGCGCCTGTGTACTCGGTTCTACTGGCGTTACCTGGTGCAAAAGCCCAGTCTAAAGAACGGCGTAATCATTCAGAAAGGCCACTGGTTTACGTGCCCCTTGGTACAGGAACGAGGATCTCACATACCGCAATACATATTCCCTCAGGAAGAGATCGACGCCAGCAAGGCTGCGTACGAGCAACAGCTTAAAAGTAGCGCAGATGCTGCAGCAGGTAGTGGTGATGACAGTGATGGCGAAGGTGTAAGTGGTATCGGCTTGAAGAGGAGGAGCAAGCGGAACGCCAAGCGGGAAGAACTATCTGGAGAACCCGAGGAGAAGAGGCCAAGAGAGGAACCATTTAACATGGAGCGGCATGTGCGCGAGCTGCTTGCTACTCGAGTGGTCGGAGAGACATTCCTACAAGATGGCCCTTGCTTCCAGGTAAGTTTCATACTGATTGAGCATAGGGATCAAAGTACGGTATTTCAATCAACTCTTTCATTCAGATGTCGTTCGACGTCGGTACCATGTGCCACATGTGCCGTGCCACAAGTCAGGTGGAGCGCCGCGAGATGCTGGCCAAGGGACACTTCGACGAGGAGAGCTGTGACATCAGCTGCTGCTTTTACTCCTTCAGAAAGCTGCGCTATACAAAGAGTGGCCACATGGCAGTGGCTGGCTACTTGGACCCCTCCAAGGACCCTCACGAACGAGACTTGGCGCTCTGGCGCGCTGATCCAGCTCGTGCCCCTTCCAACGTTCCACTTGAAAAGGTCGGTATATATACAGCAATCTACGGATGGCAATGTTATCTAACGAACTTATATCCCCATGGTGTAGGTGAAATACATTTTGGGCTTGATCGGTGACCAATTCTGCGACATGGTGCAGCAAGAGTTGCAGACGACCCTGCTAATGTCTTCGGATCAAAAGAGTGGTGCCGTTTGGAAACGTCCAGTACGCGGCGTACGGGAGATGTGCGACGCCTGTAAGACGACACTTTTCAACAATCACTGGACATGTGGCCGTTGCGGCATCGTCGTCTGCCTCGACTGCTTCGGGTTCCGGAAAAACGGGCTGGTGCGCGAGGGCAGGCGCTCCGCTGACTACGGGATGGAGAATGACGAGTACGACTGGCCTCTTTGCAACAACGGCGAACCTCACGAGCCAGACCGGATGCTTTTGGCTCAGATCGTGCCTGGCACAGCCCTGGTAGACCTGGCCAAGCAGTTGCATGAAGCCAGAAACAAGTGGGGCATACCGCAGTTCTGCCACAGACGAGAAGAGCTACCTACACTCTTCACCGATGATGTAAGTTCTTGACGAATTACAGCCCAAGCAATTAGTGTCTCACCAAGCTTTTGTTTTTATCACAGGGCATCCTCAGTATTAATCGCGAGCGCTCATCCAAACTGCATCCCTGTCCCTTCTGTGATGACCTGCACTTCCGCCTGCCCATCGAAGTTCTCAAGCACTGTGTTATAAAACACTTCAACGAGGAGCTTCGAAACGAACTGCCGGATCCTCTGCAGTGTCCTCGTTGTGACTACACCGCTAGGCATCGTTCGGCCCTCGTCGTGCACTACGGTATTACGCACAAGGAGGTCATGAAGCATATGGAGCGGTCCATAGCCGAAGATCCCGTCGGTGTTGCCGCCCGAGCAGCGCGCTCCGTCTCCATACAACCACCGAAGTGTCTGCTATGTCCGCTCCATGTCTCTTCTGCTCAGATGGCGGACCACCTGTCCTGTGCCCACTTTGCAGAAGAATTGTCCGAAGGGTTGCCCGATTCACCGCCCTTTGCTTGCAAGCTCTGCCGACACGTGGCCCTCTCAAAACGGGCCTTACTTATTCATGTTGGTGGTCTACATGGGCGAGCAAAGGCCTTGCTCAAGGAGAAACTCGGAGATAGTGCTGAAGTGGAAATCAAGCAAGAGGAGCAAGAGGTGATTGCGGATCCGCCGTCCAAGGACTCTGGCGGACCAGAATGCAAGCTGTGTGAGAGTCTTCCTATCTTAAAGTCCAACGTGGACTTTCTTCGTCATCTCACTGACGTCCACTTCCTTGAGGAGGTCTCTGCCGAGGTTCCCAACGAACGCAGCAACACGAACGTAGAGGACAGCTCAAGCAAAACAGCTGCCTTCAAGTGTGATCGGTGCGACTATTCTGCCATGAACCGCCTCATCTTGATTAATCACTATGGAGTGACTCACAGGCTTACTGTCAAGCTGTACTTCGAAGCCATGGGCATACAGGACGAAGACTGGCAGACCACGGAAATGTTCGCCGATGTAGGAAAAAGACCTTCTTCGTCAGAGCCAAGGAAATGCCAACCCCTAAGATTACCTTGCCGAGTCTGTGGAGTTGTTTTGCTTGAGAACGAGCTGATCACTCACTTGGCGAACTCGCACTTCTCTGATCTAGTGACATCCGTGCCCAAGCAGCCTCCGTTCAAGTGTCCTCTGTGCCCGCACTTCAGTGAGAGCTATGAGCGGTGCCTAAAACACTTCGGCTTTTATCACCAAAAGTTTCAGCATGAGTCGATGGTTAAAGCCGAGGAAGAGAATCATTCTTTCCAGCATGACGACGAGAATAGCAACCAGGCCATCCTCAGGGACGAGGCTTTAGAGGAAGGGAGCAATAGTGCAAAAGACGAGTCTCAGGTGGCTACCCCTGATCTCCATGCCCCACCTGTTGTCAAAGGAGAACCTATCCGGTGTCTAATGTGTGACGATTGCAAGGTCGTCGGGGTGCTTATGGGTGACTTCACGCGACACCTCATCGACGTTCACTTCAGGCGAAGGCTTCTTCGAGAAGTGGTTGCGCATGAGACACCCGATAAGACGAAGTTCGGGTGTCCGGCTGGCTGCGATTATCTCAGCACGTCCAAGCATCAAATGGTCAAGCACTACGGCTCCAAGCACAAGATGGTCCTGCAGTATTACGCCGAGGTTGTCGGAGAGCAACAGCAACAGACTAACAATTACTTGTCACAAACCACGACGGCGCCATCGACTGTTGGCCACAACCGTCAACAGCAGCCAACCCTTCATGCGCAGCCGCCACCAGGAGCATGTGGTCAAAACCTTCATCATCTTCCTCAACCGCATTCAGATCAAGCACATCAGCCATCTTCCATGCCTCAATATCATCACCATCACCACCAACAGCAGTATCATTATCATCACAACCAGCAAGAGCAGCATCTGGCTGCTAACAACCAAAGGGTGCCTTCTTCTACTCCCTCTTCTTCCAATTCGTACGCCACTGGCTATGGATCGATCGCTGAGGTGATAGGCGAACAAGCAGCAATCAAGACTGAGCAGCAACAACATGCGCCATACAATGCTCGACCTCAAGACGATCCAAACTCTTTCCATGATGTCGGCGCCGCTACCTATTCACCCAATACAGTCTCATATCAAAGCCAAATGTACCAACAACACCCTCTCCCGCCTCAACATGATACAAGTTCGCATCATCTACATCATCAACCTCCCCATGTACTAGAGCCAACTACTCCTGCTAGCATCTCACAAGATGTCCCCATGTCGCAGAATGAAGTGACACCTTCAGCCATCCTGCCACAGACTCAACCCGTCCAACAGACAACTCTCCCGGTGACACAGGAGCTAAAGCAAGAGTTTCCTAATCTCCAGCAGCAACCACCTTCAGAAAGTCCGCAACCATCTATTATTGAATCCCAGCAGCTTCCGCCTTCAGACGGTCCTCAGCTTCCAGTCATTGAGACCAAGCCTTCGGTTGGTGCGGACCAACCGCCGGAAACTTTAGAGCAACCAGCGTCTCAAGTGACCCCTCTTTCACCGCCTCCAGCGCCTCCGTCGGTCGGAAGCGGCAACGCGCGGCTGAATTCCAGCGCCAGCGAATCCGATCTCGCATCTGACGACACCTGTGGCTCTGCCCCCGCCGTCCCTTCGTCCTCGTCAACCGCTGTCGCGACGCCCGGCGGGATAAACAGCAATTTGAACGACTGCAAGATTTGCTCGGCTAAACTGAAGGGTAGCGCCGACTACCTCAAACATCTGAGCAAGGTGCATTTCAAGAATCATCTGCTTTCTATGCTCGCTGGGTCGGGACTGAAATGTCCTTGGCGCGGTTGTGGGGCAGAGAAGAAAGACCAGGTAACTCTTGCGCTCCACTATGGCGCGGTCCACAAGGTGGCTTTTCAACTCCTCAACTCAGAGAACACCCAGGCACACCAAGAGGTAAGTTTTCTTAAAAATGGGATTGAATCAAGTCATGATTCGAATCTCTTTGAAATCCTGATCTGACTCATCCCAGATTTACACGAGATAAAGGTATACTAGGCTTACATTACAGATCACAGTCAGGTATTCAAATTATGGTACTCAATTCTCACAGGTTTCAGTCCCAATCCTGAATCTTGTATTCGGTGCTCAGATGACACGCGATTTTTCCTGGAAATAGTCCTCGTGGAGATGTATTTTTTAATGCTGCTTGTATGTCTACTACTCAAATTAAAGGCAGATAGGCAGTTTTTAAAATCCACGTTCGATTCAAGTGACCCGATTCTTGGGATACAAATCTGATTCAAATCCCAGTTTGGCAAGGCTCCAATGTGATTCAAGGTCACGTTGTCCAATATCCATTCAGTCCTGAATGAGGTCATAATTTCAGGGATTCATCCCATCACTAGTGTTCCTGCATGTCTCCGTGATGAGTACCTTAAAATGTCACTTTTCCCTTCAGGTTGAAGCCAAGTGCCGCCTCTGCAATGAGTCTTTCACTGCGCACCGCTACCTCTTCACCCACCTAGCCGATGTGCACTTCCATGCAGAGCTGGAGAAGGATCTACCTCAGAGCGCGCCTTGGAAGTGCCCAATGTGCGTGTACTCGGGTCAGGAGCCTAGAGCGCTCAGAGTTCACTATGGGGTCAGGCACAAGATTGTGCTAAATCACCTGGCAAAAAAGTTAGGTGTTAATCTGTCCACACTTAAGAAGCAGATGAAAGAGGGTAGGAAGAAAGCCGTGGCCACCACCAGGACCAGCGCAGCATGCGTAACTGCTTGCCGATTTTGTGCTGTCAGGTACCAGATTCTTCTAGTAGTTACTATACTTTTATTATGCGATAGGATTAAGCTTACTACTATGTGACTCCATAGATTTCGTGACGACGAGGACCGCGCAAGACACACGGTACTTCACCTTAGAAAGATGCTGGAGCCGCAGCTGCCCTCTGAAGCCCCGTTCAAGTGTCCCAGATGCAGCAGTTTCATCGCTCCATCGCTGAAAGACCTCATACTTCACTACGGCGTCACCCATCCCGACACGGTGGACGATATCCTCAACAGTGATCCTCAATCTTTAGATCTGGACATGACCGTGGGTAACGACGGAATCAACAGTATTTCCAAAAGCAACCGTGGTAACAATAACAAGAAAGGAAACGCGACAGCCAAGAAAGCGGTAGAGAAAGGAGCCCAACCGACTCCTGCGCTTCCCCCTTATAAAGCGATCGCCGAGGACAAGAAGTTTCCTAAGTGTAGAGCGTGCGACTACAGATACTTCACCCGACTGGATTTATGCCGGCACTTTGTAGACAACCATCTACGGGACAAGTTGTGCACGGCACTCCCAGACGACTCCAATCACAAGTGTCCGAACTGTCCAGCGACATACTCGAACAGGCAGTCGAGAGTGAGGCATTTTATCTGGAGTCACCAGGACCTGGAGTGGATCGTATCTCAGACGACTGGACATAGGCTATCTGAATTCATGCCATCAACCAGGGACCTGGAAATTGTGAGGATGAAGAATGAAAAACAGCAGTCCAGCGGAATCGGAGGCGAAAGTTCATTGTCGTCGCCGGAGAAGAAGTCTACTGACCATTTCAAGGATATCACTGACTTAGCCGCATTGCCCGTGAATGACTTCGTGGATGCAAAATGCAGCGTCCCCACCTGCGAACTTTGCGGAGAGGAGTTTACCACCAGCGTCAATAAGGTTCGAGAGTTACTTATAATAATGCGCATTTACTCCCATAATATCCTATTTAGTAGGATTTGTTCGTTTTTCCCAGGGCTGAGCTCACACAATTTGTTTGGATTACGAACTGTAACTCTACTATGATTGCTGAGAGTAATTTTTGGCAATTTTTGATGAGATTTGCCTGCTTCTTGCTCGTAGCAGTTTTGGCATTTCCTGTCGGTCTGCACCTGTGTGACGACATTATTGGTTACAGTAATCAATACAGTGTACCTGTTCCCTTTTGCAGGCACGGGACAAAGGAGTTCATCTGCTAAGTCACTTTCGGGACCAAGTTCTCCGGGAGATCCCAAACAAGCGTCCGTTCAAATGTCCCAAGTGTACATTCACCGGCCGAGACGTCATCGACCTCAGCCGACATTACGGTCTCTCCCACAAGACAGTGTTCAGACTGATGCGCGAGGAGCTGGGACCGCAACAATGGCAGCTAGACGAATCCGAAGCGTTTGACTGCAAGATTTGCCACCAGGTGAGACTTCACCACTTGCCTTAGGTTCATTGCTGTGATATACACTACCTTACCCTCTAGGTTTTGTTAAATGGCCGTGCGCTGAACGACCACTACTGCACGCAGCACTTCTACCAGCGAATTGTGAGCGACATTGGATCCACAGAACCACCCTTCAAGTGCAAGCAATGCCCATTCGAGAGCAAGGTTCTCCTTGCCCTCATCAGGCACTACGGGTCAAAGCACAAGATGGTGAAGAAGTTTCTACAGGAGGAAGGATACGCTCACACTAAGTCTCAGCGCAGGGCCTCCACAGCTTCCAATACTTCCGTCAGTCAGGCCTCGGAAGGGAGCGTTCCCCCCTGGGGGTCACCACCTCGACAGCAGCCTCCTACTGTTGATAAGCAGCAACCTCAGCAGGCCAGTGTTCCACAGCCGCCTTCCCCGGCAAGTCTCCCCCCTCAGCCAGCATACGGCAGTTACCCTCAGCAGCAGCAACAGCATCATCAACAGCAGCAGCAGCAGCAACAACAACAACAACAACAACAACATCCACAGCAACAGCAGCAGCAACAACAACAACAGCAGCAGCAGCAGCATTTGCACCAGTCGAATTACAACCATCATCAACATGTAATTCACCATCCTCATGAAGCCAACCCTTATATGCATCAAGGGCATGTGCCAGAAACACATCCAGCCATACAACAGCAGCACCACTATCAGCAGCAAGAACATTTACAGCCGACTGGGGTACTCGTGGCCGCGCCGAGTGGTCAACATCAGGTAATGGCAACTATCCCTTATCGTCGCTAATCAAGAACAAATATTTTGGTCTACACCACCCACACTAATGTCCTGAATCATGTAAACTTATTAAGAACATTTTGATTTTCCAGATGCATCATGCCGCTACGCATTCTGCTCCCCGCCATCAAATGCCACCTCCTGTTCCATCACATGACCAACAGCAAATTCACCATCAGCATCACTTCCAGAATCAAACTGTTAGGCCGGATTATCCGACGCAGCAGCAGTTGCCATCACATCTTGACCAACACCATCATCAGCAACACAACATGGGGTACCCGCAGCAGCACTTCGACGCTCAACCAGGTCCAAGCCGTGGGGTCCACCCTCCTCAACATCAGTACCACCCACGAGAAGGTCAATACTCTCAACAGCAGCAGATGACTCCCGTTCAACATACCATCCCCCAAGAGACTCAAGCTGTCACGAAGCCCCCACCTGCAGCGAGTAAGGCGACTAAACCCACGAAACAGGACCAGGTGCCAATGGCGTGCCCTATCTGCCACGGTACATTCCTCAACACGGCACATTTCCTACGCCACGCCGCAGACAAACATTTTCTGGATCGCCTAAGGATGGAGCTACCTCAGACTGCCCCTTTCATTTGCCCAGCATGCAAGTTCGAGTCAAAGGACGTGAAACTGTTGGCCAGACACTACGGGCTGAAGCACCACGTTGTGGTCCGTATCTTGAACGAGCGCGACGGCCGAGGTCCGGACTGCTACGACCCCGAAGTTCTTCGTCGATTTGAGACGGCCGATGGGCAGCGCGAGAGCTGCCCACTCTGCAGAAGTAATTTCGGCGGCCGCTATATGCTGCTACGTCACTTGGCCGACTGCCATTTTCGAGAGCGCCTGTGTCAGGGGCTGCTGCAGGGAGACGTCTTCAAGTGTCCCGCCTGCGCACACGAGTCCAAGGACAAGGGCGGCTTCGTGCGCCACTACGGGCTTGTCCATAAGATGGTCCAGAAATGGGTTAAAGAGATGGGCATCAACCTGGATGATGAGGTGAAGAGGCCGCCCCACTTGGACCAGCAGCAACAACAAACTTTAGAGGTCGAAACAGCTTTGAACTATCAGCAGCAGCAAGAACGAGCGTTTGCCCAATTCTCACCCAACCAACAGAGGGCTGCTGCTCCGCCTACCGCTACTGCCTACACCGACGTGAAGATGGTCAGTCCAAAGCAGGACGTCACCCCGCCCAGGACAGCCTCCAGGCAGAGCTTCGACGGTTACCAGCAACAATTTCACTCACCTTCTCGAGCCCCTTCGGTGGGAGGGGGAGAACAACAATTCTTTGCTCAACAACAGCAACAGCCAACTGAGTTCAGTTCACCTCACTACCCTCAACAGCAGGGCGATGTTTCCAGCAACTCGAATCCTATGTCACCGTCGTACGTGGCATCCAACTATGCTCCTCCGCACACCCCTGCGAGGCCGCCGCACACACCAAGTCCTTACGGGTCGGCAACCTCGCAGCCGCCTCTTACGCCGCAAGACTCGCAGCAGTCGCTGTCTGGACCGTCCACACCTTCGACGGGCGTCTTCAGCCCGACGACGCCCAACCCGTACTATGAGCAGCAACAACCAAATCATAGGCCTGCTCAACCACAGCAGCCGCAGCAGTCAGAAGCGCATTATCAGTACGCCCCTCAACACCAGCAAGGACCCCAGTTGCAACAGCACATGCAGCAGACGCCACACTATCAGCAACAGAGGCCAGTAGTGCTGCAGCAACAGCCTCAGCGACACAACATGCCTGGGCAACAACCGCAACCTCAACAACTTTTGCCCACTCCTCAACAGAAGCCTGTAGCTCTGGAAGAGTTCATTGAGGGTCCTGAGCCAGGCTTATCTGGACCATTCTACATCCAGTGCCGAAACTGCCACAACATCTCTAAGACCAAGAGCGACTTCTTCAGACATCTATCAGAGCGTCACTACAAAGCAGAGCTGGCGAGGGAGCTTCCCCCATCGCCTCCGTTCAAGTGTCCATATCCCGGATGCTCGTATGAGACTAAGGACAACTCTGTGGCTCCTCTAATTAAACACTACGGCATCGTGCATAAGGCGGTTACCAAGTACCTGATCGGCAAGATTGTGGGGAAATTCGTGCCCAGCGAACTGAAGTCTTCAGTTTTGCCTCAGCAATCCTTGGCTGGGCCTTCACAACCCAAGCAAAGCAGACCTAATCCTCCATCTCTTGTTCAGCAGCAAGAACAAGCAATGATCATGTCCAACCAGGCACTGAACGTCAGGTGTCCTTTTTGCGACCACATGTCCGCCAGTCGGTACGCATTCTTCCAGCACCTTTGTGACAAGCACTTCAAGGAAGCTCTGGCACAGAACGTTCCTGTAAACCCGCCATTTACTTGTCCAGTACCTGGATGTGAATATGTGGCCAAGGACAGCAGGCAGTCACTGATCAGGCACTACGGCATGACCCACAAGGTTGTTGGTGAACTGCTGAAGAAGCACGCTCCAGGACACGAAAGTTTAGCTGATGGGTCGGCAGCGGTGCAGCACCAGCAACATCAGCAACAGTATATCGCCCAGCAAATTTATCAACCTCCTCAGCCACAGCATCAGCCCGAGTATGCTCAATATCATCACGAAGTGGCAATGCAGCAACAGCAGCAACAACATCAAGAATACTACGCTCCTCCTCAGCCACAACAGCAGCAGTCGATGGATTATCATCAACAGCAAATGTTGCCTCATCAGTATGTCGCTCAGCAACAGCAGCAACCGCACCATCCAGGAAATTTGGTTCCTCATGCTGGTCCAGACATGCGATTCGAGCACCAGCAGATTGACGGCACATTCGATCCGAACCACTACAGCGATCATTCCCTAGACGGATCAAAATCGCAACCGACAACGCCAGTAAAGAGCTCCGCCTCCTCAACGTCATCAACGCCACCGCAGGGAGAAGAACTAAACCTTCAACAACAGCAGCAGCAGCAGCAGCAAAAGTCGGGCGTAAAGTCACCAATTCAAGCTTCCACTTCAAGCAGTGGGAAGACCAAGGCCCCGCCCAAGTTGTGCGACATATGTGGCAAGGTGTTCGAGGGAAAAAACAAAGCCATGCTCAAGATCCAGCACCTAGCCCAACATTTCAAGCAAGAGCTTTTCAATGATTTGCCAGATAAATCTCCACCGTTCACTTGTCCGGCAGAGGGATGTACCTATCAGACGAAGCACAAGCCAGACTGGGCCAGGCACTATGGGTCGGTCCACAAGCTCATTGACAAGTATCTTAAAGAATACTTGGCCAGTCATCCAGAGGCATACGCCAATACAAATGCTGCTAAGGAGGTAACAGAAGCAGCAACAACGACTCCCCCGGTAGCTACACCCACAGCAAGTGAAGTTAGAGTGGAGACGAAGAAGCCAGGCAACAAATTCACCGAGTTTCTCCCTAAGGCGGAGCTCTCTCAGATTATCTCCACAGCCTTGAATCAACAGAGCCAGGCCAACAAGGATTTTGGATTCGTCACCATCAGACCTAAACAGGAGCAGCAGCAACAACCGCCGTCCCCTCAGCATCAGCCCGAAATGGTGAAACTTGAGCCCCGCACTCAACTTGACATTTTGGACGAAATGCTTGGAAGCGATGTTCACAAGGATATCCACCATCCAGACGACTCAGCTCCATCGAAACAACTTCTCCAATGCTTCATGTGTGACGACGAGGACTTTCAGTCCGAGGAAGAGCTCAATGCTCACATCTCTTCCAGCCACTTTGATCTGGCAGAAGAATTCCAAGCGACTGGAGAAAAGCTAACCCTGCTGTCAACCGCTGATGTCGAAGCCTCTCTTGTACCCTCCATTTCTACATCAACCGGGTTCACCTACATCCAACAGCAGGAGCAGGAACAGCAGCAGCAGCCCCAACAGATTCATCTTGTGGAGGTACCGCCACCGCCACCGCCTCCGCCCCAGCAACTGCAACAACCGCCACCACCACAGCAGCAGCAACAAGAGCAGCAGCAGCAACAACAACAACAACAACAACAGCAACAGCAACAACAACAACCTCAAGTCAGCTTGCCCGCAGTAGCAACGAGCAATGGGCCCCTAACCGCATCTTTGCCTCACACGTCTGAGAGACGGAATGGTGGTCGCCCTTGCGAGATCTGCGGCTACGAGCCCAAAACGAAGAACAAGTCTCGCGAGCGTAGTGACCACTTAGCCATGAGGCATTATAAGGAACGCATCGAGCAAGATTTGGCACAGATCAAAGACCTCACGTGCCCAATCTGCGCATTTAAGGGCAAGGACAAGCAGACCATCTACAGACACTATACGGGCAAGCACAGAGTTGTGGAAAAGTACTTGAGCGAGGACATCCTTTCTGGCAGGGTCATTCCGCTGGCAAGACAACAGGAACAACAGCAGCGACAGAACAACCAAGATCATCCAGCCACCCCTGTGGTAGCGTTGACGTCGACGACAACTACTTCGATGCCATCGTTACCTCCGTTGCCCAGCTTTCTCAGCACTGCCTTAGAGTTGCAAAACAACCAACCAAGACCACAACAGCAAGCCACTGAGGTCGTTCAGATGCATGTAATTGCAAACACCGCCACTCTGCAGCAACAACAGCAACAAGTACCTGGCGGTGGAAGAGGAGGAGAAAACATGGTAGGAAGTGGAAATGATAGAATAATGCAAGTTGACGGGTTCTTTGACGAGGATGACGAGATGCTGCTGGTCGTTACTCGCGATGAGGAGACAGAAGAGATCTCAGAAGAAGAAATTGATGACGACACCAACTCAACAAACTATCCGCTGCAAGTCGATGGGAATCAGGAAGGCGGCGATGGTGGAGAACTTAACACTTCGGGTAGCTTGGGCAAATTGTGTCAGCTCTGCGGGGAAGAAACCAAGTGCCATCGTACCTACCACTATGCTCTCAAACACTTCAGGAACCGTCTGGCAGGCATCCTACCAGCGTCTTCTCCCTTTAGGTGTGTTGCTGTCGGCTGCGACTACGAGGCAAAGACTAAGATCAATCTGTGGACGCATCACTTGGGGAGGCACGGATTTGCCAAGCTCTGGATCGCTGAAGAACTAGCCAAGAGAAGAGATGGAAGCATATCGACAGAGCAGAACAATCAAAAATTGATGGAGGACATGAGCGGCAAATCAGTCTCTAGTACTCCTGATAGCTCTAGCATTAAGCAGGAAGAGGAAGAGGACGCCTCGTCGTCAACTGTCGAGCCCGAGCTGACCGTGTTGATCAAGCAGGAACCAGAGGATGAAAACAGCCAGCCACCGATCTCATTAGTGCAGCATCCAGAGACCACCACGAGGCTTCCAAAGCGAAGCACTGGAGGACTGGAGGTCAAGAGAGGCGCGTTCTGGTGTGACCTCTGTCAGCTAGTAGTACGCAACGCCACCGAACCCATCCACATGGCCGTGGTGCACTTCGCCAACAGACTGCGGGAGCGCTTGCCCTTGGCGGCGCCACACTACTGCCCGTTCTGCCGCTTCGAGGCCAAAACGCATCTCAAGTTGTGCTCGCATTACTTGGCCAGACACGGCATCATGCAGAAGTGGGTCAAAGAAGAGCTCAGAAAGGTGGAAGAGACAGTCCTGAGCAAGATCTGCGATAACAGAGAGGGAGCTGATCAACAAGCTATAAAGGGTGACAAGCGGGAACTTTCATCGGAAGAGGAAGTCTCTACGGTAAGTTAATATGTTCTTGGCTAACACACATATTTGTGGCCAACTTTTGCACGGCTTCCCTATGTCGGTGTAGGCGCCCAGATTGTGACATTAACGTTCTTTCGTCATTTCTGTAGGATGAGGAAGACATTCCTTCGCCCGATGGCTCCTTCGCGCCCTTACTCGCGTTGGACCTCTCGTGCTTGAAGCCTTCGCTGTCTCGCCGGCGTCAGTCGAAGAACTTGAGACTGACGAAGAAGCAAAAGACTGCCCATTTCACTTTCCTCAATGTGGATGGTCAAAGGCGGAGTGAAAATGGCACCAGGGAAGGCGAAGTCAGCCGAGCCAGTCGCGATCCTGTACCCAAACAAGTTATGACGACTGAGTTGAGCCACTCTCGGCATCCCACAGTTCCGCACTTCTGGCTGTGCGATGGGAGGCTGCTGGTACTCACTGATCCAGCCAATCAGGACAACGTGAACCTCTTCCAGGTAATCAGAACGGGTATTTGCCAGCAGAAGGCTAATTAATTGCTGTGGTGCTCCATCTTCAAGGTACATACAGTCCATAATTGAGTTTTTGTCGAGATGAGAAAAAGAGACGTGTTAAGTAATCCATCATTGATATAGCGAAATGATGAATGCATCCTTTTGCAGGAGCAATGGATCCGGGGACAGCCGGTGATTGTAACCAACGTGTCCAAGCTGCTGGGCATTGAACGTCTGTGGTCACCCAAGTCATTTAGCGAAGAGTTCGGCCACATCAAGCACGACATCATCAACACCAAAAGCAACAAGGTCATCCCTAGGGTGCCCCTAAAGAAGTTCTGGTGCGGCTTTGAAGCGCCCAACGAGAGAATGCTCGACAAGGTCACCAACATGCCCATGCTGCTCAAGCTAAAAGACTGGCCGCCAGATAATGACTTCGCAGCTTACTTGCCCGAGCGCTTCGACGACCTTATGCGCTGTATTCCCCTGCGCGACTACACCCTCAGACAGGGCAAACTGAATCTGGCGAGCAGCATGCCAAACCATTTCGTGCGTCCCGACCTCGGACCCAAGATGTACATCGCATATGGCAACGCGCTGCACCCGGATACCGGGACGACCAACTTACACATAGATATGAGCGACGCTTGCAATGTGATGGTGTACGTAGGCATCCCCGGCGACGGCTTACGCCAGGAGCACCTCAAAGAGGGTCTCCGCACCGTCGACGACAGCGACTGCGATCTGCTGACGAGGCAGCGCGCCAGAGAGGACGGCGTAGTGGTCGGGGCACTCTGGCACATTTACCATCCCCGGGATGCGGACAAGATCCGGGACCTACTGAACAAAGTGGCGCTGGAAAAGGGTCAGAAGCTGGAGCCCAACACTGATCCTATCCACGACCAAAAAATCTACCTGGACCAGGAGCTGCGCACAAGGCTCTACAAGGACTACGGTGTGGTGGGCTACGCATTCCCACAATGCGAGGGAGACACCGTGTTCATACCCGCTGGGGCGCCGCACCAGGTAAGCTATATTTCGGGTGCAGATTAGCTCTCCTGAACTGCAGGAAGAAGCCATTTATGTCTTTTGCATACTCGCTGCTGCGCGTAGTCATTTTGACACATAATTAGGAAGGTTGCAGGGAGCAGGAACAAGTGTTTTGTGGGAGATGTCGTCGCACTCCGTACATGCGTCCCGCATCCTCTGCGTACTCCTTCTCGGTGCAGCGCGATGTACGGGACAAATAAATTAGGCTGCAAAAGTGTGCCCTAGACAAGCATAACATATTGCTCAATCCTTTGCAGGTTCGCAACATTCACAACTGCATCAAGGTGGCGGAGGATTTTGTTTCCCCCGAGAACTTGGAATGGTGCTTCTACCAGACGGAGGAGTTCCGTCATCTGAGCGAGTCGCACACCAACCACGAGGACAAATTGCAGATTAAAAACATGCTGTTCCACGCAGTCAAAGACTGTATCTCCGTGCTCATGGCACTGGACGGAAAGGAGAAGAAAGAAGCCCACGATGACTCCGGAGAAGCAGAGGGACAGCCTAGAGCAGAGAAGTCGGTGGAAGAGGCTGATCAAGCACAAATGCAGACATATAGTGAAGTCACCGCAACGGTTGAACAGACGGTAATAGAAGAGATGGTTGCAGTAAGCAATTAAAATTAATGCCCCGTGAAGAGATTAGAATGCCAATTTCCCCCCGCCCCCTCCTCCCCTCCCTCCCTCCCTCCCTCCCTCCCTCCCTCCCGTCCCCTGCCCCCATCATCACCAACTCAATAATGTCGCTAATCGCTGGCGAAAAAAAAGATATCATGTTGAGAGAAGATAATTCGCACAAGCAGACAAAATACGCAACCCAATTGAAGAAAGTATTTATCAAGCGACGCAACCCCCGCCCCTTTATCCATACTTTACATTAAGTGAAGCCCAATAAACTGTTTCATCATGCACACGACGTTCTCAATCTCTGTCTTGTCGTCGTCTTCGTAGCTGAAGACGTGGTTGCTCGGGGCCATCATCACCTTGCGGTCGTCGCCATTGTTCTCCTTCTTTCAGGTTTGCCAGGAGCCTCGGGTTTGGGGGGGGGGGGGGGGGGGGGGGGGGCGCCGGGCGCGGGGGAACACGCAAAAGAACAAAAAAAAGAATGATAATATAGTGTAGGTATTTTTGGTAGTCTGTTAAATTATGGCAGTGTGAGATATATACAAAATAACAAGAAGCGAGAGACAAAA